>Ga0105246_10001245_pt1 | contig 14952 bp, 10 predicted proteins | sample KBSM64metaG_FD_99694 | JGI IMG/M metagenome (GOLD analysis project Ga0105246, IMG submission 99694) | Miscanthus rhizosphere microbial communities from Kellogg Biological Station, Michigan, USA - KBS M6-4 metaG | ecosystem: Host-associated > Plants > Roots > Rhizosphere > Soil | place...
CGTCGAGTTCCTGGCCACCGACCCGCCGGTCACCGACGTCTGGCGGCTGCAGGGCAACGGCACCTTCAAGGAGACCGTGCCGGTGCTGGACTCGCGCGGGCACATGAGCCCGGCCGAGGTCGAGCGGACCTGCGAGGTGGACGTCGCGGTGCGGTGGGGCACCGGCTACGACACCGAGGTGCGGTCCTTCGTGAACGTGATCGCCACGCCCAAGGGCGGCACCCACCTGGCCGGCTTCGAGGCCGCGATCACGAAGACGTTCAACGAGGTCATGCGCGCGACCAAGGCGCTGAAGGTCAACGACGACAACGTCCTCAAGGACGACGTCCTGGAGGGCATGACCGCCGTCGTCACCGTCCGGCTGGCCGAGCCGCAGTTCGAGGGCCAGACCAAGGAGATCCTCGGCACCCCGGCCGTGCGCTCGGTGGTGAACAGGGTCGTCTCCTCGGAGCTGAAGAAGTTCCTGACCTCGACCAAGCGCGACCAGAAGGCCCAGGCCAGGCTGGTGATGGAGAAGGTCGTCGCCGCGTCCAAGACCCGGCTCGCCGCCCGGCAGCAGCGCGACACCCAGCGCCGCAAGAACGCCCTGGAGTCATCTGCGCTGCCGGCCAAGCTCGCCGACTGCCGGGCCACCGACAACGACCGCACCGAGCTCTTCATCGTCGAGGGCGACTCGGCCCTCGGTACGGCGAAGCTCGCACGCAACTCCGAGTTCCAGGCGCTGCTGCCGATCCGCGGCAAGATCCTCAACGTCCAGAAGGCCTCGATCGGCGACATGCTCAAGAACGCCGAGTGCGCCTCGATCATCCAGGTCGTCGGCGCCGGGTCGGGCCGGACCTTCGAGCTCGAGGCCCGTCGCTACGGGCGGATCATCTTCATGGCCGACGCCGACTCCGACGGCGCCCACATCCGCTGCCTGCTGGCCACGCTGTTCTTCAAGTACATGCCCGACCTGATCCGAGACGGCCGGGTCTTCACCGCCGTCCCGCCGCTGCACCGGATCGAGCTGACCAACCCCAAGAAGGGGATGGAGAAGTACGTCTACTCCTACTCCGACGCCGAGCTGCAGCGGAAGCTCGCCGAGCTGGCCAAGAAGGGTCTGCGCTGGAAGGACCCCGTCCAGCGCTACAAGGGCCTCGGTGAGATGGACGCCAAGCAGCTCGCCGAGACCACCATGGACCGCCGCTACCGCACCCTGCGCCGGATCACCATCGACGACGCCGAGGCGGCCACGGAGGTCTTCGAGCTGCTGATGGGCTCCGACGTCGCTCCGCGGAAGGAGTTCCTGGTGCAGGGGGCCTACGACGTCGATGTCGAGGCGTTGGACGCCTGACGCTGGGTGGACCGCGGCGCAGAATCGGTGCTGTGACGACGTACCACGTGGTGACCGAGGCGTCGGAGGACGACGGCCGTGAGGTCTTCGGGGTCTACGACGCGGTGTTCGGCGACCAGCCCGACCAGACGGCCTGGCGCACCGGGGTGTGGGACCGGCACGCCGCCCGCGAGGGCTTCCGCCTGGCTCGGGCCTACGACGGAGCCCGTCTCGTCGGGTTCGCCTACGGCTACACCGGCCGGCGCGGCCAGTGGTGGACCGAGCAGGCGGTCACCGTGCTGGGGCCGGACGTCGCGCAGGAGTGGCTGGGCGGGCACTTCGAGCTGGTCAGCATCGGCGTCCTCGAGACCGCCCGCGCCCGCGGCGTCGGCCGGGCCCTGCTCGAGCGGCTGACGGACGACCTGCCGCACGAGCGCTGGGTCCTGATGACGACCGGGGACGCCGAGGACCCGGCCCGGCACCTCTACGCCCGTGCGGGCTGGAAGGTGATCGGGCCGGGTCTACGAGACGGTCAGGTCATCCTGGGCAGGCGACGCGCCTGACCGTCGTCCCCGGATGGTCGAGGCCTTTCCCGTGGTCTCGACCGATGGGGTCAGATGCCGGCCGGGCAGTGCACCCTCGGGTTGAACATCTGGTACGTCCCGGCGGGGTTCGCGTACCACAGCCACGCGTGCAGCGAGAAGTAGGCCGGCAGCCCGAAGCGGTTCCCCGCAGGCGTGAAGTTGAACCGGTGCCCGAACAGCTCGGGACGGCCCTTCGGGTGGTGGGCCCGCCAGGCGGCCCGGGTGACCAGGTACTCCAGCGCGGAGAGGCGCAGGTGCCCGTTCCGGGTGAAGCGGTAGACGAGCGCCTCCGGGTGCTTGACCTGGATCTTGCCGTCGACCAGGGCGCCGTTGGCGTAGTGCACGCCCATGGCACCCATGCCCTTCATGTCGATGCAGGCGATCCCGGCGGCGTCCTTCAGCAGGGCGTACCCCGCCTTGCGGGCCGCGGGTGTGTGGGTGAACCCCTTGGTCGCCGCCTTGGCGGCCGCGACCTGGTGGGTGGTCCCCGCGGTGGCGGGGGCCGTCAGCGGGGCGAGGAGCGCGACGATGGCCAACGCGATGCCCCCCAGCATGCGCGGTGCTCGCATCACGAACCCTCCTTCACCTCGTGGACCTCGTCGGCGACGAGGCCGTGCGCCTCGCGGTGCACCGTGGTGGCGGCGTCCGACGAGGGCGCCTCGACGAGGCAGAAGATCGTGTTGGTGCCCTCGTCCACCCAGTAACGTTGGTAGTTGACGTCGTACTTGTCCTGCACCTGCAGGTCGGCCATGTGGGCCTTCGCCACGTCGTCGGCCGTGACGGGGCCGTCGAGGCGGTGTACGTCCATGTAGAGCGGCATGAGCTGTCTCCTTCTGGTGATCAGTGATGTCGTGGTGACTCACCGATGACCGTAGGAAGAAGCGCCCGCCGCCTCATCGGGTGAACTACCCAGGTTCGGGGGTCCGCGCTGCCTAGGTTGCGGCAGGTACCAGGCCCAGCCGCCGCGCCTGGGCGGCGGCCGCGCCACGCGAGCTCACGCCGAGCTTGGAGAGCACCGCCGAGACGTGGTGGTCGACGGTGCGCGTCGACAGCACGAGCCGGTCGGCGATCTCGTCGTTGGTCAGCCCGTCGCAGATGAGAGTCAGCACCTCGTCCTCGCGCCGGGTCAGCCCGAGCGGGTGCTGCCGCGTGCTCGCGCGTGCCCCGGTCGGCACGGCGCGGTGGCCGAGCTCACGCATCCGCTGCCGGGTGCGGCGCGCGGCGGCCTCGGCACCCAGTGCCTCGAAGCGCGTGATCGCCTCGCGGAGGTCGTCGTCGCGCTCCGAGTCGTACAGCGACAGGGCGGCGTTGTAGGCACACCCCAGCCGCTCCCAGTGCACCGCGGCCGCGGCATGGTCGCCGGCGAGGGAGGTCGCCCACGGACCAGGTGCCGGCGACGCCGGTCGTGCGCGGCCGAGGAGCCGCTGCTCCCAGACGCTCAGCTGGGCGTCGAGGACGTACTCCATCTCGGTGATCACCGAGCGCATCGCGTGCAGCTCGGCGATCGCGGCGTCGTCGCGGCCGGCCAGCCAGTGCACCTCGGCCAGTGCCAACCGGGTCGTCGTGATCCACTCGGCCTCGGCCAGGCTGTCCGCGGCCGCGACTCCCGGCGCGATGATGTCGAGGGCGCCGTCCTCGTCGCGCCGGGCGCGCACCAGCGAGAGGGTGACCTGCGAGGTCAGCAGGTTGACCGGGCTCGCCTCGGTGGCGAGGACGCGCTCGGCGAGGGCGGCCGCCTCGTCCCAGCGGCCGAGATCGAGCAGGGCGATCGCCCGATGCCCGCGCAGGCAGGTGGCGAACGTCGCGATGTCGCGCTCGTCGCAGTATGCGATGCCGTCGCGCCAGAAGCGCTCGCCCTCGGCGAAGCGGTACTGAGCGGCGAAGAAGGTGTAGCCGTTGGCGTAGGCCCGGCCGACCTGAGCCTCGCCCCCCGACTCCAGACCGAGCCGCAGGGCCTCCCGCATGCGTGGTGTCCAGTCCTGGCGGCGACTGAAGAGCAGGAACGCGTGGTTGTTCACGACGTCGCTGCGCAGGGCGTCGTCACCCAGTCGCTCGGCCATCCGGTCGGCACGCAGCAGCATCTCCTCGGTGGCCTCGGGGTCGTCGGACCAGGTGGTGAACGCGTGCGAGGACAGGGCGCGTGCCAGCTCCGGGTCGTCGCCGAGCGGCTCCAGCAGCTCGATCGCCCGCTCTTCGGCGGCGACGGACTCCGCTCCGCGGCACAACCGCCACATCACCGAGCTCAGCTTGCGGTGGTCGTGCCCCTCACGGCGTACCTCACCGAGCTCGTGCCAGATGACGATCGCCTTCTGGCGTGCCTGGGCGGCCGCCGGCCAGCGGTCCACCATGGCGAGGACGTCGGCATAGCCGTCGTAGAGCTCGGCGAGGTCGCGGTCGTCGGGCGGCGCGAACCGCAGCGCCCGCTCGTACTGGGCGACGGCCTCGCGGTGAGCGCCGAGATCGGCCGCATGGCGGGCCGCGATCGGCGCGTAGCGGCGTACCAGGTCGGGCTCACCGGCCGCCTCGGCGTGGTAGGCCAGGCGCGCCTCGTCGTCACACCCACTCCCGGTCAGCGCCGTGAGCAGTGCCTGGTGTCCGGCCAGTCGGCGGTGCGGTGGGACCTCGGACTCGATCGCGCGGCGGGCGAGCTCGTGCCGGAACTGCAGGGAGTCGCCGTCGGCTCTGAGCAGGCCCGCTGCGAGCAGCTCGTCGAACGTCTCGAGGGTCACCCCGCCCGCGTCGGCGACCAGCTGCGGGTCCACCCGCCACGCGTCCAGCGAGGACAGGTCGAGCGCGGCTCGGGCGGTGTCGCTGAGCCGGGCGGCCCGCGAGAGCACGGCGTCCCGCGCGGACACCGGCACCTGCGTGCCGTGCTCGCTGAGGACCTCGACCACGAAGAACGGGTTGCCGCCGGTGAGCTCGTACAGCTCGACCGCGGAGTACGACGTGCCCTCGGCGAGGCTGCGCACTCCGGCGGCGGTCAGCGGCGGCAGGTCGATGCGGCGGGTGTAGCGCTGGCCGGCGAGCTCGCCGAGCGTCACCCGAAGCGGGTCGGACGGCGCCATCGCGTCGTCGCGGAACGTGACGACAAGCAGGACCGGCAGGTCGCGAACCCGCCGGCCGAGGAATCGCAGCAGGTCGAGGGTCGCCTCGTCGGCCCACTGGACGTCCTCGATCACGAGAACCACCAGCCGCTCGGCACCCGAGAGCCAGTGCAGGACCGCGTCGAAGACCTGCTCGCGGGGGGCGCCGTCGCGGACCGCGTCGAGCACGGCGCCGCCGACCGCACGGGCGATGTCGTGCAGGGGCGCGAGCGGCCGTGGGATGAACAGGCCGTCGCAGGCGCCCCACGCCCAGGTCGCGTCGGGGAGGCGGCGCTGGTGCTCCTCGACCAGGGACGACTTGCCGACCCCGGCCTCTCCGGAGACCAGTACGAGGCGTCCGGAACGCGCGCGAGCCTCGTCGGCGTACTGGAGCAACGACCCGAGCTGTGACTCCCTCTCGAGCAACGTCACGCGGGGATTCTCCTCCCGCGGCCCGGCTCCGTCCATGTCGGTTCCACGGGTCGAGGAGTTGAGGCGCACCGACGTAGATACGGGGGACGGACCCCGGCGGTTCGATGCCGGTCAGTCGTGCCGGGTCAGGAGGCCGGTGTCCACGTCGTAGAGGAAGCCGCCGACCTTCACCCGCTCCGGGATCAGCGGATGGGAGCGCACCCGCTGCACGTCGTCGGTGAGTGCCGCGAGCTGGTCGGCGACGACGTGGAACGGCTGCCACGACGCGTCGACGCCGGCCGACGCCGACACGCGCTGCTGGAGCTGCTCCTCGGTCGCGGAGGCCATCGCGCAGCGGGTGTGGGGGACCACCAGGATCCGCTCGACGCCGAGCAGGTGGACGCCCAGCACCAGCGCCTCGAGCGCCTGGGGCGTCACCCGACCGCCCGGGTTGCGGAAGATCTTGGCGTCCCCGTGCCGGAGGCCGAGCATCGCCAGTGGGACGATGCGCGAGTCCATGCAGGTCACGATCGCGACGCCGGCGTGGGCGACACCGTCGAAGCCACCCTCGTCGAAGTTCTCGGCGTACCTCGCGTTGGCGGCGAGGAGGTCTGCGAAGTCGTCGTCGCTCACGGGTCCACCCACGCACGCGAGGGTAACGCCCGCGTCTGCGCGGTCCGGAACAGCACCAGGGCGAGCAGGGCCGCGATCAGCGCGCAGACCGCCGCACCGGCGAACACCGTCTGCTCCTGGGCGATCCCGGCCTCCTGGAGGAGCCGCTCGAAGGCGTCGCAGCGGGTGGTCGTACCGCCGCACACCTGGAGCGGCGGCGGCAGGTCACCGGCCTCGGCGTAGTAGCGCCGGAGCCCGATCGTGGTCAGGGCGGAGACGCCCACGAGCATTCCCATCATCCGCGAGACGACGACGCCGGCACCGGCCAGGCCGTGCACGTCGGAGTCGGTCGCAGCGAGGACGGCGGCGTTGACCGGGGCGAGGGCGAGGCCGAAGCCGAAGCCGCCGACCACGAGCGGGATCGTGGCCGGCCAGCCGGACAGGGAGGTGAGGTCCCAGCGGCTCATCAGCACGAACGCGAACGCGGCCAGGACCATCCCGGCGGCCGCGACCGCACCGGCCGGGCGGCTGCGCGTCAGGTAGCCGCCCACGACCGCTCCGACGGGGAGCGCGACGAGGAAGCGCACCAGGACCAGCGCGGCGAGCAGCTGGGAGTAGGAGTAGACGGTGGTGCGGGCGAAGATCGGGATGTCGATGAGGGCGGCGATCAGGGCCGCGCCGACGAAGAAGCTGACCAGGAGCGCCCCCCAGGCCGGGGTACGGCGCAGCGCGCCGCGGGGGACCAGTGGCGCCTCGTCGGTGCGCAGGTGCCAGATGAACACGGCCGTCGCGACCAGGGCGCCGAGCAGGTACCACCACCCTTGCGGGGCGAACACCTGGGTGCGGGGGTCTGCGGTGGCGAAGGCGAGGATCACGCCGCCGAGCGCGGCCGCCAGGAAGAGGGCGCCGGCCAGGTCGGCGCGCAGCGCGGCGGCCCACCAGCCGCGGACGTCGACCAGGGGGCGACGGGCCGTGCCACCGCGCACGAGGAACAGCAGTGCGGCGACGATCGCGACCAGGCCGAGCGGCGAGAGCCAGCGGCCCGAGCCGGTGACCGGGATGAACAGCTGGCCCCATGTCACGTCGATGACGAGGGACGTCGGCTGGAGCACCACGAGAGCAGCGGCGGCGGCGCCGACCAGCAGGAACACCAGCCCGCCCCAGTCGAACGTCGACAGCCGCGGGTCGCCCGGGCTCCGGGACTCGTCGGCGGCCACGCGACGGACCAGGACCGCGAGCACCAGGCTGACGACCAGGTTGACCGCGAAGATCACCCGCCAGTCGGAGACCGCCAGGATGACCGCGCCGTACAACGGGCCGAGCACGCTGCCGAGCTCCTGGACGGCGGAGACGATCCCGAGCGGCACACCGCGGCGGTCGACGGGATAGAGGTCGGCCACCAGTGCCAGCGTCGCCGGGACGAGCCCGCCGCCGCCGACCCCCTGCAGGAAGCGCCCGGCCACCAGGCTCGGCAGGTCGTAGGAGGCGGTGGTCACCAGGGAGCCGAGGGCGAACAGCCCCAGCGAGCCGACCAGCACCGGCACCCGGCCGCGCAGGTCGGCGATCCGGCCGATCAGCGGGAGCATCGCGACGTACCCGAGCAGGAAGCCGGACACGATCGGCGCACCCCGCTGGAGCTGGTCGATCGGGATGCCGGCGGACTCCATCATGTCGGGGAGCGCGAGGACGACGACGTAGGTGTCGGCGGCCGCGAAGGCCACCGCGACCGAGGCCAGCCCGAGCAGCAGCCGGGGCCGGCCGGTCATGAGCCGGTCATGGGGCGGTGATGTCCTTGCTCGTGCCGTAGTCGGTGAGGACGAGCGTGTAGGTGTTCGCGGGGTGACCGGCGTAGAAGACGCCATGCATGGACACCTGCCGGAGCTCGCCGTCCGAGGTCACGCCGTACGTCACGTCGAAGCTGCCCGTCGCACCAGGGATGATCGACGAGACCGCCGAGGCGGGCAGGGTGCCGGTGTACGTCGACAGCACCTCCTTGTTGTCCACGCCGCCCCGGATGTCCTGGCCGCTCTCCGGGTCGGTCGTGGCCGCCAGCAGGGACGGGACGCCGTGGTCGGCGCTGATCAGCTGGGCCGGGTCGGGGGCGCCGTAGTCGGCTGGGTCGAGCTCGGACCAGCCGGGGGTGAGCGGGATCTGGGCGTACACCTGCCCGTCGACGGACCTGACCGGGACCGAGAAGGTGCCGATCGTGGTCACGACGCCGAGGGTGCCCTCGAAGGCGGGTGCGTCGGTGACGATCCCGGACGCCGACTTCAGGCCCTGGACGCCGTCGGGCAGGTCGTCGGTGCCCAGCGAGAGCGTGACACCGCTGGTGTCCTCGAGCTTCTGCTGGGCGGTCTTCAGCGCCGTGGCCGGGTCGGTGTCGCCGGACCCCGACCCCCCGCCGCAGCCGACCAGCAGCACCGAGACCAGCAGGGCCGGGGCGACGCGTCGCAGCGACATGGGGGTCACCCTGTCACAGCCTGGGTCACAGCCTGGGTCACGGCCCGGGTCACGGCCCGGGTCACGGCCCGGGTCACGGCCTGGTCACGTCGGCCGTCAGAGCTGGCTCGGCACGGGACCGGCACAAGCCACGATCGGCTGCGACCCCGGCGTACCGCTGCCGTCACGACGCCCGGTCGCCTCGGGGAGGTCGACGGGCGAGCCGCTCGCCGCGGCCGCCCGGGCGGGTGCCGGGCCCGCCCAGCCGAAGATCAGTGCGTCCTCGCCCTTGAGGAACCGGTGGCAGCGCACGCCACCGGTCGCCCGGCCCTTGCCGGGGTACTCGGAGAAGCGCGTCACCTTGACCGCGCCCGGCTCGGTGCCCGGAAGCGCGGTCGACGAGCCGCTGGCGGTCACCACCACCGCGGACGTCGCCTCGAGCGCACCGAACCACACCACGGACTGACCGCCGCCGAGCTTGATGCCGGACATCCCGCCGCCGCTGCGGCCCTGGGGCCGGACGCCGGAGGCGCCGAAGTGCAGCAGCTGCGCGTCGGAGCTGATGAAGCACAGCTGCTCGTCGCCCGAGCGGAGCTCGACGGCGCCGACGACCTCGTCGCCGTCCCTGAGGGCGATCACGTCCCACTCGTCCTTGCCGAGCACCTCGGGGTTGACCCGCTTCACCACACCCAGGCGGGTGCCGAGCGCCAGGCCGGGCCCGTCGGCACGCAGCCGGCACAGGCCCAGCGCCCGCTCGCCCGGCTGGAGCGAGCGGACCAGGTCGAACGGCAGGCCGCCCTGGAGGTTCGGGTGGTTGGCCGAGCCTGGGAGGGCGGGAAGGTCGAGCACGTTGAGGCGCACCACGCGGCCGCGCGAGGTGAGCGCGCCGATCTCGCCGCGGGCGGTCGTGCGCACGGCGGAGACGATCACATCGTGGTTGGCCCTGGCACCCTCGCCACTCGGGAGCTCGTCGGAGGACGACCGGGCGAGCAGCCCGGACGACGACAAGTAGGCGAAGCACGGGTCGTCGGCCACCTCGATCGACGCTGCGGCGGCCGAGATCGTCACGCCCGCGGACTCGAGCAGGACGGTACGACGCGGGGTGCCGAACGTCTTCGCCACCTCGCCCAGCTCGTCGGAGACGACCTTCCGCAGCAGCTGGTCGTCGGCCAGGATCGCGTCGAGCGCCTCGATGGTGCGCTCGAGCTCGTCCTTCTCCTTCTCGAGCTCGATCCGGGAGAACCTGGTGAGACGGCGCAGCGGCATGTCGAGGATGTAGTCGGCCTGGGTCTCGGAGAGGTCGAACACCCCGATCAGGCGCTCCTTGGCGGCCGCGGCGTTGTCGGAGGACCGGATCAGCTGGATGACCTCGTCGATGTCGAGGATCGCGACCAGGAGGCCCTCGACCAGGTGCAGGCGGTCGGCGGCCTTCTCCCGACGGAACCCGGAGCGACGCCGCACGACGTCGATCCGGTGTCCGAGGAACACCTCGAGCAGGTCCTTCAGCCCGAGCGTGCGCGGCTGGCCGTCCACGAGCGCGACGTTGTTGATGCCGAACGAGTCCTCCATCGGGGTCAGCCGGTAGAGCTGCTCGAGCAGGGCCTCCGGGACGAACCCGTTCTTCACCTCGATCACCAGCCGCAGCCCGTGCTCGCGGTCGGTGAGGTCCTTGATGTCCGCGATGCCCTGGAGCTTCTTGCTCTGCACCAGCGACTTGATCCGCTCCGAGACCTTCTCGGTGCCCACGCCGTACGGCAGCTCGGTGACGACGATGCCCTTGCGGCGGCCCACGGACTCGACGCGTGCGGTGGCGCGCATCCGGAACGTGCCCCGTCCGGACTCGTACGCGTCGCGGACGCCGTCGAGCCCGACGATCATGCCGCCGGTCGGCAGGTCGGGCCCCGGGACGAACCGCATCAGGTCGTCGAGGGTGGCGTCGGGTCGGGTGACGAGGTGGCGCAACGCCTGCACCACCTCGACCAGGTTGTGCGGCGCCATGTTGGTCGCCATCCCGACCGCGATGCCGGTCGCGCCGTTGACCACGAGGTGCGGGATCGCCGCGGGGAGCACCACCGGCTCGCGCTCGCGACTGTCGTAGTTCGGCTTGAAGTCGACGGTGTCCTCGTCGATCGACGCCGTCATCGCGACCGCGGACGGCGCCATCCGGCACTCGGTGTAGCGCATCGCCGCGGGGGGGTCGTCGGGGGAGCCGAAGTTGCCGTGGCCGTCGACCGTCGGCAGCCGCATCGACCAGGGCTGCGCCATCCGCACCAGCGCGTCGTAGATCGCGCCGTCGCCGTGTGGGTGCAGGCGACCCATCACCTCGCCGACGACGCGGGCGCTCTTCACGTGACCGCGGTCGGGGCGGACGCCCATGTCGTTCATCGTGTAGAGGATCCGGCGCTGCACCGGCTTGAGGCCGTCGCGGGCATCGGGCAGGGCCCGGGAGTAGATGACCGAGTAGGCGTACTCGAGGTACGACGCCTCCATCTCCTGCTTGATGTCGGTGTCGAGGATGTGCTCCTCGAAGTCGTCGGGGAGGTCCTGCCGGGTGCTGCCGCGTGCCATGCGCGCATTCTCCCCGGTGGCGCCGACGGTGGGGCGCGGGGCACGCCGCACGATGCCGCCGTTCTTTCTCAACCATGCGGTTGACAAAGTGGAGGCCCGCCTGCTTGAGTGTTATCAACCGATAAGTTGAATACGAGGAGGAGGCCTCATGGCCACCGTGGTTGTCCAAGCCGTCGCCTCGCTCGACGGCTACATCGCCCGTCCCGACGACCTGCCGGGACCCATCTTCGACTGGTACCAGGCCGGCGCCGTCGAGCTCACGTTCAACCCCGACCACGTGTTCAAGGTGTCGCAGCAGTCGGCGGACTACCTCGACGTCTCGGGCGTCGGTTGCCAGCTGATCGGGCGTCACCTCTTCGACTTCGTCGACGGCTGGGGCGGCACCCCGATCGTGGGCGACCACGTCTTCGTCGTCACCCATCGCGACGCGGACGAGTGGTGGGGGCGGCACCCCGACGCGCCGTACACCTTCTGCACCGACGGCATCGAGGACGCGGTACGCCGGGCCGGAGAGCACGCCGGTGACGGCACGGTGCTGGTCTGCGCGGGTGAGGTCGGAGGCCAGGTCGTGGCCGCCGGGCTCGCCGACGAGCTCGCGATCGACCTGGCACCGGTGTTCCTGGGACACGGGAAGAGGTTCCTCGGCTCGACCACCGACGAGATCGTCCTCGACGACCCGAGCGTGGTCGTGCAGGGCGAGCGGGTGCTCCACCTGCGCTACCGCCTGCGTCACTGACGACCGGGGCCGGCGCCGCCCGTGGGCAACCTCCGCGAAACCTCGGCCCGCTAGATTTCGCCCGTGACCGCCGCGAACGCCGACGAGCACGTCGCCCCCCGCCACTGGGAGGCCGACGTGCTCCTCCGGGACGGCGGTACCGCGCACATCAGGCCGATCCGGCCGGAGGACGCCGATCTGCTGGTCGACTTCTACGGGCGGATCTCCGACCAGTCGAAGTACTACCGCTTCTTCTCGCCGATGCCGCACCTGTCCGAGCGCGATGTCGCCCGGTTCACCCACGTCGACCACGTCCACCGGGTCGCGTTCGTGATGCTGCTGTCCGGGCGGATGATCGCGCTCGGCAGCTACGAGGGGCACCCGGTCGACGCGTCCGACCCCGACTCGGCCACGGACAGGCTCGCCGAGGTCGCCTTCCTGGTGGAGGACGCCCAGCAGGGTCGCGGCATCGGCCAGCTGCTCCTCGAGCACCTCGCCCAGGCCGGCCGCGAGCGGGGCATCGAGCGGTTCGTGGCCGAGGTGCTGCCCGACAACCACCGGATGATCCAGACCTTCCGCGACGCCGGCTACCGCCTGGTCAGCGGCTTCGAGGACGGCGTGATCACCCTCGAGTTCCCGATCGAGCCCACCGACACCGCGATCGGTGTGATGGCGGGACGCGAGCATCGGGCCGAGGCGGCGTCCATCGAGAAGTTCTTCAACCCACTCTCGATCGCGGTCATCGGGGCGTCTCGTCGTCAGGACACCGTCGGTCAGGCGCTGGTGCGCAACCTGGTCCTCGGCGACTACACCGGCCGCGTGTACGTCGTGAACTCCACGGCCAAGGCGGTCTCCGGCCTGCCGGCGTACTCGACCGTGGGCGACATCCCGGGCGACGTCGACGTCGCGATCGTCGCGGTGCCGGCCGAGGCGGTGCAGGACGTCGTCCTCGACTGCGCCGCCAAGGGCGTGCACGGACTGATCATCATCTCCTCCGGCTTCGCCGAGATCGGCGAGGAGGGACGGCAGCGGCAGCGCCGGCTGGTCGGGCTCTCGCGGTCCTACGGCCTGCGCGTGATCGGGCCGAACTGCCTGGGCATCGTGAACACCGACCCCCAGGTCAGCCTGAACGCGTCGCTGTCGACGCAGAAGCCGGCCCGCGGCCGGGCCGGGTTCTTCTGCCAGTCCGGAGCCCTCGGCACGGCGATCCTCGAGAAGGTCAACAACCGCGGCCTCGGCCTCTCGACGTTCGTCAGCGCCGGCAACCGAGCCGATGTGTCGGGCAACGACCTGCTGCAGTACTGGGAGGAGGACGACTCCACCGAGGTCGTGCTGCTCTACCTCGAGTCGATCGGCAACCCGCGGAAGTTCAGCCGGATCGCGCGACGGGTCTCGCTGCGCAAGCCGATCATCGCGATGCGCTCGGGCCGAACGACACCGGGAGCCCCGATGGGGCAGACCGTGCGCAGGATCGGAGCGCCGCCCCAGGCGGTCGACGCGATGTTCCGCCAGGCCGGTGTCATCCAGGTGGACACCCTCGACGAGATGTTCGACGTCGCGCAGCTGGTCGCTCACCAGCCGCTGCCGCGCGGGCGCCGCGTCGCCATCGTCGGCAACTCCGACGCGCTCGGGCTGCTCGCCGCCGATGCCGCCGCGGCCGTCGGGCTCGTGGTCAGCCGGTCGGTGGCCCTGGGTGCGGACGCGACCGGTCCGGACTTCGAGGACGCCCTGGACGCGGCCATCGACGACGCCGAGGTCGACGCAGTGATCGCGGTCTACATCCCGCCGATCGACGTGTCCGGGGTCGAGGTCGCCGATGTGCTCGCCGCCGTGGGGGAGCAGTCCGACAAGCCGCTGGTCTCGTCGTTCCTCGGCGCCGAGGGTGTGCCGGAGCTGCTGCGGGTACCCGACGTCGCCGGCTCGACCGCCGGCCGCGGCTCGGTCCCCTCGTACCCCGCGGTCGAGGCGGCGGTGCGCGCGCTCGCACGCGTCGTCGAGTACGCCGTGTGGTTGCGCACCCCGAACGGGCCGACGGCCGTGCCCACGCAGATCGACCCCGGCGTGGCCAAGGCTCTGGTCCATCGGCTCCTCGTCGACCATCCCGACGGCACCGAGCTCGAGGCGGACGACTTGACCGCGCTGCTCGGGGCGTACGGCATCTCGCTGTGGGAGGCCGTGCCGGTCGCGTCCCTGAAGGAGGCGACCAGGGCCGGCAAGGACCTCGGCTGGGACGTCGTGCTCAAGGCGACCACCGACCGGCTGCGGGAGCGGCCCGACCTGGCTCACGTCTGGCGCAACATCGACCGGCCCGCCGAGATGAAGGACGCCTGGGAGAGCCTGGGGGCCCTGATCGACGACTCCGAGACCGCGGGCTTCGTGGTCCAGAGGAACGCCCCGCCCGGAGTGCCGCTGAGCATTCGCAGCATGGAGGACCCGCGGTTCGGGCCGGTGGTGTCGTTCGGCATCTCCGGGCCGCTGACCGAGCTGCTCGAGGACCGGTCGTACCGCATCCCGCCGCTGGGCGCCCGCGACCCGGCGGCGATGACCCGCGAGATCAAGGCGGCGCCGATGCTGTTCGGCTACCGCGGCTCGGAGGTCGTCGACGTCGAGCCGGTGGAGGATCTCATCTCGCGGGTGGCCCAGCTCCAGCACGACCTGCCGCAGATCTCGTCGCTCGAGCTCTCGCTGGTGCTGGCCGGCGCCGAGCACTGCACGGTGCTCACCGCGCGCGCCCGCGTCGACCCCGTGGCCGACCCGCGGTCCGACTGGTTCGTCCGCCGGCTGCCGGCCGCCGTGGAGGACACCATCCCGAACTGAGCGGGTCGTGACAGACTCGACCCATGCAGGGTCTGAAGGAGGCCATCGACCGCACCGGGTACTACCCCGAGGTCGTGGCCGACGGTGTCATGCGGGCGGTGGCCGGCGAGGACGTCGTGTCGTTCTTCGTCCATCACGAGCCGACCTTCGACCGGGACGAGGTACGCCGTCACCTCACGGTCGTGGTGCTGACGCCGAGCCGGTTGATCCTGGCCCACACCGACGAGCACGAGGGCGACGACATGCTGCCGGCGCCCTACACGTCGACCTCGACCGAGGCGATCGCACTGGCGTCGGTGAGGTCCGTGGTGGTGACCCGGATGGTCACCAACCCGACCGACGGTCCGACGCCACCGGCCGAGGCGGTGCTCACGATCGGCTGGGGTGGCGTCGCCCGGCTCGATCTCGAGC
>Ga0105246_10001247_pt1 | contig 14936 bp, 9 predicted proteins | sample KBSM64metaG_FD_99694 | JGI IMG/M metagenome (GOLD analysis project Ga0105246, IMG submission 99694) | Miscanthus rhizosphere microbial communities from Kellogg Biological Station, Michigan, USA - KBS M6-4 metaG | ecosystem: Host-associated > Plants > Roots > Rhizosphere > Soil | place: Michigan...
GAAGAAGGCGCCATCGCGGAAAGCCTTCCGACGGTGGAAATTTCGCGCGGCGAACTCGAAGCCGGCGCCGGCGTGCTGGCACTGTTCGTCAAGGCCGGTCTCGTGGCATCGAACGGCGAGGCGCGCCGCCAAATCAAGGGCGGCGGGCTCCGCGTCAACGATGCCGCCGTGACCGATGAGAAGATGATGTTGGACGCCGCACATCTCACGCCGGAAGGCGTCATCAAGCTGTCCATGGGCAAGAAGAAGCACGTCCTGCTCAAGCCTGCATAGGCGCATTCGCTTTTAGAGCCTTGCCAGGGAGCGCTTAAATGCGCTCCCTGTTCTCTATGGATCAAAAGACGCCTGCGGGGGATAGTTCGACGAAGCCGCCGAATCCTGGGCGCGTCGCACTCAACGTGCTTGCGCTGTGCTTCACGCTATCGGTGCTCGGCCGCGGTCTCGGCGAGAGTTTTACGGTTTTCCTCAAACCGATCTCCGAGAATTTCGGCTGGGACCGCGCGCAGGTGGTCTCGGTCTATTCGCTGACCTGGCTCGCAGGCGGACTGATGGCGCCCTTTGTCGGCCGCCTGTTCGACCGCTCCGGCCCGCGCATAGTCTACTCGCTCGGGATGCTCCTGCTTGGCAGCGCGTTCCTGGTCGCCTCGCATGCGCAAGAACTCTGGCAGTTCCAGTTGAGCATTGGGCTGTGCGTCGGGATCGGCATCGCCATGATTGGCAACGTTCCGAATTCGATCCTGCTCGGCCGCTGGTTCGGCCCGCGGCTACCGACCGCAATGGCTGTGGTCTATTCCGCGACGGGCGCCGGCGTATTGGTTCTGTTGCCGCTGTCGCAAATCCTGATCGACCATGTCGGCTGGCGCGGCGCCTACCAGATTTTCGGCATCGTCGCGCTATGCCTCCTGGTGCCGCTGTTGTTCCTGCCATGGCGGCTGTTCTCGACGGGTTCGCCGCATGTGGTCAGGAAGGCCGACCCGAACTTCATCGACGACGGCTGGACGCTGCTGAGCGCGATGCGCCACCATGCATTCTGGGCGCTGTTTTCAACCTTCTTCTTCACCGCGATCGGCATGTACGCGATCTCGGCGCAGATCGTCGCCTATCTGATCGATGCCGGCTTTCCGCCTCTGCAGGCGGCGACCGCGTGGGGCTTTTCCGGCGTGGTACTGCTGTTCGGCATGCTCGGCGTCACCCAACTCGACACGATCATCGGCCGCCGGCCGTCGGTGCTGATCAGCTACGCCATCTCGATCGTCGGCATCATCCTGCTTTGGCTGTTGCAGTGGTATCCGAACTTCTGGCTGCTCACCGCTTTCGTCGTGACGTTCGGCAGCATGATCGGTTCGCGCGGGCCGCTACTGACGGCGACCGCGATGAAGATCTTTCGCGGCGAGCGGGTCGGCACCATCTACGGTACGATTTCAATCGGCAGCGGACTTGGTTCGGCGTTCGGCTCCTGGGCCGGCGGCCTGATCCACGACTGGACCCACAGCTACAATCTCGTGATCGCGTTCGCGCTGGTGGCGGTGGTGCTGGGGCTGATCCCGTTCCTGGTCGTGAAGGCGTTACGCTAACAACATGACGATCAATTATTCGGCGGCAAATCGATCTGGTTGTTTTGCTTGCCGGTGTTGAACTCGAAGATTTTCCGGAGCACGCCGGGCGCCATAGCTGAAATCGGATTGACGCGCAGCACCGGCTGGCCGGGGGTGCCGACGACTTCATAGGTCACGCCGATCAAGCCCTCATTGCTGCCGCCGCCAAGGAACAGGCCGACGATCGGAATCTGGCCGAACATGTTGTTCAGCCCGTACATCGGAACGAAGGTGCCGCTCATGCGCACGGTGTTGCCGACATAGTCGATGCTGCCTTCGATCGTGGCACCGACGATGGGGCCCTTCACGACGCCTTCCCTGATCGTGAACTGTCCGCTCTGCCGGGTAAATTCCGCGCGCAACGCCGAAAAGGATATGCCGTTCGAACCGCCCGCCTGTCCACCCGCGGCGGCCCGCTCAAGCGCAGCCTCTCCCTTGACGGAGAAATCGCGGACGTTGATCAGGCCCTCCCGCGCGCCGGGGTCAACCGACGGCGGTTCCATGGCCAGCGTGAGCTGGCCGCCGGTCACCTTGGAGTAAGTGTCCACAAAGCGGAGGAACGCGCCGGCGTCGTTGGTTTGCAGGATGATCAGCTCACGTGCCTGCCCCTGGCTACGGCCGCGCAACTCGGCGGTAACGGGCGTGTCGCGCCCCACTTTGCCGTTCAGCGCAAAGGCTTTGATGTTCCCATTGCGCCGCGAGAACTTGCTATCGACGCTGCGTAACGCCTCGCCATTGAAGCCAGCGACCGCACCGAGCTTGAGGTCGACATCGAAATCGATGTTCTTGGTCTTGCTCTTGGGATCGGCATCCTTGCCTGACATCGCCGATTTGAGGAAGCCGCGGCCGTCGAACACATCGCCGCGCATCGTGACCTTCACGACGCCGTCGGTGCCGCGCTCGGCCTTCAGCGAGGTCTTGTCGCCTTCCGTTGGCGAATAGACCGGGAAGTTCGCATTCAGGAGATCGCCGTTCTGGTCGACTTCCAGCGACCCCTTGATCGAGACGCCGCCGCCATCGACGACGATGTCCTGGAAAAGCGTCGACTGCTCTTTTTTCACCACGCTGAAGGTGGCCTTGCCTGACTTGCCCGGCACCTTGACCCAGCCCGGCAGGATATTGTCGAGCCTCAACGAGGTGAGATCGGCCTCGATGCCGAGCTTGCTGTCGTGATCGCCGGAGCCGATCTTGCCGGTCAGCTTGACCGGAAGCGCGCCGCTCATCGCCGGCCCGAGATCGAGCCCCAGACGCGCACGACTCGCATCATCCAGCGTCGCCTGCAGCTTGATATCGGCATCGCCGTCGTTCGGCTTGCGGTAGTCCAGCGAGGCCTGTTGCCCGTTGATCTTCACGTCACCCTTGACCTGATAGCCGGAATTGTTGGCGACGACCTTCAGCGTGTTGGCTTCAAGCTTCTGGTTCATCACAAGCTTGTCGACAGCAAATCCGCCGAGATCGGCGGTGACGGCGTAGGTGGTGTCGGCCTTGGTCAGCGCGCCCTTGACGGGGAGGCCGAGCGTGATCGTCGCGGCGACCGTTCCCTTGCTGGCATTCGGGTCGATCAAGGTGCCGGAAACGTCGCTGAGACGATCGGAGGCGAGAATCTCGGCCGCCGCCGGCACCGGACAATCGACCTTGAACTTCACCTTGGAAGGCGATGGCTTTGGCGCCATGTCCGGCACTTCGAAACTGAAGTCCGAAAGGTTGATCTTGCGCCCCCCCGGCGTGTCCGCGACCCCCTGTCCGATCGTCACCAAAGCGGTTCGCCCCGTGACCCGCGCCTTCAAATCGGCATCGCGAACCGATGGCATTTCGTCGACCGGATGCACCGTGACGCCGGAGGCAACGATGTTGACGGCGAGCCCGTCATCGGGGATCGGCGGTCCCTTGCGCGACAGGTTGCGCACCGGCGAATTGACCCCGACCTCGATGCGCTGGAGCGTGCCGCGCTCGATTCGCTCGATCACCCATTCGCGCACTTCAGGCACGATCAGGGTCGGCCACATCCGCTTCAGCGCAGAAGCTGACATCGGTGTGCCCGCAAACCCAAGCTGCAGGCGCGCCTCGCCGGAATAATCGATGTTGCCGGTTCCGGCGACGCCGATCTCGCCATTGCTGATATCGGCCTGCGTCAGCAATACGCGCTTCCTCTCGGTGTCGAAGCGCATCCCGATCGCGATACGATTGAAAATCAGCGGCGGTTCGTTGTCGATACCGGCCAGCACGATTGTGCCGCCGCTAAATCCGGCCTGCCAGTCGGTGATATTGCCGTTGGGCGGCTCGAGATGGGCGAGCAGCGTGATCCGGTTGGCACCGGAAACGATCTTGAAGGGCGCGACCAGCACACGCCGCCCGGAATCCCATTCGACGCTCATTTCCGCCGAATCGATCGCCATCGGGTAATCGGGCGTATCGCTGTCGATGACGTTGCCGGCACCGGCCATGATCTTGCCGCGGAAATAGGTCGGCAGACCGTCGCGGCCGAGTTCGCCTTTCAATTCGCCCGAGAGCGGCAGGTTGGCGCTGTAGGTGAGGTCTTTCACCCGCATCGCCAGCAGGATGTTGGCGGCCGGCACCTTGTCGGCGCGAAGATCGACCGATCGCACGCCATTGGACTGCGGCCCGACCACGACCTGCAGCGACCATGGATGCGCGCCCTCCTCGCCGAGGCGCAGCGCCACGCCGCCACCGCTCGGCCGGCGAAGGCTGAGGCTGATATTGTCAAAGGTCCATTTGTTGCCGCGCTGCTGATCGTCAACGACAAGATTGCCGTTCTTCAAACCGATCTCGTTGAGGTTCTGTCCGTCGAGGCCGGTCAGGCTCAGGCTGTCGAGCCAGTCGAGACCCGCAAGCAATCCGTTTTGCGCCGTCTCGGGAGTAGCCGTTGCGGCGCCGGATGGTGCCGCCGCGTTCTGGCGCGGGAATGTCGGCGCGATGCCCGCGTCACGCTTGGAGGCCACGCCAGTAGCGAGCGGTTTTGCCGTGTCGCCCGCGGACACCGTCACCTGTCCGTCGGGCGTGATCCGCACCGCGAGTTCGGCGTCCACCAGATTGAGGCTCTCGGCACGAAGCCGCCCCATCAACAGCGCGGTGCCTGATAATTTCACTTCGGCTTTCGGCGCGCTGGCGACAATGGCATGGTCGCGATCGCGTACCACGATGTCGCGGATACGCACCGCGATCCGGATCCGCCCCGCCCGCTCGATCTGCGTGCCGCCGACCTCGACCGTATTGCCGTGGCCGATATTGTCCTCGATCGCGGCCGCGAGCCACGGTGTCGCTACATCGAGATTGATCGGACCCGCGCCCAGCCGCCACCACAGCCCGCCGAAGCAGCCGGCAAAAATCACCGCCAGCACCGCGATCACGACTGCTAGCCGCCTTACCCAGCGTTCGCCGGTGACCCAACGGCGCAGCGCCGCGAAATCGCGCAGGCGATGAAAGCCGGAATTGGAACGAGACAATAGCCGCCGTGCACGGTGGCGCGCCGCCTCGTCCTGGTCCCAGCCGTCTTCGTCCCATTGCGAGATTTGGGCCTCGGCACGCTGATTCGACCCCTTGGGCGAAGTATTCCTTGCCATTGCCTCTCGGTGCTGGCGCTGAGGTTGATCGCCGCCGCAGGCACGCCCATCGATCTTTATCGAGCGCTCCTGTAACGGCATCGCTGCCAATCCTCGATTAATACTGTTACTCGTGACCGGGCCCAAGAACTCGTTGAGGACTGATTAGAGCGCTCATTAGAGCCCTCACCCAAGCGCTCATTCCGAGCCCCTTCAACGAGCGGACGGGGGTAGCCTCGAATTCCTTGTAACCATACTCCGAGGTCATCAAACTTGCCCAGCAGCCGGAGCGAATCCGGCAACTGGGGACGAGACCCGCAATACCCTAATGGTTGATCTGCGGAAAGCGACGAAAGGAAGGCGTATGTCCAAGAAAACGCGCAAGAAATCCTCCAAGAAATCCCCCAAAGAATCCCCCAAGGCAGCCGCCAAGACAACCGCCAAGAAGGCACCGGCAAAGGCCGTCCGCGGCGGATCGAAGACGCCGGCCCGGACGCCCGCGGCCAAAGCCCGTAAAACGGTAGCTCCGAAAACAGGCAAAGCAGCCAAGACCAGCTTGGTTAAAGCTTCCCATAAGCCCGCATCCAAACCGTTAAAATCCACCCCATCGGCCGCGCCCAAATCCGCAGCCGCGACGGCGCCGGCATCCGGCAAGGTCGAGGGTGCCAAGGCCCCCGGTTTCCATTTGCCCCGTGACGGCGGCGAAAGCGTCTCGCTTGCCGACTACGCCGGTCAGAAACTGGTGCTGTTTTTCTATCCCCGGGCCGACACGCCCGGCTGCACAAGGGAGGCAATCGATTTCACCCGTTTGAAGGGCGCTTTCGCCGAGAGCGGAACCGCGGTGCTGGGCGTCTCCGGCGACACCCTGAAGGCGCAAGAATCATTTCGAGACAAGCATCAACTCATGGTTCCTCTCATCTCGGATGAGAAACATGAGATGCTGGAGGCCTATGGCGCCTGGGGTGAAAAATCCATGTATGGCAGGACCTTCATGGGGATTATTCGGACGACGGTTCTGATCGGCGCGGATGGCCGTATCGCCAGGATCTGGCGCAATGTGCGGGTGGACGGCCACGCCGACGAGGTGCTGGAGGCAGCCAGGTCAATTTGATTTGTCCGGTTCCATTTCCCAAAAATTAACCATGAAAGGGTCAAATCGCCTCCACAAATGAGGCCGTACGGAACCCACTTCCGACCGGCGCGGGAGTATCGATGTCGTATCGTTCCGGTCATCATTCCGAGCACCATCATCCTCAGAGCCATGGTCGTGTGCCCATTCGCCGGGCCACGACGCAAGCAGCACCAGCCGCCGCAGCGTCGGACCGTAACGGCTATTCCATTGTCCATGCCGGCAAGCAGGTCCGGGTCGGTCCGGTGGTGTTCTGGATCGTCGTCGGCACAATCGTCGTGCTTGGCATGTGGTCGGCGGCGACCGCGACCTATTTTGCGTTTCGCGACGACGTCTTGACGCGGCTGATCGCCCGTCAGGCCGAGATGCAATACGCCTACGAAGACCGCATCGCCGAATTGCGCGCCAAGGTCGATCGCACCACGAGCCGCCAGTTGCTCGACCAGGAGCAGTTCGACCAGAAGCTCGACCAGATCATGAAGCGCCAGACCGCGCTGGAATCCCGCGCTACCGCCTTAGGCGCTATTCCCGACACCGCCGTGACCGGATCGATCCGGCCGCCGGCGCGTGGCGCTGCCACGGATGCACCCGTCTCCGGCACCCCAAAGCCCTCGCCGATCAGCGACACCGTGATCTTTGTGGCGCCGCCGGATCGTGAGGCGCGGCTGGAATCACGCGAGCCGCTGATCGCCAAGCCGCAACCGAATCAGTTTGCCAAGGCTCAGGGCGTCGACAACGTGCTCGTCCGCCTGCAGACCTCGCTCGATCAGGTCGAGCGGCGCCAGATGGCGGCATTGAGTTCGGTCGAAGACAGCATGGAATCGCGTGTCCGCCGGATGCGCGGCGTGTTTACCGATCTCGGCCTCGACATGGCGCAACTGGAGGCGGCAACGCCACGCAGCGGCGTCGGCGGCCCCTTCGTTCCTGTCAGGCTTCCGGCCGATGCCGGTGCGTTCGAGCGCCAGCTTTACCGGATCAATACCACCCGTGCTCAAGTCGAGCGCTTGAACCGAACCTTGGCGCTGGTGCCCTACCGCAAGCCGGTCATTGGCGAGGTCGAATTCACCTCCGGCTTCGGCGTGCGCAGCGATCCCTTCCTCGGCCGCCCGGCGATGCATACCGGCCTCGATTTCCGCGCCGCGACGGGCGACCCCGTGCGCGCGACCGCGAACGGCAAGGTGATCTCCTCGGGTTGGGCCGGCGGCTATGGCCGCATGGTCGAGATCGACCATGGCAACGGGCTAGCAACCCGCTACGGCCATCTGTCCGAAATCAACGTCAAGGTCGGTGACGTCATCAAGATCGGCCAGGTGATCGGCGCGGTCGGCTCGACCGGTCGCTCCACCGGCCCCCATCTGCATTATGAAACGCGGATCGACGGCGACGCAGTCGATCCGCAAAAGTTCTTGCGCGCGGGCGTGAGGCTCAGCTCGGGTTAGAGCATGACTTTTTCGGAAAACCGGTACCCACTTTTCGGGATCATGCTCTAATTGCCCATTTGATGTCCGACTTCGCCTTTGATCACGTCACCGAACAGCTCCCACACCTGACCGTTGAATTTCATCAACTGCATCTGCTCGATCGGAAAGAAGTCGTCCGGCCCGGTATTGACCTTGATGCCGGGCAGCAGCACTTCGGAGGAGAAATCCTTGAGACTGGCTGCCTGCTTCATGACGTTTTCGCGGGTGAGGTTATCGCCGCATTGCTTGAGCACTTGAACCATGGTCTGCGCCACCGCGTAGCCATAAATATTGTTCGAGTTCAACTTGTCTCCTTCCGGATAATACTTGTCCATGAAGGCCTGCCACGCCTTGACGCCGGGATCATCCTTCCAGGTCGGATCGGTTGGATCCTTCAGATAGGCCGTCGAGATGATATCCTTGGCATTTTCCAGACCCGCCGGTTTCAACACGCCAGCCACCGAGGTCGACACATTGGCCAGGAAGAATGTCGGCTTCCAGCCGAGTTCGCCTACCTTCCGGATCGCCTGCGCTGCTCCCTTCGGCGCCGCCCAGGTGAAGAAGGTATCGGCGCCGGAATCGTGCAACGCGACGATTTGTGAATCGATACTGGGATCGCTCACTTCGTAGGACTTGTCCGCGATGATCATGTTGGCCTTGGCACCGAGGCCGTCGCGCAGGCCCTTGACCTGATCTCTGCCGGCGTCGTCGTTTTGCCAGAACACCGCGATCTTGGCGTTGGGAAGGTGATCCAGGACGTATTTGGCGTAGATGCGCCCCTCGCTCTGGTAGTTGGGCTGCCAGCCCATAGTCCACGGAAAGTTCTTCGGGTCACCCCATTTGGTCGCGCCCGTCGCGACGAACAGTTGCGGCACTTTCTTGCTGTTCATGTACTTTTGAGTCGCCGAATTGGACGGCGTGCCGAGCGGCTGGAAGATCAGCAGAACCTCGTCGCTCTCGACCAACTTGCGGGCCTGCTCGATGGCCTTCGGCGGGCTGTAGGCGTCGTCATAGGTAATGAAATTGATCTTGCGGCCGTTGATGCCGCCCTCGGCGTTGATCTTTCTGAAGTAGGCTTCTTCGGTCTTGCCGATCACACCATAGGACGAAGCAGGTCCGCTATACGGCATGATGTTGCCGATCTTGATCTCGGTGTCGCTGGCGCCAGGATCATATTTCTTCTGCGCACTGGCCGAGGTCGCGACCACGGCGGCGACGGCGAACGCCGTCAAGGCCACAAAGCTTTGCGTACGAACCGGCATCGTCTTCTCCCTGTTTAGTGATTTGTTTTGACCAAGTCTCGCAAGCCCCGCGCGCGCTGGCAAGCATCGCTTATTCCGCCCGACGAAACAGATTGTTGCGGGCCGCCAAGTATGATTGATGCGGGACGACAGCATTCAATCGCAAGGTCCCCACCGGTTGCAACTGAACACACGAATTGGTCCGCGACATCCAAAGCTCGCCGCCGCCGGCTTCCGCGCGGCGCGATGGCTGGCCACGAAGACCATGGGGGCTGCGGGCTTTCATCAGCTCGGCTCGGATTTTGCCGTTGCAAGGATCGCGCGCGTCCGCGAGAAACTCGCAGCCGGAGAGACCGTCTACCTTGCCGGGCTCGGTGCACCCGGCACCCACAATTCCGGCGTGGCCCTGGTTGAAGTGACGCAGGCGAACGGGCCTCGCCTGATCGTCAACAACGAGGAAGAGCGCTTTTCCGGCAACAAGCACACCACCGAATATCCGAGGCAATCGATCGACGCCGTCATCGCCACGTTGCGCAGCATGGGGCGCGACATCGGCGATATCGATGCATGGCTGACGAGTTGGGACTACCCGACACTGGCGGGTACGCTGGCGCGTTCCGTGATCGAGGAAATGCCGGAGAGCCTGAAACTGCTGCGTACCACGGAAGCGGCCGGTTTCGACGGCCGCCGTCTCGAGCAGATGACGCGGACCCCAAAGCTTCTTGCGCGGCAACTCGGCCTTGCCGCACGCGTTCCGCTGATCTGCCTGCCGCATCACGACAACCACGCCTGGTTCTCCTACGCGGCTTCGCCGTTCGCAAACAATGGTGAGCCGGTGGCCATCGCCGTGCTGGACGGCACCGGCGATCAGGGTTCGATCTCGCTCTACGTCGTCGAAGATGGCGCAATGCGCAGGCTCTATTGTAACGACAGCGTGTTCGATTCACTCGGCGCTTTCTACAGCGTGATTTCGTCGACGCAGGGCGGGTGGACCTGGCTTTCCAGCGAGGGCCGCTACATGGGTGCTGCCGCCTGGGGCGATATGAGCCGCGCGAGCAATCCCTATTACGCGCGGCTGAAAAACGTTCTGCACTTCGGCGAAGGCGGCGAAGTCCGCATCAATCGCGCGATGGCCAACTGGTATTGCGACCCGTTCGACAATCCCTACAAGGCCGCGCTGACCGAGATCCTCGGGCCGGCTCTCAAGCCGGATCAACTCTGGAACCCTGATGCGGTGTTGCGCGTCGAGGACATTCAGCATCGGCCCGATACCAGGGACCGTCTCGACAAGGCCGCGGCCACGCAATTGCTGTTTGAGGACGCCATGATCCATGTCGTCGATCATCTGTTACGCGTAACGGCCGCGAGCCGGCTGGTGCTGACCGGCGGTGTAGCGCTGAACGCAATCGGCAACATGCGGCTGCTTGGACATTTCGACGAAGCGTGGTTTGCCGAAGCGCAACGCCGCGATGCCCGCCTCCATTTGTGGGTGCCGCCGGTGCCCGGCGATCCCGGGGTGACCATCGGCGCCGCGTGGTTGTTCGCGCATCTGGCGGGCGCCCCGCGCGGCGCGCCGATGACGCATGCATTCTACTGCGGCTTGCCGCCGTCGCATGACGACATCGCGGGTGCGCTCAAGGCAGACGACGTCGCCTCGCAGCGGATCGGCAATATCTCAACGCCGGAAGGCCGCGACGCCGTCGCCGATTTGATGGCATTCATCGTTGCCCAGGATGGCGTGATCGCGCTGTATCAGGGCGCGGCCGAGACCGGCCCGCGCGCGCTCGGCCACCGGTCGATCCTCGCCAATCCCTGCAACGCCGACGCGCGCGAGCGGCTCAATGAGCGCGTGAAATACCGCGAAGCGATCCGGCCGCTCGCGCCGATGGCGACGCTGGAGGCCGCGCAGGAATATTTCGATCTGCTGCCGGGCGCCTCAGACGCGGACTACAACGCCTACAATTACATGGTGCTGACGGCGCAATCGAAACAGCACGCCCGCGCCAAAATCCCAGCGGTCATTCACGCCGACGGCACCGGCCGGATCCAGATCGTGCGCGCCGAGGACGATCCCCTTACACACGCCTATCTCAAGGCACTCGGCCGCCGCATCGGCGTCGAGATGTCCGTCAACACGTCGTTCAATGTCGCAGGTCCGATCGCACAGACGCCGAGCCAGGCAATCGATACGCTGCGCCGCTCCAAAGGCCTCGATGTCGTGCTGCTGGTGGCGAGCGACGGCGCGGTCCACGCGGCATGGCACGGGGGCGCGCGCGACAGCGGGCGATTTTCGGGCTGGCTATTGGAATGGAAATCCAGGCGCGGGTAAACCGATCCATAGCGTTTTCGAGCGAAGTGGTTACCGGTTCGCGTCAAGAAAACGCGTCAAACAAAAGACTAGAGCCCGGTTCTGATTCAATCAGAACCGGGCTCTAGCGCTGAAAGAACTTCAACACGCGCCCGTCGATCAACAGCAGCGCGCTGCCGATCACAAATGCGCCCGCGATCTCGCGCAGCGAAATCTGCTCACCCAGAACCAGATATCCAAGCAGGATCGCGGTCACCGGGATCAGCAGCGTCACCAGCATGACGTTGGTCGCGCCGGAACGGCGCAGGATCTGAAAGAACACGATATAAGCGAGCGCGGTCGACAACGCTGCCAAACCAACAACCGCCAGCCACGTCGCAGCCCCCGGGACCGGCAATTGCCAGGGGCGTTCGACAAGCCCGGCGACGACCGTCATCATTGCAGACGAGGCCAGCATCTGGAACGTCGCCGTTCCCAGCGGCGGCGAATTCGACAGCAGCCGTCGCGCCACCAGCGCCGATAGCCCGTAGCTCAGGGCGGCCGCGAGGCACAGCAGGATGCCGATGCCCTGCCCCTTCTCAAATCCATGGCCTTCGCCGTGAAGAATGATCACGCCGATCAAACCGGCGATAACACCGGCGATCCGTCGTACGACCAGCTTTTCTTCGCCGGCTGCCGCCATCACGACGACGGTGAACAGCGGCGTCGTGGCGTTCAGAATCGAGGCCAAACCGCTTGCGATGTAAGTCTGTCCCACCACGATCAACGAAAACGGCAGCACGTTGTTGAGAAGTCCGATGGCGAAAAACGGCTTCCAGCCCGCCACGCCTGCAGGGAAACGGATCCGGTAAAGCCACAGCAGCGGAAGCAGGAACAGCGACGCGAGCGCCACGCGCAGGAAGACCACCGTCAACGGCGGCAATTCCCTAAGTACCAAGCCGTTGAAGAAGAACGACCCGCCCCACAGCACCGAGAGCAGGCCGAGCAGCGACCAGTCCCTGGCGTCAATGCGATTGTCGTCGGTGGTCATATGGCTCACATATCTGCGGTTGCCGCAGATTTATTCCCGAGCGCCGAGCTTTCCCACCCGATTCCCGAACATTCGCGACGCGGCTATTTCGGCCGCGACACGATCTCGACCAACTTGCCTTCGTCATCGTCGGGCGCGTAGGCCTTTGCCCGAACGTAGACCTCGACCGCGGCGCGGCCGACCGACGGTGGTTCCGACAACAGGCTCTCCGCCAACGCCACCGCATAGGCCGCATCCTTGTGGCGAAGCGTGGCGGTGAACGAAGCACCGGAGAAATCGCGCGCCACCATGCGTTTGGAATGGCGGATCACCTGCGGACTCGCCACCGCGCCGGTTGCCATCACTTCCGCAACCAGATTCATGTCGAGCCCGGCCTGCTCGGCCATCGCAATGCCTTCGGCGAGGCTCGCGATCTGCACAGCGCCCATCAAATTGTTGATGAGCTTGTAGACCGTACCGGTGCCTACCGCGCCGAAATGGCGGATGGTCGTGGAGAGCGGCACAAGATAGGGCCGGGCCTTTTCGAGATCGGCAGGATCCGCGCCAACCAATAGCGTCAGCTTTCCCGCAGCCGCCGCATCGGGCAAGCCGGTGACGGGGCTGTCGACATAGATGAAGCCGCGGCCGCGCAGTTCGCGCGCCAGATCGAGCGCATGTTGATACGACACGGTAGAGCATTCGATCGCGAGCGCGCCGGCCTTCATCCTGGAAGCCGCACCGTCGGCGGCCAACCATACTCTACGCGACGCCTCGTCATCGGCGAGCATGGTCACCACAGCATCGGCGCCGTCGGCTGCATCCGCCGGAGACGACGCCCAGCGCGCGCCGCGAGCAATCAAATCCTCCGCCTTCGCCTTGCTGCGATTCCATACCGCAACGGTGAACCCGACATCGAGATAACGGCCGGCCATGCCATGGCCCATCCGGCCAAGGCCGATGAAAGCAACCTTTGTCATGGGTTAATCCACATCCTCGACCGCGCCGGGCGCGGTGCCGAACGCACGCTGCGCCAGCGTCGCCGCCATGAATTCATCGAGATCGCCGTCGAGCACACCCGACGTATCCGAGGTCTGCACGCCCGTGCGCAGGTCCTTCACCATCTGGTAGGGCTGCAGCACGTAGGAGCGGATCTGGTGCCCCCAGCCGATATCGGTCTTGGCGGCCTGATCGGCGGCGGCCTGCTCCTCGCGCTTCTTCAATTCGATTTCGTAGAGCCGCGCGCGCAACATGTCCCACGCCTGCGCGCGATTCTTGTGCTGCGAGCGGCCCGCCTGGCAGACCACCGCCACGCCGGTTGGAATATGCGTCAGCCGCACCGCGGACTCGGTCTTGTTGACGTGCTGGCCGCCGGCGCCGCCCGAGCGCATGGTGTCGGTGCGCACGTCAGACTCGGCGATATCGATCTTGATGCTGTTATCGACCACCGGGAAGATCGCGACAGACGAAAACGAGGTATGCCGGCGCGCGTTGGAATCGTACGGCGATATCCGCACCAGCCGGTGCACACCGGCCTCCGTCTTCAGCCAGCCATAGGCATTGTGTCCCGATATCTGAATAGTGGCGGATTTGATGCCGGCTTCTTCGCCCTGGGTTTCTTCGAGATATTCGACCTTGAAGCCGTGTTTCTCGGCCCAGCGCGTATACATGCGCAGCAGCATCTCGGCCCAGTCCTGGCTTTCGGTGCCGCCCGCACCGGCATGCACTTCGAGATAGGAATCGAAACGGTCGGCCTCGCCCGACAACAGCGCCTCGAGTTCGCGGCGCGCGACTTCTTTCTTGAGAGCTTTCAGCGCGTTCTCGGCCTCGAGAACGACGCCCTCGTCGTTCTCGGCTTCGCCGAGTTCGATCATTCCGATATTGTCGTCCAGCTCGCGCTCGACCTTGCCGATTCCTTGCAGCGCATCCTCCAGCGAGGTGCGCTCCTGCATCAGCTTCTGGGCCTTCTGGGGGTCGTTCCAGAGATTGGGGTCTTCGGCGAGCTTGTTCAGCTCGGCAAGCCGGGCCGTCGATTGTTCGACGTCAAAGATGCCTCCTCAGCAGCCCGACTGACTGCTTGATCTCTTCAACGAGGCGTTCGACTTCGGCGCGCATGGTCTCTCTGATCTGCGGCGTGCGCCGCTATTGGCTACAATGTCAGGGATGTAGCGGCGCAAGTAGCAAAGCGCAATCGGCTAGTACAATCCGCCCGTTCCGGGACGCATGATATTGCCGGCGTCGGGGGCTATCCCCTGCTGCATCGGCATGGGCATCCGGCCGTCCGCGTCGGCGACGCCGATGACGGAGTAATTATCCGGAGGCGCCGTACCCGGCTTGAAAGCTTCCAGGAGGGTCCGGCCACTGTCGCCGGGACCGGCGCGCATGCCGCTCTTGGCATCGACACGTACCAGCTTGATTCCGGCCGGGACCTTGAACGGCACTGCCGGCTTGTCGGCGAGCGCGAGCTTGAGGAAATCCTTGGCGATGGGAGCTGCCAGATGACCGCCCGTGGCGCCCCGGCCAAGATTGCGCGGCTTGTCGTAGCCGACATAGATGCCGACCACGATGTCCGGCGAGAAGCCGATGAACCAGGCGTCCTTTTCGTCGTTGGTGGTGCCGGTCTTGCCGGCGATCGGC
>Ga0105246_10001252_pt1 | contig 14916 bp, 15 predicted proteins | sample KBSM64metaG_FD_99694 | JGI IMG/M metagenome (GOLD analysis project Ga0105246, IMG submission 99694) | Miscanthus rhizosphere microbial communities from Kellogg Biological Station, Michigan, USA - KBS M6-4 metaG | ecosystem: Host-associated > Plants > Roots > Rhizosphere > Soil | place...
CAGCAGCTTCTTGAAGCGCAAAAGACACTGCAGCGCCAAATCGACATTCTGCAATGTCCAGCGGGCGGCCCGAGCCTAAGAAACATGCCTCCCGATAACCGCCAGTTGATAGCCGCTCTTGAGGCGGAGCTTGCCGAAGTCAACGCGCGCCTTGGCGGCGTGGCCCCATCGTGAAGCCGATCGAGGAATGGGAAGCGGCTTTGGCAGCAATCCCCCCATTTTGTGCGGTTGTCGTGCCACCTACACTGTAGTAATATGGCTCCGTTGAATGGGAGGCACGGGCATGGGCCGCATTCTGACAGTCTCCATTTTTGCGCTGATACTGGCGGGCTGCGCGGACACCGACAGCTATGACAAAACCGCCAAGCCGGCCGCTCGCGCGGCCACGCGTCATGCGATTGACGACTGCAAGGCCAGGCTGGCGGCACATGACATCACGAGCAATTCCGAATGGGCGTCCTGCAGCCTGGAAGCCGAACGCGGCTACTTCACGGCCATCAAATTGAAAAATATGGGATCCTTCGATGCCTATGCCACCAATCTCCTGACCTTGGCGGTCGACCTGGACGCCCACCTGATCTCCAAAAAGCGGGCTCGCCTCAGGGCGGGGGAAATGCTCAGGCAGTTCTCTGTGGCGTGCGATTGCGGGGACAATGGCGGATTCGGCCCCATCGAGGCACCGGGATCATATAGTCCGCCCCCGGGGAACTCGATGTCCGGCATATTTTCGCAATAGGCGATATCGTCCTGCGATACCCGATTGCGTAGCACAATCCTGGGTCAAACCGCACCAGTGCCGGAATGGGAGGCATGATTTATGGACAGCAGTACAAAACAGTTACTCGTTTGTTCATTGACCATGATGCTTTTGTCTTTGCCAGGCCGGGCGCAATTGCACACCACAATATCTCCCGCATTGCCAAACCTGAATACGGGAGACGCGGCACATGCAGGAGATAAGAACCCGACCGGCGCCGAAGCCATCTATTGCCGCCCGCCACAAGATCAAACCGACTCTCGGCTAAAGGGTCCGAAGGTTTGCTTGACCGTGGGGAAATGGAAGGAACTGCGTGCGCAGGGACTCGACGTTAGTGCCGATGGCAGCAGCATAGTAGCTGGTGTGCAGAGACAGATGGAAGCCGCACCTGGGTTATTGGGAATGCCATAGGGCTCGCGCCCACAACCCTAAGTCAAACTGTAACAGGGCCGGATTTCCGATATGCCGGGCGGCGGGACGACGGTGTTGGGACGGGAATTAGGTATAGTGTCCCCGGAATTGCCGGGGAGAGACGATGGCGCAGCTAAAAGTGGTAACCAATCACCGTAGCCACGGTCGCATTGGTATCAGATATCGTGATTGGGCTTTTTGATGCCGATCCCAGATATCGAGTCGCCGTCGCGTCCGCCCCCCAAAACCAGTGCTTATTCAATAGATAAACGACGGTAAGCCCTCCATTGATTTCCTCAATTCCGGCATGGGTGCTGAACTGGGGAAAGATCGATCTAGAAGCTTGTAAGGCAGTCACACCAAAAAAAGTCTGCATGTAATTATTGTCTGCCCACCTTCCCCCGAGGTGGGGGCGCAGAATGAATCGTTTTGTCAGGGCGAATGGAGCAGAAACACTCAAGTTCGCAAGGAGACCGTTGTTCTCCGAGCCCAAATATTTCGTCACAGATGTATCGAAGTAGACGGGTCCAGCTTTGTAAGAGACAAAACCCCTGATCCCCACTGAAGAATCAACGTTGCCCAGACCTTTCAGCCGGTCGTCGCCGCTGTTCAAAAAGCCATTGGTCTCATGATCGAGCCGCCCGCCGTCATAGTTCACCCCACCTCCAATACGAAGGTTATTATGGTGCCAGTAGACGCTTAAGCCTTCTACCCCGAGGGAAACGGTATCTCGCCACCTTATGATCACCAGTGGTACGGGCGATACGCGGTAACGATTGCTCCCGTGGAAGGTGGGCACCATGACCGCGCCCGCCGCCAGGTTGATATCCCATGGGGTTGGTTTCTGGTTGATGTTCCACGCAGACGGCTGTTGGTCGGGCGCATACAGGACGCCTTGGGAAAACCCCGCCGTGATGAATGAAAAAAAGACGAAAGCGAACGCAACTGGTGCCCGTGTAGAGCGGCGCATGTGGAGTTCCCGCTTGCCTAGCGGAAACGCCTCACAGTTCCAAGCGTTCCAATTGACTGAAAAGCCCGTGCCGTGAGCAGCCGCTCGCCGGCATCGCGAGATGTCCTGTTGCGATGTGGTATTGAAAGTGCGCCGCAATGCGCGAAAATGACGAAAGGCCTTGGCGCCGCGCAGCCGCGGTGAAATCACCAGAAGAAAATCGGATGGCCCGCATGCGCGGGCCATGACGGTTGATGGAAGACCGGCGCAAATGCGATTTCGCGAATCGCGCTTGTTTCGAAACTGTTTCAAATATCGCGGAGGTTGCGGTGCACGGATGCGCGCGCGGCGTTGATAGCGAACGCCAATCACAGTGAATGCCGGATTACCAAACGTTTTTCGTGACAAGCAAGGCAAACGCGCCCAACATATTCGCGCTGTGAAGCGGTGACCGAAGATGTTCAACGTTATCGTGCTCTCAATCGCGGCGGAGGGCTTCGCTGCTATCGCCGCATACAATGTCGCGTTGGTGGCCTGGAGAGGGATTTGGCGTGGAACTCCGCGCGCGTACTGGATCCACCTGGCTTTCCTTTACAGTTTGAGCGCCTTCAGCCTGGGGCTTGCTTTTAAAGAGATGATTGTCGCCCCTTAGCAGGGCGTTCCAGTGGCGATCCCGGCACAAATTCCCCGGAAAAGCGTTTTCCCATCAAAGGAGAAGTTCCATGGCTACAAACGCACCTGCCGGCGACAACCACCGCAACGGCGCTGTTCGCAAACGCACCCAACTGAAGACCAAGGTGATGGGCGAGGAGCATTATACCAAGCGCAGCAAGAAATCCGGCCAGTTCATGGACCAGAAGAAGGACGGCAAGAAGTTCAAGGGCGTGCGCCGCGAACAGGCGCATTGATCCGCAGGCGATGGAAATCGCCGCTCTCGGGATCCCTCTCGAATGATCCTTAGCCAGGAGCCTTTGAGAGCCACAGCTTTTTCAGCCGGCTCGTCAGGTAATCGTCGCGCGCGTTGAGTTGGACGACGGACTCGATCTTGATTCCGATTTCCAGACCATCATTCCAGACCAGGCGGGAAAAATACGCCACGCCGTCGTGGACATTGATCACGTAGAAATGATCCGGCAGCTGCAAAAGCTGTTTTACCGCGATGCGGGCTCCCGCGGATGACAGGTTGCGGAAGGTGCAGTCGCAGGTAAATGCGCCATTTCCATAGACAATGAGCCCACCCAGCAGAACGCGCCTGCGGGGCGGTGGCTTGCGAGTGGCGTTTCGGGCGGCTGGACGTGTGATACTGGGCACTTTTTTGACAATGCTCCGGATCCGACTGCGCCGCAGCCTAATGGGACGATGTTAAATCAATAGCTAAAGCATCCCTTGAAATTCCCTGCTATCGCGAGATTTTGGGCCGTTGCCGGTTCAATCGTACCGAGTTTGCGGCGCGTCATTCCGCGCTCTATTTTTCCCGATATAACGCGCGCCACCGGACGGGGGTCAAACATTCCAGCGCGGTGGGTAACAAACATCCGGCACTCCGGCAGCCTTGAGCCGCCTGCGCTTTGGGGCGGTTTTTACACTATCCTTACGGTTCGAAGAGGCGCGCGCTGTTGATCTTGCCCCTTGCGCCTGCCGATGATTGCGCTTTGGGGGGACCGCGCCAAAGATGATCATCACCCGAGTGCGTGCGTGCCCCATCGAAGCGGCCTATCCGAGGCCCTTTGCCTATCTGCGCAACTGGTACGACAAGCGCACCACCGTCATTGTCGAGATCCAGACCGACCGCGGCCTGTTGGGACGGGGCGGCTGCCAGGGGCCGGCGCGCGAGGTCCTGCAGGCGATCGCGACCATCACGCCGTGGCTGGTCGGGGAAAATCCGCTGCGGCCCACAGAGTTGCGCCAAAGCGTCTATGCGCGACTGGACAGCGTCGAACGGAGCGGCGCGGCCGCCGGCCTGACCGGCATTTATGCCGCCCTTTGGGAGATCAAGGACAAGCAGCTGCTGCTGTCCATCACGCCGGCGGCCTGGAGCGGGCGCGTTGCCCGGGAGATGCGAATCCTGCCCGCGCGCGCGTCCGAGACGGAGCCGGCTTCCATCCACACGGCTCCCCTTTGGCCGCAGGACAGCGCGGCGTAACTTGCGGCAATGACGGGTGCTGGCGATCATCGCAGGCGCACCATGGCCGCGAGCCCGCAAACCAGCAGGCACAAAGCAAGCCAGGTCATTCCCAATCATTGATGGCGGGGAGGTTTGCAGACATGGATCTTCTTCCAAATTCCATTGGGCTGAAGCAGCTTTATGACGACGCGACAGCCGGCGCGGCTTGCCAGGGTGGCCTCCCGGATCGCCGTGCCGACAGCCAGGGAAAGCGAATAGTCCACACCCAGGGGGGTGTCCGCGGGATGTTCGTTGCGGCTTTCGTAACGGCCGTCGGCCCGCCGATGGATGCGAAATTCCCTGCTGGTCGTCTTTGCAGGCATGTCGTTTCAACGGTCCAAAAGACCGGCCGTTCCGCCGATCGGGCCCACATCGCCGCGCGGCCCAATCCCTGCACGCATCCTGCCTATGGGGCTTTTTCGCCCGGCGACCTCACCAAGACCAACCGGGGCTGGAGCGGTTCCGCCGGGGCGCTTGCCTCATAAAGCGGGGCATCGCCTTCGGGAAGGTGCATTGCGCAGAGATAGTCGCGCGAACCATCCGACTCGACCCGGTAGGCGAAGGCCGCTTTTCCGCAAAGAATGCATTTGTGCCGTTCCATCTCCTGAAAACGCACGAAGAGGCACCAAGCCGGAACATTTAATGTGGAACGGAACAGGCCCGGGCTTAATTGCCTTGTTTGTGACCGGATCGTGCCCGCGCCCCGCGCCTTAGGATCATTCTTGGCACCGGCGCGCGCCTTTCAGGTCTTGTCCTCAAGCCCCGCCAAGGGCGGAGCCCAGTCCGCCGCCGTGACTCCGGGCGCGCGGCGTCCCCAAATGTTGCCATGCTTGTCTTTCCGGCTGGTCAGGAACGCCACGATCAAGCGATGCAGCATGTTCATGTTGGGAAGGATGCCATGAAAGCCGGCCAGCTTGGTCGTCACCCGGTCCTGGAGCTCCCAATAGCCGAAATCGTCGGGCGAAATGCAGACAAGCTTGGCTTTCGGGAGGAAGCTTGGAACCGCGCCGCGAAAGGGCACGGTGCCGTCGCCGGTCAATTCCGCTTTTTCCGGCGGCATCTTGCCCCATTCATTCATCCGGTCGGAGCTCTTGAAATCGAAATCGGGCTTGCCGCCCGAGACGCTCACGCCGAGTTGGGTCCGGGTCGTGGAATCCACCCCAACCACGCACAGCCAATCGTCCTCCTCCAGCCCGCAAGCCTTCAGCGACAGGCTGTTGGTCAGGTCGCGAAATTTCTTTGCGCTGGAAAGCATGGCGCTGAAAAGCGCCGCGGCCTGGGGCTTGGCGTTGGAAGGCGTCAGCCCCCGGAGCTGGATGAATTGCGCGATCGTATCGGTGACACTGGGTTGCCAGACCGAGGGGTCGAACAGGCTCGCGGGCAGCGTGGAATTGGGCGGCACCGTCAGCGCGCCCTTGAAGCCGGGCAGCAGGTAATAGAGGGCCGGCGTCAGGCGCGCGGCTTCGCGCTCGCGCGAGCTTGGAGGCGAGGTGCCCAGATTGGCGGTTCCGGTCGTCACTTTGATGACCGCTTCATAGGAGCCTTGGAACGGCGTCGCCAAGCTGACGACGCTGCCGATCCTGTGAGACTTGCCGGCCGTGGCAAGGTATCCCGCCACCACCAGCCCGCCCATGGAATGGGCGACAATATCGACGCGCGGATTCTTCTTGTACGCCGCGTCACCGTCATAATGCCGAAGGAGCAAGGTGCGCGATATCACTTCCGCGATGAAATCCCCCAGCTGGGTACTGGTTGCGGCCAGCGGTTGCCGCCAGTCATAGCCGAACGGATACACCGGGACCGGTTGGTCGGGGCGGGTGCGAAGGTTGTGCCGGAGTTCCTCGATCAGTTCCTTATAGGCGATTTCGTAAAGCTGGCCGGGCATCACGCGCGCGGGCTCGATCGCCTCGAAGCGCAAATTGTCGGGATGCAGCGACGCCCGCTCATACTGTTTGGAGTAATCCATCACTTCCCAGACGGATTCAGGCGGAAGGGGATATTCATCGCGCAGATAAGTGGCGATGATTCCAGGAACGACGATGACCGGGTTCGGCATTTTTGGCATGGCGGCCTCATTGCGCGACGGCGCATAGTTCAACGAGGACGCGAGGCTGACAACAGGTTTCAGGCTTGCGGTGCGAGCTGGGAACTTTTGAGGGGCGGCGATAAAGAAGAAATTGGATGGCCCGGACAAGCCGGGCCATGACAAGTCAGTTCGGCAGCTTGCCGTCGATCTCCTGATACACCCGCATCAGCGCGCCGGGCGCCTGGGTGGCCCGCTCGCTCCAGTCGTGATAGGGACCCCAATTGGCGACCGCGACCGCGTCACAATCCTTTACCGACCGGCAGGGCACCTGCGCGTCATGCAACCGGCGGCCTTCCGCGATCACCGCTTCCAGCTCGGCGGCGAACGCCGCGAGCTCGCGCTTCATGGTGGCGGGATCGTCGACAAAACCATGCCCGCCGAACACCCATTTGGCGCCGAGCGCCTGGTTCTTCCTGATGGTCGCAAGCCATTCGCTGGGATAGCCGCGGGCGAGCGACGGAAACAGCCGGTGATCGTAAATCTCGCTCATGAACAGCACTTTGGGCCCGGGCACATAAACGCTGAGGTCGCCGCCGGTATGCGCCCGCCCCAGGTTCAAGACCTGGATGTCGGTGTCCCCCAACCGAATGGTGCGCTTGCCGGCCACGGCTTGGGTGGGCGGCGTCGCGCTTGCCGCCAGCGCCTTGTGCGAAACCGGCGAGGCCACGAACACCACATCGGGATAGGCGGCCTTGAAAGCCGCATTCCCGCCCGTGTGATCCTCATGCTCCGAGCAGACCACCACATATTTGACCGGCAGCGGCGTCAGTTTCTTGATCTGCTCCACCAACCTTTGAGTCGCTGCCGGATTGCCCTGGCCATCGGCCACCAGCACGCCGCCGCTGGTCACCACGATCATGTTCACCGTGGTCTTGAACTTGCCCGGATCGCTGGGCCGCAGCTCTTCATAGGCATAAACATTGGGCTCGAGCTGTTTCAGGCGGGGAAAGTCGCTTTCCTTGAGACCCCGCAGGATCGGGTCGGCGGTTTGCAGGGGGGCATCCTGGGCATGCGCCGGCGCAAGCAGGAGCATTGCTGCCAGGATAGTGCCTGCCGGTTTCATCGCCCTCCTCCCGCGCAAAGCTGCGCAGGGACGTTAAGCCATGCCTGGTGCCCGGTGAAGAGGCCCGGTGCCAGCGGAAAGGACGAGAGAAGGAAGTTGGATGGGCGGGTCAAGCCCGCCCATGGTGAGTTGGGGCGTCAGGCCTTTCTGGCGCGCCGCCAGGAGCGGACCACTTCACCCAGCATATCGCTGTCGATCTGCGGCTCCTTCCAGGCGGACGAAAAGCTCCGATAGGCGGAAGTCTTGCATTTGGCCGAGCCGATGTCCCGGAACTTGATCCGCATCGGCATGATCACGCCTTGCCCCAGAATAATGGCTTCGCGTTCCCCCAGCAGCGGCAGGAAATCGAGCAGGTCGATCGCCCCCTCATTGGTGTTGGCCCGGATGACGAGTTGGTCGCGCTCGGTCGCCAGGCGCATCGCGATGACCGTACTGCACTGCGACAAGATGGTCGGGTCGAGTTCGGAGGGACGCTGTGTCACCAGCGCCAGGGAAATTCCGTACTTGCGGCCTTCCTTGGCGATCCGCGCCAGCGCATTGCGCGTGGGCATGAATCGATCGTCGATGGCCGCGGGCGCGTAACGGTGCGCTTCCTCGCAAACCAGCAAGGTGGGTATCGCGCCTTCACTCCAGACGCCAAGGTCGAAGGCCAGGCGCGAGACCACGGATATCACGATATCGAGAATCTCGGCGGGAACCGCGGCAAGATTGATCACCGTCACCGGCTTGTTGTCGATGGGAACGCGAAACAGCCGCCCGAGGATCTCGGTCATCGTGTCTTCCACGACCATGTTGGCAAACATGAATCCATAGCGCGGGTCGCCGACCAGCATTTCGATCCTGCCCTTCAGCCGCCGCAAGGGAATGACGGCCTGGGTCTTTTCCAGGCGCCCCAGGCGCTCGTCGATGAAGGCCGTGATGTCCGACAGCCGAAACGGGATCGGCGTATCGACCGTGATGCCGATTGCCACGCCCGGATCCCGCAATCGCCTGGACTGGGCGGCGGCATATCGCTTTTTCGAAGCCAGGACGGCCTCGCCCAGGATTTCCACCTCGGCGTCCCGATATTCGTCGTCGGTGGCCAGCGCGACCGTGAGTTCGTCGAAGTTCATCAGCCAGTAGGGCAAATGAAGGTTCGACGGATCGATGAGTTCGGCCATGCCGTCAAAGGCCGTCGAATATTCGTTGTGAATATCCAACACCACGACATGGGCCGAGCGATGTTCCTTCAGGGCGCTCTGGAGAATGCAGCAGACCGCGGAGGATTTTCCGCATCCCGTGGTTCCGACTACGATGAAATGCTTGCCGAACAGGTCATCCATCAGCAATCGGGCCGAAACGCCGGAATTCAGGTACAGCGTCCCGACATCGATGGTGGCGGCGCCGGGTTGGGAATAGACCAGTTCCAGGTCGTGGCGGCTGGTCCGGTAAACGGAATCACCGACGCTGGGCAGGCTGGAGAGACCGCGATTGAAGGCGGGCTTCTGGCTGTGCTCGCCGACCGGGATTTCGCCGGCCAGGTTCAGCTCGATCATCACCTGATTCTGCGGCTCGGCCTCCGATTCCGGTATGGGACAGCTTATCGCCGAAACCACGCCCACCACGAAGCAATCGGGGGTGCGTATCTTCATCAGCGCGCCCATCTCGATGCGCCGTTCGCCGAATTGATCGCCTTTCGGCACGTCTCCATCCAGCATGGCGATCGCCTGGGAACCGGATACGGCGACGATTTGCGCAACCCGGACCGGCGCGGGCGCAAGGCCGCGCATGGGATCGTCGGTCTTTGCGGGTTTCGACAGCATTTCAAAGGTCATGTTGGTGCCCCGTATGATTGGCGACCAGCGATAGTGGCTGTTTCGCCTGGCCAGCCGGCGGTTGTGACATGGGAAGCAGGAAAGCGGTGCGGGTGCCGACTTGCGGCTCGCTCATGATGACGAAGGTGCCGCGATGTTGTTCGACCAGCGCCTTGGTCAGGGGAAGGCCAAGTCCCGTCCCCTCATGATCGCGCGAAAAGGAAGACTGGACCTGCGAGAAGGGCTGCAAGGCATGAGTCACCTGGTCTTTGGTCATGCCGATTCCGGTATCGGCAATGGCGACGAGCACCGATTGGCCCTCGAGCGCCGCCCCCACCGTGATCGCGCCACCCTCCCGCGTGAATTTGTGGGCGTTGGTGATAAGGTTCAGGGCGACCTGGATGACGCGCCGGCGGTCGAATTCGAATGTTGGGATGTCGTTTTCGATCTGGACGGACAGCCGCTGCTTTTTCGCCTCGATGCGGGGCTGGACGAGTGCGATGGCGGCGCCCAGGGCTTCCTCGATCGAGTTGAGGTCAAGATCGAGCGCGAAGGTGCCGCTTTCGATTTTCGACATGTCCAATATGTCGTTCACGATTCCCAAAAGATGACGTCCCGCCTGGCTGATATGACCGGCATATTCCAGGACTTTCGGATCCATCCCTTCATTGGCGCCGACATGTTGCATCAGTTCGGAAAAACCGATGATCGCGTTCAGCGGCGTGCGCAATTCGTGACTCATGTTGGAGAGGAATTCCGATTTCGCCCGGCTCGCGAGAGCCGATTCGACCGCGGCCGTGCGCAGCGCCTGCTCGGATTTCCGGCGCGAAATCAGGTTGCCGTAATCGGCGGAAAAACGCCGCAGCAGCGATCTGTCGTGGTTCGAAGCGTAGCCGCGCATGATATCCCCAGGGACGTGACGATAAGCGGGGCAGTGCTAAGGCGGCGTTAAGACTTCGGTTCACGGCTGATCGGAGTCGGTGCTGCTTTTGATGAAGCGAATGTTGTAGATCCATGCATCCAGTGTAAACCGGAACGGCCGACAACTTGTCAGTTCAACGTGGTTTCTTCCCGATTAAGACAGGCGCGATTTATGACGAGCGCGCGGCCCTGAATGAAACCAGCTTTTTGCGCTCTTCGCACCACAGGGAAAGCCGCACGCCTTTGATGCTGTCCCATAGAGTCAGCCGTCCCACCGCCTTCAGTTCGGGATGATCCCGCAGCACGCCCGGCAGCCGGTAATAGGGAATGCGGCTGTTGAGGTGATGGATGTGGTGGATGCCGATATTGCCGCTGATCCAGCCCAGGAATTTCGGCAGGTCGTAATAGGAGCTTCCCAGCAGCGCCGCATCGTGATGCGACCAACTGCCGGTGCGGGCCCAGCTGACGCCTTCGAACTGGTGCTGGACGTAGAACAGCCACACGCCTATCGAAGCCGCCAGCACCATGATGGGCAGATGCACCATCAGGAAGGGCCTGACGCCCACAAGCAGAATCATGCCGACGACCACCAGCGCGATTGCGGCATTGGTCGCCATGGTGCTGATCCAGGGCCGCCAGCCATCCCGCATCTGGTGGAACGGCAGCCGGTGCTGCAGGAAGAACATGTAGGCTGGGCCGAGGACGAACAGGACGATGGGATTGCGATAGCAGCGGTAGAGCAGGCGGGCGAGCAGCGACCGGCTGCGATACTCTTCCGCCGTCAGCATCTCGATATCGCCGATCCCCCTGCGGTCCAGGTTGCTGGAGGTGGCGTGATGGATGGCGTGATTCTTCTTCCAGTAGTCATAGGGGGTCAGGGTCAGCACGCCCAGCACGCGGCCCACCCAGCTGTTGGCCGCCCGCTGGCGGAAGAACGCGCCATGGCCGCAATCGTGCTGGATGATGAACAGGCGCACCATGAAACCGGCAGCCGGCACCGCGAGCAGAAGCGTCAGCCAATAGCCCACCTGCAGCGACAGCAACATCAGCACCCACAGCAACACAAGGGGAATCGCCGTGACGGCCAGCTCGAACAGGGCACGCCTGACGCTGGGTTCGCAATAGCGCAGCAGCGTTCGCGTCAGGTCTGAGGTATTGGACATTGGGCCGGTCGGTGATGAAACAGAGCCCCGTAACACTTTACCCTGGGGAATTCCATAGGCAGTTGCGCCGGGATGCCCATACCCGGTTGCTTTAACGGGACATTAATTTGGCGGGATGGCGGCCGGGGCAGCCGGCGAAGGCCTCGCGCCCAGCCGGCGCAACAGGCAAAAGTGACTGTGCAGGGCCGCCCGGTGAGTCTCGAAGTGATTGTAGGGCAGCCCGAATTCGGATGCCGTGCTGCGGACCACCGGCCCGATCGCCGCATAATGGGTATGGCTCATGAACGGAAAGAGATGATGCTCGATCTGGTGGTTCAGGCCGCCGCTGTACCAGTTCCAGCCGCGGTTGCGCGTGGCGAAATTCGCGGTGGTGCGCATCTGGTGGGCACCCCATTCCTCGCCAATGGTTGGCGGAGTGCCCTGGGGCACCGGAAAGTCCACGCACTCCACTTGATGCGCCATGCTGAAGACAAGACCAAGGGCAAGTCCGACGGTGAACTCATAGACCAGGAATCCCACCACCACACGTTCCGCCGGCAGAAGGGCAATGGGCAGAGCCACGAAGATCGCCAGATAGACTGCTTTCGTGATCCAGAATTCCGCTTTCTCGACCACCGACATTGCCGGAATGCGCTGATGCGGATTAATCCGCAGCGTGAAGTATTGGACAAAGTCCTTTACGAACACCAATTCGATCGCGTTGACGGCGTAGAGCAGGAAAACGAACCAGTGTTGCCCGTAATATCGCCGCTTCCAGTGTTGCTGCGGCGAAAGCCTGAGAAATCCCCTGGTTTCCAGGTCATCGTCCCAGGTGTGAATATTGGTGCTGCGATGATGCAGGACATTGTGCTTGAAGCTCCAAAGATAGCGGCTGGCACCCAGCACCGCGGAAGCCAGCACGGCCCAAAAGAGATTGACGCGGCGGTTGGCTGACATCGCGCCATGATTGGCGTCATGGAAGACGTTGAACCCCACCGCGCTGGCGGCCAGTCCGTAGGAGACGCACAGGATCAGTTGCAGCCAGCCCGAATGGACCAGGAACAAACCGGCAAACGAACCCAGGAACCAGGCCATGATGAGCGACGCCTTGCGCAGCAAGCGTGGATCGCCCGCGGGCGCCTGGTCCGCGAGAGCTTCACGCACGCGCGAGCGGACGGTCTGCAGGAATGCGCCCGAGCCATCGAAGACGACACGCGCCGGCGCCAGATGCTCACCCATAGCTGCCCCCCAATGCGTCCAACCTATAACAATGCCTGTCGGTCGGCAAAATACGGGCTTTTCCTTAGAATAAGAGCGGTCGAGGTCGGTAGTGTGAGTAATGAAAGTTGGATGGGCGGCTCAAGGCCGCCCATGGTGAGGAGAAGGGAACTCGACTTGGTAGGTGACGAAGGTGGGCGGCTCAGAACCGCCCATGGTGAGGAGAGAACAGGTCAGATCGGCAGGGGCGAGATGGATTTGTCCCACACCGAGCGGCTTTCCTCGGCGGCATCGGGGGCGTCGGGCGCTGCCGGCAGCCAGATGGTCACGGCGAGGCCGGACGAAGCGCCGTTGCTGGCCTTGATGCTGCCGCCATGGGCCGTCACCGCGCGCCGGGCGATGGCCAGGCCCAGCCCGTAGCCCTGATTGTCCACCGGATTGGCCTGAACGAAGGGTTCGAACAGCCTGTCCAGTTGCTCGTCCTTCACGCCCGGCCCTTCGTCCCGGATGCAAAGCGTGGTTCCCGCCGCGTCCGTCTGCATCTCGATGGTGATGGTTTCGCCCCGGCGGGAGAACCGCAACGCGTTGCGCACCACATTCTCGACCGCGCGGCTGACCAGCTTGCCGCTGCCCACCACCAGCGCCTCCTCTCCCCAATGATGGGGGCTAGCGACGAATTCGATGGCGACGCCCTTTTCCTGGGCTTCATAGCGGGCGTCCTCGACCACAATGCCGGTGATCTCGGAGATGAAGAAATATTCGCTGGATGGGGTGAGGCCGTGCTCCAGCTTGGACAAGGCCAGCAATTCGCCAACCATCTCTTCCAACTTGTCGGCTTCGCGTCTTATGCGTTGCAGGGACTGGCCGGTTTTCTCAGGCGACTGGCGCGCCAGGTCGATGGCCAGGTGCAGCCGGGCGAGCGGCGAGCGCAGTTCGTGGGAGATATCCGCCAGCAGCCGGTCGCGCGCGGTGACAAGCTCCTCAAGCCGCGAGGCCATGCGGTCGAAATCGGCCGCCATGTCGGCGATCTCGTCGCGGCGGTTGAGCCAGGCCGGTCCCAGCCGGACCTTGAGGTCGCCGGCGGCGACGCGCTTGAAAGCAGCCCTAAGCCGGCCGATGGGCGTGATCAGGTAGAAGGTCAAGGCCAGGCTGAAGATCGAGATGCCGATGAACGTCCCGATTGCCACCCGGGGGCCCATGTCGAAGGCCAAGGGCGGCGGGATGAAGCCATCAAAACGGCGCACCTGGTAGCTGATGGCGTAACGATTTCCTTGCGGATCGGTGGCGGTGGCGAAGAACTGGTTGTGCAGCAGGTCGGCCTTGGGCGCCGACGGCGAGTCGACGCGGCCATAGGCGAAATAGGCGCGTTCCGCCGCCGGCCAGGTCGCCAGCAGGTCCTTGAGCGACTTTTCCCCGCCCAGGCTGATGGCGGAAGCGGCGCCGGCAAGCCCCACGCCTGCGGTGCGTTCCGCGGTGCGGCTGGGATTCTGCTGCAGGATGGAGTCAGTGATCCACACGATGATGGTGACAAAGACGAAGCTCAGGCAGACGCCCAAAAATATCTTCAGGAAGAGCGGACGCCTCATGCCGTCACCCTGAGGCGGTAGCCGACGGCGCGGATGGTTTCGATCTCGATGGTCTTGTCGGAGACCTGCGCCAGCTTCTTGCGCAGGTTGCTGACATGGACGTCGATGCTGCGGTCATAGGGCTCGCGCTTGTGGCCCAGGACGGTCAGCGACAGATCGTCCTTGGTCGCCACCACATCGCCGCTGCGCAGCAGGGCCTGGAGCAGGTCGAACTCGCAGACCGTCAGGTCCAGCGGCCTTGTGTCGAAGGTGACTTCGCGCTTGGCGGGAATGAGCCGGAGCTTGCCGGCGACCAGGAAGGACAGCGGGGAAGCGGAGGCGGCATGCTGGCGGCGCAACAGCGCCTTGAGCCGGGCCAGCAACTCGCGGGCGTAATAAGGCTTGGCGATATAGTCGTCGGCGCCCAGTTCCAGCCCGGCGACCCGGTCTTCCTCGGCATCCTTGGCGGTGAGCATGATCACCGGCACCGAACTGGCGGAACGGATGCGCTGCAGGGTTTCCACGCCGCTGATGTCGGGCATCATCACGTCCAGGATCACCGCGTCGAGCGTGGGATCCAGCGCGGCGGCGGCGCCTTCCTTGCCGTTGAAGGCGGCGGCCGTCTCGAACCCCTCACCCCGCAGGAACTCGGTCAGCATGCCGGTCAGGGCGGCATCGTCGTCGATCAAGAGGACTTTTGGCATAGACCGCACGCTGTTGGCCGCGTGGCGGCATTCTACACGCAAGGGAGAGGCCAGGGCAAAAAAGCAAGGGTTTCCGCGGCCCCTTGGAGCATGACCGGCGGGGCCTAGTTTGCTCCTGGTGAGAGGATGAACCGGGTTTCGGC
>Ga0105246_10001253_pt1 | contig 14915 bp, 15 predicted proteins | sample KBSM64metaG_FD_99694 | JGI IMG/M metagenome (GOLD analysis project Ga0105246, IMG submission 99694) | Miscanthus rhizosphere microbial communities from Kellogg Biological Station, Michigan, USA - KBS M6-4 metaG | ecosystem: Host-associated > Plants > Roots > Rhizosphere > Soil | place...
CGAGCATTTGATAGGGATTACCTCCTTTTGCTTGATTGCTTTTTGTGGGCGCCCACCTTTATTTCTGATTGGCGCCTTTTTTTGTTCACTCATCACTTTTCATTTTCACTTTAAAAAAATATCCCCTGCAGAATCCCGCGCCAGCGGGATGAGAAAACCATAGTTTCGGTGTATACCGAAACATAGCTAGCTCCTGAAATTCATAACCCCAGTCCTCTGCGCTGCCTTTGCTTTATTTGTTGTCCCTCAGATTTTACCAGCCATTCATTTAAGTCTTTGCAATGCTTATAGATTTGACTTTGGTCTTTGTACTTATCCGACCATTGCAAGGCCAGTTTGGTTGATTCTATTCCTATTTTATCCCGGTCGAAAAACAAATGAATTGTTGAATACTGATCCATTGTCTGCTTTTTCTTTTCAAAAAAAGAAATGGAATTCAGGATTAGAAAATCCGACTGAATTATTGGCAGTTCCAACATGTTTCCTTCTGATGATTTGAGCAGTGTTTGAAAAGAAAGGAAGTCGAAAAATCCTTCGAATACTGCAACTGATTTTGCACCATCTTCGTGGATGATTTTTGGTTTTTTGGGTGAACTACTTCCCTTAAAGTTTTGATTGCGTAATTCGTAGCCACCGCTGTCATTTCTGAAGCCGATAGCCAGTTGCTTTTTGCCGTGGATTTCAAAGCCAATTTCCTGGCAAAATTGAGTCGCGACTGACACCGGAATTTTTCGCTGGTGGAGGTAGTGAATCAGTCCCGGATTAATGATTTCTTTTGCGCTGATAATTTTTATTTTACTGTCCGTGTTTCCGCCGTTTTTCTTTTCAACCGCAGGCATGGAAACTTGCGGTTGAAAAGAAACAGATAGTGCTTGACTCTCCTTCAACCGGATAAGTAAATCTTTAATCGTACAATTGAAATAGGCAATCCCAAAATCCACCAGTGTGCCACCCTTGCCGGTTCCGTGGTCATACCACAGATTTAGCTTGCGGTCGACTTTAAAAGAAGCTGTTTGCTCAACTCTAAATGGAGACAAATACCAATAATCATTGCCTCTGGTTTTCTGAGAATGGTGAGCCAGTGTAGCCAGGTAATCTACCAGGTCAATTTGATTGGCCTGTTTGCACAATAAGGAGCTTGAATTTCTCATGGCCGGATAGTTGAAGGGGTGACTTTACTCTGCTGGATAAGCTCCTCCACATCCTTCCAATGGAAATAACGGCGGGACTGAATTTTAACTGACTTGATTTTGCCCTGTTTCAACCACTCATAGATGGTGGGCTTGGAGATATGAAATATCTCGCATACTTCTTTCGTTTTTAGTAGCGGTCTTTCGGTGTGTTTGTCGACCGGGGCCTCCAACTTGTTTTCCGCAACTACTTGCTCTACAATTGTTCTTAACTGTTGCCAAAAGGCTTTGGGTTCCATGGGAACCAGCATCTGCACATTTTCCATACTCACATGTTTTAAGCATGCAATATGGCATTTGGCCTAGGCAAAAACCAGTTAAGTATAGATAATCTGCAAAAAAAGAAGCCTGGTAAGGCTTCTTGAACAAAATAAAACAATAGTCAGTCAGAATTCAGTTTACCGCAATACTTTTTGCTGCAGTTTTTCAAGCAGTTGAATCGCCCTGTCATCCGAAAGCTCCAAAAAGTAAGATTTTGCGGTTTCGAAATCATCGATGATTTCGGTTTGCTTGCGGATACTTTTGCGGTTCCAGTCGCCGCGTAAAATAAGTTGCAATGCTGGGCCGACGCTTTTGACCGACACCCCATATTGCCTGGCAAATAATTGAGCCGTGGCTGTATTGAGTAAAGGGTTTTTCATGCCTGCCAGCTCCATTGTAACACACTGGATAAGCACCAGGCTAACGACGGAATACTGCTGCTTCTTACAGGCCTGGATACCTTCTATTTGCCGGCCTGCATAGTTCTCAGCGCATGTGTCCAGGTGGGGAAGGAATTCCAGTTGATACATTGGCCAGTACATGGAAATAAATAATATCAAAAAGACCAGCATCGAAGCCGGAATTAATGCCTGAAAAAACAGGAGGTTCTGTTGATGAGTAATAAACAATGCAAGGAAAGCAGAAACAGATGTTAAGACCAAAAAATGTTTCAAAACGATTTTAAGCCAATAGAAAGCTGCCAATTTTCTCCGGGTGCTTTGTATACTCCAACCTGGAAAAGTTTCAAGATAACGCTGATGATGACTTTCGAAGACTTCCGACAGAGAAGATTGGGGAAAGGATAGCTCGGGTAACAAATTGCTGAATTTCATAACACACATTTTTCATTTTCACTAATTCAATTACTTTTTAAATATACATGTTTTAGTACAGTGTAATACAATTAACCATATGGAAATTTATTTGTTTCCGGAGATGTGGAGCAATGGGAAAGAAAACAAAGCGATGCACTGCATATTTGCGTTATTGGTCATTGCCTTACCAGCCGTCATAGTACTTTGATTCGGCATGCATTACTTTTTCTATACCAAAGTCGCGAACTCCTTTCTGTATTGCCTTGTAAATCCTTAAAAAGCTGGGGATTCGATACAATCCATTAAACTTTTTTTTCGATATGGAAATTAATTGGTCTGCATCAAGATCAAAAGGGTAGAAACTAGCCGGATAGCCAAATAGCGTAAGTAACTTTTTCCTTTTTCTTAAGGTGTTTAAGATTGTTGAAACGAGCCACCGATCTAATTGCGTCATTTGTTCTTCATCGGTTATTAGCGGGTAAAAACTCATAATACCCTTGAAATTAAGTTTAACATAGGTGCCATTCAGGTATTTCTTAAGGGTCAATTCCGAAAGGTTTCCATACAAAAACCTCCTGATCTCTGAAATCGTTGTTAAGAAATCTTCATCCTTGAATGGTACAGGAAATCGTGCAGCAGTCAATGCGGGACCTTTATATGGGACAATTAGGTTTTTATAAAGTAAATGGGAAATCTGTTTTTTTATGTTTGCAACTGAACTTTTCCGGATACCAATATTTGTGACTGAAATCCGATATCCAAGAAATTCAATTTTATCTTTGTATTTCCCAAATTCTGATTTCATTCCTTTTTTTTGCAATAGGCTTATACCATCCGATTTTTCATAATTGATGAGAATCCCTGTCGTATTTGAAAAGTCATTAATTATTTCGAAAGCCTTGCAGATTTTGGAGTAGTCCTTGGTCCATATAATTGTATCGTCCGCATATCGGGCAAATCTTAAACCTTCATCCTCTAACTTTCTGTCTAGACGCCAGCAAACGAGATTTGCAAGGAAAAGGGAAATGGATGTTCCAAGTGGAATTCCGATATCTTTAGTAATATTTGTTTGCAAAAAGCTATCAATTACATATTCCTCCGTCGGGCTAATCAAAAAGCAGTTTTCCTTGAATTGCTTCCTTATAAAGTCGTGGCCAATTGAACCAAAAAAATTGCTGAAATCAAATTCAGCGATAAAAATTCTGGGTGATTGTGTAAGCTCATTTGCAATATCCTGGATAGCAAAATGTATGTTTTTATCATTCCTGTACGCATATGCGAATGTGCTGAGACGGTGTTTGTTCTTTTTCAACAGATCATGATAAAACTTGTCCGATACGGCCGAGTCAGGAAGTTGATAAATTGAAATGGGTCGGGTTCCTCCAGATTTTTTCGGAATATCTTTTCTGAAAGGCTGCTCAGGTATATATGTCCCACTAAGTATCTTTTTCGAAATAACTGATGCAAGCTTTTCCTTATGTTTTAATACATAAAATGGATTGTGTTTTTTATCAACATCCCATTCATCGGGCGTAAACAGCACCTTTGGCGGAACTTTAGTTAACCGCTTTTTTTTCCTTTCATATCCGATTTGCAGGTAATTATGGTATAGCTGAAATTTTTCGGCACTTTTTTCAGCTTCTTCTGTTATCGATTTGAGGAGATTTTTTTTCATTCCATAGCTAGTTTAAAAACCGAAGACCCCTACAAAGTAAGGGCCTTCCACGGAAACACTAGGTAAAAATAAATTTCAAGTTGAGCATGACTTTTAGAATCATGCTACCAACTTAAGCTTTTTGACGGCTTAAGGTCAGCATTTCCGTTCGTCCCCGTAGGACATGAGTCAAATATAGTAAGGAATATGCTGTATAACATTATGTAATACAGAATTATTATTTATCCAGCCGGTATTTAAACTGTGACCCCAATAGCCATACTATGCATTAGCGTATTAGTTGATTTAATTGGTAATTCGCATTTGTAATAATTAATCAATTTACTGACCTTAAAACTGTTTTTCTGCTTAGAAAAAGATATAGCTAATGGTACTGCTAAGAACTGGTGAGATTTAAATTATTGAGCCGGTAGGTCATGGCCGGTACACTCACGTCAAACAAACGGGCGAGCGATTCAATGACTTCTACTTCCCCCAGTTTAAGTGTTTTTTTCAACTCCCTACGAATAAACTCTTCAGGCATCAGTAGCGCCGCTCCAAATGCATTGGCTTGCTGTTCATGAATCATTTCTTTCGGGGTATAATTATTGTCACCACGGAATTTTACCAAAAAATCTCGGTCAACAAAAAGATTATTTTCTGAATAATGGAGCCTGTAATGGCCGATTTCATGTGCGATTGTGAAACGCTGGCGTTTTTTTGAGTGGGAAGGGTTATACCCGATAAAACCTTTTCCTTTTTCAATTACTAATGTTCCCGAAACCCCATCTCCTAAATCATATCCAATAACGTCCAGGCCTAAGCCACGGGCAATATCTGCAACAGGAACAGGGGGTATTGTAATATTGTATTCATGTATAAGCCGTCTGGCTTCCAATTCCGCTTTCTGTATAAAACTGAAATCCGGCATATGTAATTATTTTTTTGTGGCCGCGAAACGAATGAAATTTTTAATTCTCTCGTATGAGTCAGCATCAGCAACTCCATCTTTGCCGATATTACGAACAAGTTTTTGGCTGACGTGCATTCTGATGGATTCTATCGGTGGGATCAGGGTAGCAATAGGAACACTCAGGTAATCTGCAATTTCAGCAATAGTTGTTAGCTGAATGTTTTGTTTTCCACTTTCAATATTTGCTACAGAAATACGGCTTTTGAACCCAAGGTACTCAGACAGTGTTTCCTGTTTAACATTGTTTCGTTCCCGGGCATCCTTAATCAAGTGCCCTGCCAGCTTGTTGAATGCCTGTTCTTCGGTCTTGCTAAGCAAAATGATTGATTATGAGTGTAAAACTAGAGTTTTTTTTTTGTAGTTGCAAATAATTGTCAATTACGTAATTTACAATTACCTACGATATTTATCGTATATATAATTAATTTTTTTATTGTCAAAACTTTCATATTTTTACTATGTGAAATGATTTGGAAGATTGGTAAACGACAAAATTGAAGAGAATGACAGATTCAACATAAAAATGCCGGTAAGCGAGCCTACCGGCGAGTATAATGAAGGAGTCCTTCACTACGTTGCAGACCAAATGTAAATATTTGGAGTATTAAGTTCTCAAAAAGTTATCCCCCCAGTATCGCGCTCTCTTTTTGCGCCGGTTGTTACCGGTTGCAAGCCAAACTCTGCAGCAGATTGTAACGAAGAAATCTGTGCTATTAATTAATCTATAGTTAATCAGCCCGTTTGCCACTCCTGCGGCGGTGACTTCATCTTGGAGAAAAAATTATAAACTTTAAACATATGACTAATACAAATAGCGGCAGCCATGCGAATGGCCCGGTTTTAAAATTTACAGTTGCTGGTGTACAGCATGAATCTCATGAACAATACATTGAGGGGATAAAAATAAGGAAACTGGCGGGAGCACATCCAGAAGATAAAATATTGCTTGCAATAAGAAAGCCATGGGCCGATGAGCTAATTACGGATGAAACAGTCATCGACCTTGCACGTGAAGGAATTGAACATTTTCTGGTAGTCAAGGCACACGAAGAATTTTTAGTGAGCATTTCTATTAATGACAGAGAATATAAAATAAAAAGGGGTGTGCATTCCGTTGCTGAATTGAAAAAGATTGCCGGCGTGCTGCTTGCTGACGAACTGGAGGAGATAATTGATGGAGTCTTAAAGCCCTTGAAAGACGATGGAACTGTTTTAATCAAAGGCTGTGAAATATTTATTAGCCACAAACGCGATGGAACTTCATCTTAAATTAAAATGTCATGGAATTTTCTCCAGAACAAATAGCCGAACTAAAGACTATTGTCCCCGAATTAGCCACGGCTGATGAAGGGGGCAATAGTTTCATTTTATTAAAAAATTGTAATCTTCCGGGAGGATGTACTCCTTCTGTTGCAGATTTGCTGTTATGTGCTGTACCGCGCGATGGATACGAATCAAGGCTTTTTTTCCCAGTTCAGATTGCTGGTGGGCCTGCCAGAAACTGGAATGGGAATTTAAGGTTACTGGACAAAAATTGGTTTGCCTTCTCATGGCGTACAGCATCTGGGTTAAGGCTGGCCGAAATGCTGGTAATTCACCTAAATGGATTAAGACATGAAACATAAAGAAATAGAAATAAAGTATAGAATTCCTTCCCGTATTTACCAGGAAATGATTTTGGATTTACGAAGGCCGCATTCTTTCGCTCACGAAAGAGTAGGTTTTTTATTTACGAGGTCGAAAAAACTCCTGAGTGGTACTTTATTAATTCTAGCGACTAAATACGTTCCAGTCGATGATGCGGACTATATACATGATGAAACCGTAGGAGCGAGAATTAATAACACTGCTATACGAAAAGCTATGCAGCAGATTTATGATTTTAAGCTTGGTGGCTTTCACGTACACATGCATGGGCATGCAGGAACCCCATCACCCAGCTTTACAGACAGAAAAGGTCTGCCCGGCATCGTTGAAAGTTTCGCAAATATTTCTGGTGCTGAACTTAATGGCTACCTGATTTTGAGTAATGATTCATTTTATGCTACGATTAAGTCTGGTTCTGGCACGCCATATTTTTCGCCCGACCTGTTTGCCGTTCTGGGTTATCCCATGCAGTTCGAGGTAAGTAATCAGTCCGCTGAAAGCTCACCCATATTCCAGCGTCAGTCATTTTTAGGAAAAAAATCAACCTTGCATTTTAATACCTTGCGGATAGCTGTTGTCGGATATGGGGGTGGTGGATCACATATTGGTCTTCAGCTTGCTCATTTGGGTTTTATGAATGTTACTATTTTCGATGCCGATCACATAGAAGACAGTAATTTGAACCGTTTAGTCGGCGGTTGGTTTGCGGATGTAAAGAAAAAATTGCTGAAAACACAAATAGCTAGGCGAGTAATTAAAAATGTCCTTCCCGCTGCACGATTGAATCTTATTAACACCCGATGGCAGGAAAATGCTGAATACCTCCAGCAAGCTGATATTGTTGTTGGTTGTGTTGATACTTATGCGGAAAGACAACAACTCGAGACAGAATGCAGAAGATACCTGATCCCATACATTGATATTGGCATGGATGTTTTTGAACAGCCGGAAAAGAAATTCCACATGACTGGCCAAGTAATACTATCCATGCCGGGTGATTCCTGTATGAGTTGTTTTGGGTTTTTGACGGAAGAGAAGCTGGCAAAAGAAGCGGCTAAATATGGTGCGGTCGGAGGACGTCCACAGGTAGTGTGGCCCAATGGCCTGCTTGCATCTTCGGCAATTGGAATATTGGTTGATTTAATCACAGGCTGGTCTGGTCTGACGAACAGGAATGTCTATCTTGAATACGATGGCAATACCGGTGTTTTAGTCGAACACGTGAGGATGAAGTTTGCTACACGGAATTGCGTTCACTACCCTTTAAATTTGACGGGCCCACCAATATTTAAAAAGCTGTAATTAATGGTAGCTCCTATTATATTTTCTATATAACAAACTAATTGGGCATGAGAAAAATACAAATGGATTTCCTGCAACATCTGATTGAAAGAAAATTGGTAGAAAAGATTAACATTGATAACGAAGAATACTACAGAATTGCAGGAACTATTGAATTTATAATACCAGCCGAAAAACTCAGCATATTAAAATTGCTTTACGAAAAACATGTTGAGAAAGGAGGGATATTGTATTCTTCGATTCAAAAAGCCGGTAAAAAAACGGTGTTTCGTGTTGAGGAAATTGTATTAGTGCCAAATGTTTCCTGCACCCCAGACTGTTGTTACGAATATGACCGCCAGCTTTTTTTTGACGCTATTGTCAAAGCATTTGCACGGAATTTACTTCCGTTGGTTTTTCATACCCACCCCACACAGGCACCTGATGTTATTGAAGAAGCGCGCGCCTACCATTTCCAGATGGAAACATCTGAAGGTGATCATGCTGCATCGCTGATAAGTCATGCTTTTACCGCCGGAAGATTGCGGTTGCCGGAAGTCCTGGTGATTAACAGCAGCTCTTTGTTGAAAGGAACTTTCGTGGGGTTGTATGGAGGTCTTGTTGCCCCTCTCAAGTTCAGCACGTCCAAAAACAGGGTATTGTACCAGTATGGAATGAGGCAGTTTCTGGAATTTTTTGGATCCATAACTGATTTTGATGATGGGCTAGTAAAAATTGGCGGTAGTTTACTTACAATGGCGATCGCAAAAAAGCACCCTGAAAAAACTAGGCGAGTTTTAAACGAAGTGCATGCATTGTTATCACCGCACGCCTACGCTTTGCAGGAAAAGCCAAGATACTTTGCAGTGTCGAATGGCAGAAGTTTGGTAATTGAATGTCCAAAACCCGACGATCTGTTACTTTTTGGCGAAGAAAGAATAGTAAAACTGAAAAATGGAATAAGTTTTCAAACAACTAAATAGTTTTATTCCCCGATCCCAACTTGTACTCGCTAGTATTTGATCCGACAAATCAAGGATTTTAGTTTTATAGAGTCAGAATATATTTAGGCTGCTCCAGTTTATTGTAAATCTTTTTTCGGAAGCCGACAACATAAAAACTCTTCCTGCATTGTACGATGAAGGCGTTCACTGATGCCATTGCTTTGCGGATGACGGACTTTAGTTTTACTGTGTTCAATCCCTTCGATCTGCAGGTAAAGTTCATACTCATGCTGCGACTACCCGGATCCCAGAAATTTTTCGTGTGCGTTTTTACAATTGTTTGGGCACCGGCCACGGGTTATTCGGAAACGAAAGCCATGCGAGGCCGCATTCCCGGCCGCTCCTTAGTACCTTACACTGAACCATCCTACATAATTGGAACCATCATGATTCATCCTAATTTCTCTTTTCAAAGGGTCTGCAGGAAATGAAGGATCAGCAATTAAATGCACTACTCCATCCTTCGCTCTCCATTCTACGATTAATGTTCCGTCATCATTGGTAATCTTTACCCCGAACATTCCCATCCAATCGTCTTTGTCAGTAATGAAACCGCCGAGCGTTGTCAAAGCACCAAGGACCTGTCCAGCTGTAGCGACAAAGGGAACAGGGACTTTTTGCATTGCTTGAGAAGCGATTTGCTGATATAATCTTGTCGTTCCGCCATCCTCTTCACATACTGCAACATTTAAAAAATAAGTCTCCCCGGGTTTTAATTCATTGCTAAAAATGGCCCTATTGGTCAAGCAATGTGAGTCACCTGTAGGGTTGTCTGTTGGTTGATTTCCGTCATTCATATCCCAGTGATTATTGTCGCCAGGAGCTCTCATGTAGACATCCCCTGAACCAATTTTGGTTGCCAGTACAGTAATGTATACTTCATCTGCACCCTTTTCAGTCGTCCCATCACAACAAAGCTGTCTAAAATAAAGATCGAATTTTTTTGTTTTTTTAGCTTGTTCTATGATTTGGTTTCTGAGATTAACGTTCTCAGTTTTTACCAAATCATTTTCAGCATGTAAGGTTGCTGTCAACTGACTAAGGGTATCATTGGCCCGTGTTAATACAGTATTACTGGCTAAGGCATTTTTATTTGCATCGCCCAATTGGTCGTTTTGCTTTAGGAGATTTGTTTTATCTTCCATGCAACCAAGGTACAATTTTTTATAGCAGGAGCTAAACATTGCAGCTATTGTAATGGTGGCGAATACAACGATTATTCTTTTCATAATCAATGATTTTATATGGATGAATTGAGTTGATTTGTTTTTAAATTTTTGCGGTACCAGAACAATTAATAAACATATTCTGTCCAGCAGTATCTATAAAGCGTTTAATTATATCTCTTTTTTGATTTCAATCGGCTGCTCCAGTTGTCTATTTGGTTTTTATAGCATTAACTTTTATTGGATAGAATTTTATCGATGTCACTTGTGAATGGTTTGTTCCGCATGGCCCCGGCCATGGATCATCGTCATCTTCTGTGTCTCCCAAAATGCTTACCGATCGAACAGGCGAACTGTTTACGTCAAAACCAAAGCTGGTTGGATTGTAGCCTTGGGTTCTTGAGTCTGTGGGAAGTCCTGAAAGTTCTTTGGGAGATTCGATAGATAATATGGTGGAATCCTGTCCAATACTTGCGATCAGGTGCCGACCAAAATAAGAGGCACTGGTACCGTCACCGCCCCGTTCCTTCCAGTCGCAATGTATCTCTCCAAATAAATTATGACCCTCGAAACTGAGCTTTAAAGAGAATGCTACATTTGGATCGCCTCCAAATTCCCTATCTCCGCCGGTCGGCGCCGCACACAATTGGTTGATTTCGCCAGGCTGAATGCTGATTTCATTGGTTGGTTTAATTATACATTTTCTAGCGACAAACTCCCCATATTGGACAACCATAAAAACGCTGTTATCAAATGCATTTCGCACTGTATAGGCCAGTGGAAACCCGGTACTGGATAAAGACCATACAGCATCCTTTATCAAAATATTAAACAACGTATCCTTTGCGGAAACGGCTCTGAACAGATTAAATGAATTTTCCGGATTACCTCCCATTACAAGTAGCTTTACTGATTTTTCATCAAATAATTTTTGTGAAAACAAGTCCGTTGAAACTGTATTGCTACCGGCAAAACCGCTGAATTGGGCTTTAAAATCCGCTGACCTATTTTGAATCCTGTTTTTTGTTTCTACAGAGATTAAGATCCTGCGTCCGTATTTGATGGAGGATACATAGACGGGTGAAAAATTACCGATGCTGTCTGGTTTGCTGGAAAAAAATCCTTCGGTCTTATAGGGTCAACATTTATTGAATAATAGACCTGGGTTACATCCAACAGATAGCGCGACTGTATTGATTGATCATTGAAATTGAAGCCTGCTTCAACATTTGTTACGCCCCCGGAATATTTTGCCCTGAAAATAAGGCTTAGTTGCTCCTTTGAATATATTTCGTAACAACTGATGGCTGTTTGTGACGGCTCTATTGATATTTTTTTTGATTTAAGGATAACGTTGATCATACTGTCTACGTTCGCAGGGCTTGGTTTTTCAACTATTGCGGAGGACATTTCGAAAATAGGCCCGGAGATCGAGATCTTGATTGGTTTTCTTTCTCCTGTTATTGGCGTGAACTTGCCATTTTGAAAACTGGAAGCATCAAGTACACTTCCTGGGTATATTGCACCAGGCTGCGGATCTAATAATATACTTTCATTACCACCGGGCGCCCAGGTTACTTTTTGTGTTTCACAAATTTCAGTCAAAGAGGTGTCTTTTTTTAAAATGATTACTTCTTCATTTCTAGCAGACTCCGCGGATATTTTAGCATGTGGAACCTCAAAGTCGTAACACGATACCATAAAAAAGGGGATGATTAGTGTTATGGTTTTTTGTGCAAATGAAATATGTTTCATATTGAAATAGCATAAAGGTGACAAATGATTAACAATGACTTACAATCAGATCGAGCATTGCTGTATTTTATACTAAAATTGCATAGAGTAGCTGTTGTAAGTAGAGAAGATTACTGTCGTTGACGGCGAATGGCCCGTTTTTTTAATGCCAACTTAACGTACTTGGATTAGCAGTTATTAATTTATAGGTCATACCTGTCTTAATAATTTGGATAAATGGATTTGTATTGTCAACACCCGCGAATTCATTGCTAGAACCATCAAATGCTTTGTAGATCATTTTCCATTCTCCTTCTGCGTAGTCAATTGTCTTTGAATCGCCCCAATCAATATTATAGGCCTGGGTAGAAAATATCTGTTGCTTGTCATCGACCGTTTCTCTAAATGTGATAGTAAAATTCAGACATCCGGAAGGACCACCTGTTATACCGTGATGAAAAGTACTTACATTGTACTGTACCTTATTACCTGCATCAGAAACAAACCGCAAACCATAATCCCCCTGCCCGTCAACGACCCTGATGCTACTACTGCCTGGAACAATTGTCCAGCCGGGCGTTGGAGAAACAGCCCATGGAACATCTGGTTTATCGTTATTTCCGCCATCAGAACAAGACGACTGACGAAAAGCAGGATTGTTAGTTACTACAGAATCTTTACGTATGATTGTATTAATTGTTCTTACCAATGTTAGCTGTCCGGGTTGTTTCGGAAGTGTTCCTATATACAGGTTGTATTTATCAATTTTTTTTGATGGGAAAATCATAAACACCTTGTCATTCCATGGTATACTCAGTTCGCAGATCAGGTATCCAAAATTATTTTTTTCAATACCTTTTTCAGCCATAAAAACTGAAACAGGAACATGAAATTCTATTGATTGGTTCCCACCACCGCCACCATAGATGTGCGATCCTATTTTAAGAGTCGGTTTGTAATCCGGTGAACCGGCTTTTTCAAAATTCCCCTTGCAAACCACAGTGACATCGTAATTATGTGTGGTTGGCACGATATACGACGGTGTAAAGGATCGCAGATGGGGTTGATGACTTCGAAAAGGCAACGCATCAATCAATTGCTGCGTTCTTTCTGTGATATCATTAACAGAAGTCACCGTCTGATCCTTAATCTGATTGGTAAAACTCTTTAGTGATTCAAATTGCTTCGTAGCCATGTGATCCAGTTTGTCCATTGTCAGATTAAGACTCGAAGTGTAAGCGTTTTTAAAATTCTCGATTGAAATGGCCACTTCGCGACCTGCTTCAATCTCGAGGTTCAGCCCCGCATTTTTTGCCGCTTCGATGGCTTGTTTCAGTTGGTCAGAAAGCTGTGTCAGTGCTGCGCCAAGAACGATTGGGTCCTGGGAAAACCCTTTTGTGAAACACAATACCAGAATAATGGTTAGTACAAATTTGCTTTTTTTCATACAATGAAGTTTTTAGAATAAAATATAAATTTTAGTATCAGCCGCACTCAGGTAGGCTGTTTAGAAGACAAAAAGATGTTTTTATAAAATATTTTCCGGATCTCCGGGTACCCAAGTTGAGAATAACTGCCAGGTGACAATAAACGCGTCGCTGTCGGAAGAAATATTAAAAGCCCATCCCAATGGTTCCGTACCGAAACAGGAGAAATTCATATCAATACTCGATTGAGGAGGCACAATTAATGATCGGCTTCCATCTAGGTTAGAGTCGATTGTAATGGTCGTCCCTAAAACGTTTATGTTTTTTATTTTATAATGCATTCCCTGACCGCCTTTGTAATGGGATGAAGCGCTGGCATTCCATGATCCGCTGTCTAATAATTTTTCTGTCATATATCTATTTTAATGTTTAGGAGTGAATAAATTCCGAAAACTTCTTTTATGTTTACGTCTTTGATATTACGAGAAAGGTTCGGACAGGCCTAGTAGCTGAATTGTTTTTGCAATCCTGATCAGGGACTGAAAGCAGGGCAGATGTATACTTATTTAAAAATAAATTACTGTATAAGTCAAAAGTAATATCAGCAGGAGAGCAAAACAACTGCGAAAATTCGCAGGGTTGGAATATTTTATTTATTTTTATATGAAAAATGAAACCCTTATCCTCTTTCGGAGACTATTCAAAATCGTTCATCACAGATGTGCCCGCCAAATTGACTTCAGATGAGGCTTTACGTTTTAAACACGGCATCCCAAAATTTCCTGAAGAGGCTGTATACATCTATTCGTTCAAGGAAAACAGGATGATATACGCGGATGGATGGGAAGAATTACTGGGTTATAAGGATGATGAGATTAGCATGCTTACGATTGTGAGCATTACGTCTCCCGAATATGCAGCCTTCTCGAATGAACTTAATGATAAGGCGCTGATGTTTATCCATTCAAAAACAGAAGAACTGGAGAAATACAGTTTTACCATTGAACTGAAGAAAGTTCATAAGAATGGGACACACGTTCCATTGATTTCACGGGTTGGCGTATTTAAAACCGAAAATGGAAGAGTGAATGAAATAATAGGCCGTTCACAAATTAACAGGAGTATCAATTTCGGCAATGTAATGCGTTATGCTGCGTACGGTCCGGAGAAATCTGAATTTGAGGAGGAGCTGAATAAAGCTTTGTTTCAGCACTACGCAATTTCAAGAAAAGAGAAGGAAGCGTTGGAACTGGTCAGTAAAGGCTTTTCTTTTAAAGAGATTGCTCATCAGTTCAACGTGTCGTCTTCCGCTATTGAAAAAAGGGTACTTCCTCTATACAAACGTTTTAACGTTAAGAGCCTGACACACTTAATAACTTTTGCCTATGAAAATCATATTTTACCTTAATTTTCTTTATGGCAAGTAGCTTTTTTGAAGATGTACTGCTAAAATATCATTTCCGCTCACGCCGATATCCAAAAGCATCTGTTTCCATTGCGTAAACAAAAGTTTGTTTTTTTGGTCGTCACCTAAGACCCAAATGGCTTTTTTTGCTTTGATCGCTGTCCTATTTTCGTCATTCGGCGGAGTATAAGTATCAAGCATTGCTAAAAAATCAACCGGAAAAACCAAATCTTTAGCGACAGGATTACCAGGATTAATGTCGTCGATTACCAGCACCGATCCTGTCCGCCAGGACCATAAAGTCCGGTCTTCTGCTAATAATATTGAGTCGCTTTCAAAAAACATACTATATAATTTC
>Ga0105246_10001256_pt1 | contig 14888 bp, 19 predicted proteins | sample KBSM64metaG_FD_99694 | JGI IMG/M metagenome (GOLD analysis project Ga0105246, IMG submission 99694) | Miscanthus rhizosphere microbial communities from Kellogg Biological Station, Michigan, USA - KBS M6-4 metaG | ecosystem: Host-associated > Plants > Roots > Rhizosphere > Soil | place...
GCTTGGATAGCCGCAAATCTTGGTGGAGGAAACTACCGTACAAGCGATTGGGACACTCCCAATCCTCCTGGTCTCAACGTGATCGTTGGAGCCCCCGTCCCTGGTCCTTATGCCGTCCAAGTTCTCACGAAAATATCCCTCGGGGCGATTCAGATCGATGGAACCACATCCACAGGATCTGGATTCCAAATGAACTTCATCGATCTGGAGTTCTACAACGGCGCTTTCGTGTTGCCTCCTGACGCGCTTCGAATCGTTTTCTCGGGCTGCAAATTCAATCAATTCACAGCCATCGCAGATTGCGTCGTCTTCTTCCTCAACTGTGCTCTCGGCAGCACACCTCCTGTGTTCTCCTATGGAGGCGAAATCGCATTCCATGGCGGGATCACAACAGCGTTCCTGTCGCCCGTCAGTGGCACGCTTCTCCTTGAAGCTGACTTCATGTTTCAAGGGTGCCACGTCGAAGCCAGAGGCGGTGCACAGCTCAACATCGGCCAAGCATGCAGTTTTGACTCTCCAGTCCATGGACTCCATGTGCACGACAACTGCACTGTAGAATTGATCGCATCGGCCTACGGGATACCGCGCTTGTGGGGAATCGCCGATCCTGCAGCGTACGGAATCGATGTCGATTCTGGAGGGCTGATGAGAATTCTCTTCTCTGTCACGCCCACTCTTACCGGCGGTGCCGGAGACTTCATTCTCTCAGGAGCAACCACAGCCCGTGCCTGGGATGAAGGTGCTGGTGCCTACATCGCTCCTGCGGCCTGCACATGGGTAAACTTCAATGGTGCACTCGCGCCAGGTGGAGTTCGCAATGCTCACAACGTCGCATTGAACGCTGCGATCGTGGACGTAGGCCCCTAACAATTACATAAAATCGTCCGCCTTCGATGGGCAAAAAGGAAACAACATGAAGTACGAAACCGTTCGAACTGCGCTCGACCCCGAGGCTGTTCGCAAAGCCCTCACCGAAGCATGGATTCTCAAGTTCGGCACCCAACCCTCCAGCGATTCCATCACTGTCTTGCTGTCGCAAATCGCCCAAGAGACAGGCTGGCGAGCTTGCTGGAACTACAACCTGGGGAACGTCAAAGCGAGCAAGGGACAGGACTACTGCGAGCTGGCGGGTGTTTGGGAAATCGGCAAAAACGGTGAACGCATCGAGATCCCCAAGGGCGCTCCAGGTTCTCAGTTTCGAGCTTTCGCAACTCTTGAGCTTGGAGTCGCCGCCTACCTCAGCATTTTGTTCAAAGGCTTTGCGAGCGCTTGGCCAGCCGTACTTGCAGGCGACCCACACGAGTTCGCTGTCCTGCTCAGGAAGGCGAAATACTACACAGCGCCTCTGGAAGACTACAGCCGCGGGCTGATGTTGCATTTCGAACAGCTTCGTGAGCCTGCGCTTCGAACCAAAGAGCAGATTGTGCTCGTCCTCAACCGGCTCGGGTACGCGACGACCAACTACGTTGCAGCCGTGAAGATGTTCCAGAAGGAGCACATGAGCGAAGCAGACGCCGATGGCATCGTGGGCCCCAAAACTCGTGCTGTCCTTCGTGTCGCGCTAGAGCAGTGCTCGTGAGCTTTTGTGCTATCGTCAGGACCTCCTGGCGGCTCTTCGTGAACTACATTCACCCGCTCAGAACCAACATCCCGCCGAGGCCACGATGACCGCTCCCAGGGCAAAACGTCGAACTGCTCCTTTCCGTACGCTGGAGCAACTCGGAGCTGAGATGTTGCAGTTCCATGGTGGGATGGGCGATCCCGTCTATGCGGCAGGATCGTATTATCTCTCGGGTCGGCGTCATCCTTCGCGTGCTGTGGAACTCGCAGCCGAGCAAGAGCTGACGAAGCTCTACGACTACCCCGATCCGACCTGGACGAAGAAAGACATGACCGGGCTCTGGCGCGCGGTCATCACGATGACGCGGCTTCTGGAGTTCGATCCGAAGTCGAAGCGTGACATCACGCTCCGTCGCAAAGCCGCTCCCCGTCGAGACACGACAAAGAAACGTTGGAGCTACGTTGTCGAGGATCTAGAAACTGGAAGCATGTGGTTTCAGAGCACGATGAAAACCGCAAAGACATTGGCCAAGGCTGAATCCGTGGCAAGTGGACATCCAGTCGCTGTCCTCGCGATGGATAAAAAAGAAAACACCTCGTATCCACAAGGCGCCTATTACGGACGAGCCTGGCGCGGCGGCGCATACACCTATACGCCCCGAGGTCGCCGCTAAACGCGGCGCAGCCCATGGCAGAATACGAACGCCCCTGGAACAGACCGGAATGGCGAGGGAGGGAGTATCCCTTCGATCGCATGAATTCTGTGCAGAAGTCTCTGACTCCTCCGGAGAAGAAAGCCATTCGCGCCATCGCGCAGGAGTCTTGTCCTTACAGAATTTCTCCTTCGCAATCGGTGATCGTTGTTCCTGGTCCTACGGCCCCGTACATGGTCGGCGAACCCGGATACTACAGCCGAGAAGACCAAAGCTACTACCGCTCTACCCTGACTCTTGAGGTGGGAGAAGACTGGTTGGCGGCGAAACGATCTGGAGGATCGAGTCGAGATCCTGTCTACAAGATTGCCAACGTGGCGCGCACGTGCGCCACCTGCAGGCAAACCATTCGCAAAGGAGAACACTACCTCCTTGAAGGTGTAGGACGATTCTGCCGACCCTGCGCCCACACCAGAAAAGGCTTGTGCGGCTTCTCACGGCAGTACAAGAGCATGGCCGACATGGGTCAAGACCTTCGCTGTTTCAATCGCGCAACGGGTACGACTGCGGAGGGTGTCCCTTGCTGTGGTCTGCATAGCGATGCAGCTCGCGCGCGTGGACGTAAGCTTGGGGGAAAATAGATGAACCTTCTCATTGTCTGGCTCACGATTGCGATGCTCGCTTGGTCTCCACCTCCTGCAAACCAGCTCGGCGCAGAGACGCAACGCTATGCTGAGATCGCACGTGATGCGCTTGACGTGGCTTACGATCCCGCGGAGAAGCCACTCTTCAAGGGCCCGCACGGTCGCGCCAAGACCGCGTTGCAGATGTTGGCCATCGCCGGCTTCGAGTCCAACTACCGGCACGACGTCCAGACAGGCATCAAACGCGGCAAGGCCGGCGACTCCTGTCTGATGCAAATCATCATCGTCAAGGCACGCAGGATGCGCCTGAGCACGGTCTACGGTGGCACCTACGAATGGGTCCCCGCCTCCGCCGGCCCCGAGGGTGGTCTCACCGCCGATGATCTCGTCGGCCTCGATGTACACACCTGCTTCCGCGTCGGCCTCCATCTCGCCCGCGAGAGCTTCCAGATCTGCCACGATCTCTCGATGTACACGAACGGTCAGTGCAACCACGAAATCAAAGCCAAGCACCGCGAAATGCGGGCGCACCAGCACTACAAGATGCATCCTGCTCCGCTGCTTGATGCAGACATTCTGCCTTCCAACGACACCACCAAACTCGCGTGGGGATTCTGATGAGCATCCGTAGGACCAAGATGAAGAAGATCTCTCGCGTCTCTCGCGATCCTTCCAAACCATTCATGGTGGGAAAAACCTACGAGATCATCACTCCTGAATCGGCTGCAGAGGGAGATGCGGAAGAACGAGGCTGGGTCTTCGATGCGGAGCCGATGACTCTCCGGGAAACACTCCGAGAGATCGAGAAGCAAGGCGGCGAGCCGGACAGTTCACCCGTTCCACGCAAAGGTACTCAACTCATTATCTATGAAACAGATGGTGATGTGAATTACCGAACAGGGGCAGAGACACGGACTGCAATTCACATTCGTGCTCCACAAAACGCCTTGTTGAGACTCAAGCAAATCCTTGCCGAGAACGATCGAGCCTTCCGGCTTTCTCGAACCGACTGAGACTTCAATGAGCCGAAGTAGACACCATGGTTGCGGGCGAAAGTGTGGCGTCTGCAAGCCCCACAAGCGTTGGAAGAGCAACAGCCTCAAGAACCTGAGTCCGGCAGTTCGCCGGCTTTCAAGCAAGGAGCGCCCAGAAGGGCAAGAGCCGGGATGACTACGAACGAGCAACGCTCTGAGCGCGAAGTGTCAGAATTCCTCTCTCATCCACCAGACCAGGTCTTTGCCTACTACAGCCAAGATCCTGCTGTCGGAGGACACATCGGAAACTGGATGGGAGCCAAGCTCGGCACAATCACCTGGGTAGGCAAAATCAGCCGCCCCATGGGCGGGAAGGTCGTTTCCATCCGAATGAAGGCCATCAACGGCCTGATCTACGCAGGCAAGTGCAACCTCTCCTCAGGGACCTACTGCCGCCTTCGCCGGGTCGCACCCAAGTTGTACAGCGAACGTGACCCTGGCTCGCGCCAGCTCGACGCAAGCCCACTGTCTGGGCCTCGCAAAGACGCTCGCGACCGCGCGATTGATCTGGCTAGCGTAATGGCCCGCAGAACTAGGACAGATTATGCCGTCTGGATGGACAGTCAGGGAAGATTTCTTGTCCACTTAGCAACCGCCGCACCGTGGAAATCGACAATTGCTGTAGCTCACGCTCCGATGGGTCACCTGTCCTATAAACGCTACGAAGGCCAGGAGCGAAAAACACGTCGCGACCCCGGCTTACGGCGGGGTTCCTCTGATTCCTCGCAGACTCATGGACGAGGAAAGCTTCGTCGCGAGCTAGGACCTATTGGCAACGCTATCTGGCACTTGCCCAAGCGCTCGCCTTGGATCATCTACTGGAACGGACCAGGCGCTCGACTGCTCTTCGGAACCAACAAACCCGGCGCCCGCCTATCTCCCATCGATTTTTCAGGTGCAGATGGAAACTACCGGACGCTCAAAGAGGCTACGGCCGCTGTCAATCGATTTTGGAAAGATGTCCCAGGCAACTGGATTTCGTGAAATCAGGGGCATTCAAGAGCCCTTTCCTACAGAGGTTTGCTAGACTGACCTTCTACAGATCCCGAGGTCGGGAACAGGAGTCGGTATGGCAGACACGAAAGCTCTCATCGGCATCGGCATCGTCGCAGGCATTGTCGGACTCTTCGCTTTTGCTTCCAAAGCCGAGTCCAAGATCGTCGTCAATCCGGGACCTAAGCCGCCCCTTCCTCCTGCGCGACGTCCTGGAAGCCTCGGACCAGCCCCGGGGAGCGTAGCAGCTGATGCTATTGCAGCTGCCATCGCCGCCGCGCAGAACGCGGGTGGTGGAGGTGGAGGAGCCGTCGAACAGCCGGCCTCGCCTGCAGGCGGTGGAATGCTTTCGGGACTTCTGTTGCCCAACCCGGCACCGCTGGTTCAGGGTCAGCGCTACAAAGCTCGGCTCGAACTCTCGGGCATCCAAGCCTACGGAAGTCGCGCCCAGATCAAGTCGACCTTCGAAGATCTGGGGTTCACGAACACGACCGTGTACATGAGCCAAGCTGAGCTTCCCGCCGGCTGGCCAGGCTTGGCTCTGGCCAACGTCACGAGCAACAGTCGCTGGGCTGAAGGGACGTGGGGCCAGGCTTCCCAGGCCGTGACGACGCCTCCGCAGATTCAGCGTGCGTGGACAGCATGATCTCACTTCTTTCAATCGGGAGAACCAACTAATGGCCGCAAAAAAGAAGGCGACGACTCCAGCCGGCACAGAACGACAGATGGAGCGCATCATGGACAAGCTCCAATCGCTTCAGATCACGGCAGGGTACTCCGATGCTCCAGCGTCGGCCTTGCGTGCCGTCTATGAGTACGCAAAAGCCAACATTCCCAACATCCAGAAACTGCGGCGCGATCTTCAAAGATCTGATGAGCCTTGGCGAGCAGAGGGCGCGGGCATTCGAAACACACGTGGCGGGTACGAATGGAGATTGAAGCAGATCGTTCATTCACCGCGCTATTCAAATGTCCATCTCAGTCGTCGCGTGCAAACCAACAAGCGTATTGGGACGACCTTGAAGCGTGTCCGTCGCGGCACCGGGCGTCTGTCGTTCAAAGGAGACAGGGTAGTTCTTCAGCAGTATGCGCCACGTCGCGGGCTTCACGGGAAATCCCGAGATCCTGCCTATGGCGGCGGTCCACGATCTCTCGGATACGCAAGCCGGTCAGGTAGGGCTGGCGCCCATGTCTACCGTCTGAACATCCAACCGATGCGGCTCGTGACTGACAAAGAGCCTCACGAGTACGTGGAGCTTTACCGAACGAGCGATCCGCTCGCGGCATCCTGGAACGGTGGGTATGTTGCCATCGCCTACCGCTATGGAAGCGAGCTGGCGCGCTTCGTCCCTACCCGTCCCATGCTCAAACGTCTCATGAACGAAGTCTCGGGGCCCATCACGATCACCAAGCAGATGATCGATCGCGCTCGTCTCATCGCTTCCAAGTACGGCCGCTAACCCGCTAAACCCATTGCACGGGGCCCGGCCCCGATAAAGGCAGGCACAGACATGAGCAAGTGTTGCAAGAAAAAGTGTGATTGTCCGCCCGGCCCGCAAGGTCCGAGAGGCATCAAGGGCGATCCTGGAGAAGCCACGTTTCTCAAGTCCAACTTCGTAGCTGTCGACAATGTCCAGCTCGCACCCTCCGCGGTTGATGTCGTGGTCGCAAGTCTTCTCGTCGGAGATGGGACGTCACCTGCGCGCAACCTCAACGTGTTCAGCTCGATGAGTGTGCTCGCTGCAGGAGCCTCGGACGCCACACCGGCACGCGCCATCTTTCAGTTGCGTGTGGATGGAGTCGTGCAACCCAACATCGCTCGCGTGACCATCGATGCTCCCGGAGGAGACAGTGGTTCTCTTCTCGCTCTCGTTCCGGTTCCGGCAGGAGCCAGGCTTGTGGAGCTGCTTGGAACCAACCAAGTAGCGACCGCTACCTTCGCTGTCAACGCGGCGCTTCTCGTGCAAGAAACGACCGTCTAGCTCTCGCCGAATTTCACGAAATCAGAAGAAGCAAGAGGAGCATCCAATGTGGGTAGCCGAATGCAGCACCTATGAAAAAGCCATCGGAAAGCGCCGACCCGTCCTCGTTCACCTCTTCTTCGGCGACACCCGACTCGGAGCGCTAGCCGTCATGAAGGCCCATTCTGTCTCCGACAAGTTCTTCAGAGACTGCACCGAGAAGGGCAAGTACCTGACGATCGATTGCTGGACAGAATGCAACGTCTACGAAAGACCCTGACACATGCCTTCTCGTACAAAGCCTTCCCGCGGAACCGTGGTACGAACGGCATCCAAAAGTTTGTACTGGGCTATCGCCGCCGTTCTCGGAGGCGCTGCGGCAGCCTTTGCTTACGCCAAGACCTCGGGACCCACACTCGATAACGGCTTGAGCCCTGACGAACGGAAAGCCATCACTTTCGCTTTCTACCACGAGAAGAACGTCAAGAACCTGCAGGAGTTTGGGCAGTCTCTTCTGCCCAACTGGCCTGTCGCATCGAAGCTGCTTCTCGACAAAGCTACCAAGCTTCAAACGGTGACGGCTCCTGCAGCACCCGCTGCACCCGCAGCACCTGGAGCGCCGCAGGGGCCAGGCGCTCCTTTGAGCAATGTGAAGCCAGGCGGGGGCATCTCCGCAAGGGCTTCACGTGTAAGCGGTGTCACTGTTGGAAAGATCTACGACATCGACAACTACACGGATGCCGTCAGCTCCGTCGTATCCACCACGGTCGATGCCATCACGCATCCCGCCGACACTGTGTCAGGCACATGGCACGCCATCACCCATCCAAGCGATTCCATCTCGGACTTCGCGAACGCGCTCGTCGATGCTCTACATGCCATCCCCGGGATGAACGAAGCCGGCGAGCTGTTGAAAGATTTCGCGAAGACCGGCTTCGGAGAGTGGTGCCTTCGCATCCTCGCGACGTTTGGCTACTTCGTCATGGCCCCTTACATGGGTGCGCAGCTCGCCGCGGTTTCGTTTGCGCTACCCGGAGCCGCCAAAGCCGAGCCTTTCGTTCAGTCGTGGATCACCGAGACCATCGACCGCGTCGTCAAGACCATCAACATCCTTCTCCAGCAAGAGGGGCTCCGAAACATCGGAACAGCCACCAGCGAAGCTCTCAACAAGGCCCTCGCGGAAAATCCTGCTTTTCAGGGAATGGCAAAAGCCTTCACCGAGCAGATTGGTAAAGCGACCAACGTCCTTACCGACAAGCTCGGGGCCGCCATTGCCCAAAAGCTCAAAGAGGGAGCAAGTGACGCACTCGACAGCGTCATCAAGAAGCTCAAGACCGAATATGGTCTTCCTCCTGACTTTTCAAAGATCGCGCGCGAAGCCGGCATCCGTGAAGACAACGCGGCAGCGGCCTACGATCTCCTCGCCAAAACTCACTACCAGACCACCACGGTGTGGGACCCCATCACAGGCGAAGACATCGAAGGACACCTTCGTCGAGCAAGGTTTCAGACCGTGGACCGTGCAGGAAAAACAGCCTCCACCAAGGTCTACCAAGATCCACGCTTGCTCACTGTTCAGCAAGCCGCAGCTCGACGCACGATCGCAGTCTCCAACCTACTCAACCCTCCTGCGCGACAGAAGTGGGTGAACTACTACCTCAACAAAGAGCGGTACGCGGAGGCTGGCGTCAAAGCCAAAGGCTCAACCTCCTTCAGTGGAAACCCTCGCGCGATGATCGGATGCGAAATCCCAGCACACATTCCACTGCAAGCTGGCGGTCATCTGATCGAGTTCGAGACCCAAAGTCCTGGAGGAGTCGGGATCCCCGAACTCTTCCACCACAATGGTGTGCAAGCGACAGGGATGCGTCAAATCAGTCCTGGCCGCTACCGCATCTTCATTCGTACCCCACGCCCCTTCCAACTACGAAATCTCCCCGGTCTTCGTTGGGTGATTTCACGTAAGCTGTCACTCTAAAAACCGTCTGAAGGAGGGTGGGGAAACCCACCAAGACCGAGATGAGCAAGCGTCACAAAGAAAATACCCGCGATTGCAGTCGAGAGCGCTAAAATTGCGAACGAGGGGAACGTGGAGAGCGCGGCAAGCGTGGCCATCGAGGGCACAGCATCACGGGACCCACGGGTCCTACCGGAAACACCGGCCCCACCGGGCCTTGCTGCACAGGGCCCACAGGACCGACAGCTCTCGCATGTCCCACCATCACACAAGCTGTCTGGTACATCGATCCCGTTTCAGGCAACGATCAGAACACGGGTCTCACTCCTCAGACGGCTCTGCAGACACATGCTGAGTTGGAATGCCGGTACCGCGACAACCTCGCTTTGCCCCCCATCGAGGTTCTTTTCGGATTCCTTCCCGTCCACCCTGTTCGCGTCATCCTCCTCTCAGATTTGCCGTCCTCCGATCCCATCGGCTTGAACCTGACGCTCGGTCCGGATGTCGTCTTCCTTTACGAAGCGGCTCCCACCGTTCAACGCGCAGGAACGATTGCGGCGATCACACCGAAAAACCGCGCGCTGAACCAGCCCTACGAGATCACCGATCCTGGGATTCTTCCTGGCGAGCTGTACATGCGGCTCCGCATCGACTCCGGTCCTCGCGCAGGTGCCATCGCCTACATCGCCGAAATCCTCGGCGGAGGCGTAGCTGTCACAAGCGACTGGTCCATTCCCAACCCGGCGCCTCTTCCCGGCGTCACACCTGTTCTTCCTCAGGCCGGCGACACCTATGTCGTCGAGTCGTTCGTTCTCGCCACGATGAAGGGCAACTGGGACGTCGGCACGAGCGGCAACTCCCAATCGTTCCAGTACGTCGGCGTGAGCTGGACCAACATCGAGTTCCGTGCCGAGACGCCAGGCGTCTTCGACATGCAGGGCTCGGGCGGCGGCGGTGTCACCTACCAGTTCCACGGCTGTCGCATCCAGCCCTACGGCATCTTCAACGACACGTACACGTTCCTCGTGAACTCCGCGGCTCTTCGCGGTGTCTGCTTTCACGGCGGCTTCGACTTCATCCTCGGAGGCGCAACCTTCGACATCGGACCGCAAGGTCCTCCCTTTGGTGGCGACATCGGTCGCCCGCACTGCATCAACCACGAGTTCGCAGCCGGCGTTCTCATCGACAACGATCACATGTGCTACGGCGGGCCCGCGCTCATCATCAGCGAGAGCTACTCCTACTGCGGCCTCGTGTCCGTGTTCAAGGCCCAGCCTACGAACATCGGCTTCGGACCGCTTCCGACGACGGGGTATGGAGCGACGCTCTACACCTACGGAACGCTTCAAAACCATCCGTTCTTCACGGATGACGCAGCCCTTTGGGGCAAAGACAACGCCGTCAAGGGCGTCCTTTGCGACACCACCTCTGCGCTCAAATGGGACGGGTTCCACCTTCCCACCATCACCGGTCTGGTCGGAAGCAACGACTACTCTGTTGGAGTTTCCAATCCCACAGAGCTTCCGACGTTCGACCAATCCACCACCGTCGACCTCACGCTCGTTCCGCCAATGTTCACCACCCTACGCAACAACAGCTGGGTGAACCTGGTGAACCCGATTGCCGCCGGAGGATTCAACAGCAACCCTCTTCCGTTCAATCCCGGCGGCGGCGTCGGTGCCATGGGCGGACCCATTCACCCGGTCTACGATGCGCGCATCGTCGTCTCCGGCATCATTCCCTGAGCTGAAAGAACCAATCCCATGATCAAGACAGAGAAAGTTTCAGGTTGGGTTCGCGGAGCCAACACGTGGCACAAAGCCGCTTCACGCGAGCCCAGCAAAGGCAAAGGGCAGCTCTTCACCATCACCGCAGCATGTGGTGCGAAAATCGCCAACGCTCTCACGCGTGACGCAAAGTTCGACGCTGCTCCAAACTGCACCAACTGCAAGTAGGTCCTTCGTCAGGTGACAAAAGACTCCGGCACTTCCTACACGACGCAGAGCCTGAAAAAGGCTCTTGCGTCGGCGAAGGTTCAGAAGGCTCTCGAAGAGTTGAACGAGAGTGCGAAAGCCTTTGACGGGTCTCCAGAGATCTCTCAAGCCTTTTCCAATGCTCGACAGGAAATAGAGAAGCTCATTGCTATCTTGGAAAGCGAATGACCCCGCCTTTGGCGGGGCAAGCCTTCGCTATCACACTCGATAAAACACCTACAGACTGAGGATGGAAATGAAGACGCGTCAGATTTTTTCTGTTGGAATCATCGCTCTCATGATCGGGCTTGCCCCGCCGCAGGCGGGGTGCAAAGCGCTAACTCCCGAAGTCAAACAGGACATTCTTCAAAAGAAGGACGTCGCCTGTGCGCTCGAAAATGCGTTCTTGTCGGACGAACGCATCGCCGTGATCTGTGGGCTCGCCGATCAGTTCCTGCGCCCCATCCTCGATCTCGTCTCAGCGCAACGCGTGGCACTCGCAAAGAGCCGTGCTGTCGGCGTCACCGAAGGCGCAGCTCGTTCAGGTGGCTGTGCTCCTGCTCCGGCTAGCCTTGACGGAGGAGCCCCTGACACAGGTTCCGTACCAGCGTCCACGCTGAAGGACGCAGGCGCCACAAAGGAGAGCGGGCCTGCTGCCGCGCCCAAAGCAAAATGAGCGATTCCGACACGCCCATCAACACCGGCAATTTCGCGAAGGGCTTCATCGCCGATCCCGAGCAACACATGGTGTCGAGCGCTCGTCGCTTGATTGGTCTTGCTCCGCCACCGGCCAACGGATCGGTGAACCAGTTCGCGCCACCCATTCGCGATCAGGGGCAGAAGTCACAATGCACAGGTGAAGGCTCCATGGGTGCCTTCGTCACTTCGTGCAACGCGCACAGCGTGAAGTTGCCCTTCCCCATCGCATGCCCGTCTTGGGCCTACAAGATCGCGCGTGCTGTCGATCGAGACGATCCCAACATCCCGCTCACCGACGATGGCGCGATGCCGAATCAAGTCGTTCGCGGCATCCAAGAATTCGGCATCTTGGGTCTCGGTGAATGCTCCGACGCAGATGCGGATGCCAACGAAGAGCCAACAATCATTCAGCTCGAAAAAGCTAGCCGCGTGCACGCGCTCGGCTGGCACATCATCACAAGCTCAGGCAAGAATCTCGTCCTCGACATGATGCGTGCCATCGCTGTTGCGCGTGTCGCTGTGCCGGCATCGAGCGACGTCGATCAAGCCTTCGAGGACTACAACGGCAAAGGTGTCATCCCGAGCGTCCTTCAAGGAGAAAACTTCGGAGGACACTTCTACTACTTCACGGAATTCAAGACGACCAGCTCCGGAATCATCCTCTTCCGATTCCGCAACTCATGGACTCCAGGTTGGGGCGACCAGGGCACCGGCTGGGTGGATGACCAGTTCATCATGAAGCGCCTCACCTCCAAATTCACTGCCAGCGCAATCATCCGAGGTGCCGCATGAAACTCGTCCCGATCTTCTTTTCACTCTCGCTTCTTGGTCTCATTGGTTGCCCCACACCCGTCGTCCCGACTACATCGGGGTTGGATGGTGGCATCACCAATGATTCTGCAAAATCAGATAACAACGATCTCGACGGTGCCGGGGCAGACAACTGCTCTCTGGCCTGTCTGAACCTCCGTAAACCGGACGTTCACTGTGCTGCGGGATTCTCTGTCGACGGTGGAGAGGACTGCACCAAATCCTGTCGTCACGCTCGCGACAGCCGACTCATGCCGCTCGACATCCCCTGCGCCACCAAGGCTCGATCGCTTCAAGAGGCTCACGCTTGCAAGGGTTGGGGATGTTGAAATGTCCTCCGCTTACGACCGCTACATAGCCCAAGAAGCGGAGTGGAAAAAGATCTGTGATGAGATGGTCACGGCAGCAGAATCGGGCCATCCTGTCACCGCTTACCAGATAACCCTAGAACAGCGAAAACGCATGCTCGCGCGTGGTGAACGGTACATGGAATACAAGGAAATCCTTGAAGCTATCGCCGAAGAAACCGCTTCGCGCGGGATGTAAGAAGCTGCTAAAATTCAATGAGGAGCACCTGGAGAAATCTGGGTGAGAGCAAGATGAGTGACCACAAGCACAATGGCGATTCTGAAAAATCCCGGCGAAAACCACTCATCATCTCAAAGCCTGGAAAAGACGGTGAGCGCGGGTGCCGGGGCAAGCGCGGCAAACGAGGACATCGAGGACCTGAGGGCGATCCCGGCCTTCAGGGTACCCAAGGTCTCAAAGGACCGACTGGACCTTGCTGCACGGGGCCCACGGGACCCTCACAGCCAATCGCATTTGTGTACACCTCCAACACAAGCCATGGTCAGCCTGGCCCTCTAGATCTGGTGCCCTCCAATTCGGGACCTGGATTTCCTAACGCTGGTGACGTGAAATTCATCGTTCCTGGCACCACCAACGTGTTGGGGATTATCCCTGATCTCGCCCAAACAGGTTCCCAGATTGTCATCACGGGAACCTACCAGTACGGGTTCGAGGTGCGGGGCCAAAGCGACACGGCTCAAGACCCGGGACCCTTTCCTCTGGATTTTGAGCTTCGAGTCAATGGACTCTTTGTCGGACCTCAGCACAAGTTCAAGAGCAAGATTCCAGCACCCTCATCCGATATCGTCGTTGTTACGGGAGCTGGCCTCATTCACCTCGTCGTCAACGACATCGTGAGCTTGCGAAACGTGGGAGGCGCACCCGTAAACTTCGGTGCCAATGCCATTGGCGGTCCGCCCCCCAATCAGCTCTCTGTGGACGCTTCGCTCTATTTGGTGCTCATCAAAGCTGATTGAGCTGATTGACGGGAGACCAGAATGAGCTGCAAAAAGTGTCGTAAAAATGAGTGCAATTGTCCTCCGGGCCCGCAAGGGCCCAGGGGTATCAAAGGCGATCCTGGTGACGTTGGTCCCACGGGCGATACAGGCAATGATGGACCTCCCGGCAGTGACGGTGCCACAGGCCCCACAGGACCCTCTTGCACGGGACCTACGGGTGCCACAGGCAACACAGGTGCCGCAGGAAGCGACGGATCTCCCGGTCATGACGGACCCACAGGGCCCACCGGACCTTGCTGCACCGGGCCAACCGGCGCAACCGGCGCGACCGGAAACGATGGTCCCACCGGACCTTCGGGCGGCCCTCCCGGTCCTACGGGTGCAACCGGAAATACCGGGCCTTCTGGAGGACCTCCCGGCCCCACGGGTGGCACCGGAAATGACGGCGCAACCGGACCCACCGGGCCTTGTTGCACCGGTCCCACAGGGCCCTCGACTCTCCTTCAGTCTCTCTTTGCTCGCTCTCCAGGAGACAGCATCCCTCCTGGCGCCATCATCCACTCGATCGCAGGACCGATCAACATCGTCACTCAAGCCGGCTCTGTTCTAGAGATCGTCGCGACAGCTTCGGTCAACGAAACATTCTCCACAGCTCCCGCAAGCTCTGACGTCACGTTCGAGGTCTTCGTCGATGGAGCTAGTTTGCCAGGTCCGGATGGAATCGGATTCGGAATCACATTGAGCCGAGTCGGCTTCATCGACACCATTCATGGAAGTGGAAGCGTGGTCTTCCGACTCACCGGTCTCCCCGCCGGAGCGCACACGCTCGAACTCATCGCTTCTGCATCTTCATTCAACCCCGGACCTGTCCTGATTCAACTCCCGCGTGACAACGGTTCTCTCTACGTTCAGGAAATGACCGTCTAGCGATGAAGACTCAGGAAAAGTGGGGTCTCGGGATCCTGGTCGGAAGCCTCTTCACGTGGGCTTTTTGGAAAAAGGCTTCCGCCAGCTCGCAAGTAAGACTGACCGAAAAAGACAGCGGCTCCACCGTCGTCGTCAAACCCGGCATGTCTCTCGTCATCACACTGCCTACCAACCCTTCCACGGGTTACGGTTGGTATGCTGCCACCGACCTATTTCCTTTAGGTCGTCCTGAAGTAAAAACGGCTATGGGAGACAAGAATCTTGTCGGTTCTCCCACCCTCGAAACACGTACCTATCGGATCACATCGGCCATGGCCGGTCCGCACCGCATCTATCTTGAATACAAGCGAGCGTGGGAGCAAAATGCAAA
>Ga0105246_10001262_pt1 | contig 14850 bp, 10 predicted proteins | sample KBSM64metaG_FD_99694 | JGI IMG/M metagenome (GOLD analysis project Ga0105246, IMG submission 99694) | Miscanthus rhizosphere microbial communities from Kellogg Biological Station, Michigan, USA - KBS M6-4 metaG | ecosystem: Host-associated > Plants > Roots > Rhizosphere > Soil | place...
GGCGACGTAGGCTAACAACAAACGAGCATGTGTATCGGGAGGTAGTTGTGAAGAAATCAGACCGGATTGCCCGCGACCTTGAGCACTCTGTGGCAGCAGGAGTAGATACCGCCAAAGACTGGGCTGCACCACGCGTCGAAGCTGCCGTGAACTGGGCAGTTCCCCGTATCCAGCATGGAATCGATACCGCCTCGCCGAAGATCCAGGAAGGGCTTAAGTCGGCCGCACACAACCTGGCCGACGGCGTCGCAACCGTTACCCCGAAGCTCCAGGAGGGCCTGGCGAACCTCGCCCCGAAGATCCACGACGCCGTCGAGGACGCCTCGCCGAAGATCCAGGAAGCCTTGAACAAGGCAACCCCCGCCCTCGGCGTCGCCCGCGACAAAGTGGTGGAGGAGTACCTGCCGAAACTGTCCGAGCAGCTTGGCCAGGCGTCCACCGCCGTGCACCATGTCCTCGAAAATGCGCCCGCCCAGGTTGACGCCGTCGCCCAGAAACTGGTGGATTCCGGCGTCGTCCACAACCTCCAGGACCAGGCACAGGCCGCCGGAGCCCAGTTCAAGGCGGTTGCCGAAGAAACGGGCAAGGCGGTCGCCGCCGAGCTCGGACGCAAGGAGAAACCCAAGAAGCGCGGCCTCCTGATCGTCACGGTGATCGCTGCGGCCGTGGCTGCAGGTGTTGCCGCCTGGAAGGCGTCCAAGCCGGTTGAGGACCCGTGGAAGACCCCGGTTCCCGTGACGCCTGCGCCGAACTCTTCCCCGATTCCGTTCCCGACGCCGGACGCGGTCAAGGCAGAGGGGGAGGCCGCCGGATCGGTCAAGGACACCGTCACGGAGACCGTCAAGGAAGCCGCTGAGGAGGTCGCGGACAAGGCGGCCGAAGTTGTGGAGGAAGCGAAGGAAACCGCCGCCAAGGTGGCCACCGATGCCAAGACCGCGGTGAAGAACATCGCCGCAAGCCTGCACAAGGATGAAGACAAGGACAGCAGCAAGTCCGAGGGCTGACCCCGGACCAACCTTCCAATGAGGGGACTCCGCGTGGCGGGGTCCCCTCATTGTTTGTCCACACGTCACCGGCAGCTCCCTCGCGGGCGGGAAAGCTGGTGTTAGATTTATCTGGATGTCAGCCGATAGATCGCCCGAAGAACCCGCACCTTCTGACGCACCCAGGCCGGAAGTCTCCATCGTCATCCCGGCGTACAACGAGGAAAGCGTCATCAGACAGTGCCTCATCGCCGCCATTTACCAGTCGGTTCCCGCGGCCGAGATCATCGTCGTGGACAACATGTCCACCGACCGCACAGCCCTGATCGTGGCCCAGATGCAGCAGGAATACCCTGAAAGTCCGATCCTCCTGCTGAGCCAGGACCAGGCACAGGGCCTCATCCCCACCCGCAACTTCGGGCTCAACCATGCCACGGGCGACGTCCTGGGGCGCATCGACGCTGACTCAGTGCTGGAACCCGACTGGGTGGAACAAGTCCAGAACGCCTTCATGGACCCGGATGTCCAGGCCGCCACCGGCCCGGTGGTGTACTACGACATGCCCATGCGCCGCTTCGGGCTCAAGGCCGACGACAAGATGCGCCAACTCATGCTCCGCCTGGCCAAGCACCAGTACCACTTCCTCTTCGGATCCAACATGGCGCTGCGCCGCACTGCCTGGGAAACCATCCGCGACGAAGCCTGCCTGGATGAAAAGGATGAGATGCACGAGGACATCGACCTCTCACTGCATCTGGCCGAGCACGAGCTGCGGATCCAGTACTGGCCGCAGATGGTGTCCGGCATGTCGGCCCGCCGGCTTGAGGATTCACCGCGGGACTACCGCTACTACGTGACGCGCTTCGACCGGACCTACAAGGCGCACAACGTCAAGAAGATGGCCTTGAAGGCTCCCATGGTCGTCTTCTTCTCGGTGTACTTCCCGGCCAAGCTGCTGCGCGCCATCCACACCGCGAGCTCCAGCCAGAGCGTCCGCCGCGGCGGCCAGTAAACGCCAGCGAACTGCGCTGCCCGGCGGCCCGTACCGGAAGCGGTGACCGGGTGTCCGCCGTCGCCGCTTGTGCGGCGTCATGTCGTGTTTTTGGGAAAACGAAAGAGTCCCGGTCATTCCTGACCGGGACTCTTTTCTATGGTGGAGGCACGGGGACTCGAACCCCGAACCCCCTGCTTGCAAAGCAGGTGCGCTACCAATTGCGCCATGCCCCCATAAGAAGCAACCCATCAATACTACCGCAGAACTTGCACTGGCTTTCACCAGCTCCGTTCCGCCGATCCTGGCTAATCAACCGTATCGGTTGCCTGGCTCCAGACCGTCTTCCGGGCTTCGGACTCCTGCACCTTCCGGTAGAGCAGGACGCCTGCGATCGCAGCTGCCACAATCAGCAACTTCTTCACATGCACCCCGTTCCGGTCCTTGCGGACCTTTACCGTGGAACCGTGCAGGTTCCGTGGGCGTACCAGGACTTGAACCTGGGACCTCTTCGTTATCAGCGAAGCGCTCTAACCGCCTGAGCTATACGCCCCGATGCCTCATCGGGCCGAGATATGACTCTACAGCACATCCCGGCCCGATCTCAAATCGAGGCATTCGGCCCCGCTTTTCCGTCGAAATTCCGCGGATTCTCGAGGATTTTGCTAGTCGTCGGTGAGCGTGACGCCAATACCGCCGACGAGCGTTGCCGAAATGTTATAAAGCACGGCGCTCAGCATGGACAGGGCGGTCAGCAGGACCACGTTGACCACGGAAATGATGGTGGCGAAGGACAGCACCTGGCCCAGGGAAGCGACCTTCTTCAGCTCGAAGCCGCCCCCTTCGGAACCTGCGAGGGTGCCGAGGAGGCTGTCCACCTGGTCGAAGATCCCGGTGAGGTCCAGGACCGTCCAGAGCACCATGGCTGCCACTACGGTGACAATTCCGAGGGCCACGGAGAGCAGGAAGGCCATCTTGAGTACAGACCAGGGGTCCACCTTGCTCACCAGCAGGCGTGCGCGGCGGACCTTGGCCTTCGGAGCGGGTTTCACGAGTCCGGGGGCACCCGGACGCTGGCCGGGAGCTGCGGGACGGGCGGCCTGGGACCGCGATCCCGGAGCCGCAGGACGCTGGCCCTGCGGGGCGGGTCGCTGCGTGGAAGCCGCGGGTCCTGCCGGGCGCTGGGCCGAAGCCGGAGCGCCCGCCGGGACCGGCGGACGGGAACCAGCAGCGGCGCCTGCCTGCGGGGTGCCGGAAGGCTGACGAAGTCCGCCGGGGACGTCTGTGTTCGGCTTGGGATACGAGTCAGGATTACTCATTCGTTCCTCCGGTGTTGTCTTCGTTCAGCTCGGTACCGGGATCCTGGCTGCTGTCCGCTTCGGGTGTCCCGGCGTTGGATGCGGCCGCCTGGCCGGCGCCGCCGTCTGCAGCCAAGGTTACGTTATCCACGGCTCCGGTCTGCTGTTCTTCATCCGTCTCTTCACCTTCGAGGCCGCGTTCGCTGTTGCGGGCCACCTCGATGATGCGGTCGTTCTTGTCCGGCTTGGCAAAGATGACGCCCATCGTATCGCGACCCTTCGCAGGGACACCGGCGACGGCGGAACGGACAACCTTGCCGCCTTCCATCACCACCAGGACTTCATCCTCGTCCTGGACGATGAGCGCGCCGACCAGGTCACCCCGCTCTTCGGCCAGTTTGGCCACCTTGATGCCGAGGCCGCCACGGCCCTGCAGACGGTATTCCTCGACGGCGGTCCGCTTGGCATATCCGCCTTCGGTCACCACGAAGACGTAGGAACCGTCCTTGACGACGTCCGCGGCCAGCAGTTCGTCGTCTTCGCGGAACTTCATGCCGGTCACGCCGGAGGTGGCGCGTCCCATCGGGCGGAGCGCCTCGTCCGTGGCGGTGAAGCGGATGGACTGGCCCTTGCGGGACACCAGGAGGAGGTCGTCGGTTTCGGACACCAGCTGTGCCGAGACCAGTTCGTCCTCGTCGCGCAGGTTGATGGCGATGACGCCGGCGCTGCGGTTGGTGTCGTAGTCCTCCAGGCGCGTCTTCTTGACCAGGCCGCTCTTGGTGGCGAGCACCAAGTAGGGAGCCTGAGCGTAATCGCGCAGGTCCAGGACCTGGGCAATGTGCTCGTCGGGCTGGAACGCCAGCAGGTTGGCCACATGCTGGCCCTTGGCGTCGCGGCCGGCTTCGGCAAGCTCGTAGGCCTTGGCCCGGTATACCCTGCCGAGGTTGGTGAAGAAGAGCAGCCAGTGGTGGGTGGTGGTGACGAAGAAGTGTTCCACGACGTCGTCGCCGCGCAGCTGGGCGCCCTTGACGCCCTTGCCGCCGCGCTGCTGGGAGCGGTAGTTGTCGCTGCGGGTGCGCTTGACGTAGCCGCCCCGGGTGATGGTGACCACCACTTCCTCTTCGGGAATCAGGTCTTCCATCGACATATCGCCGTCGAAGCCCATGAGGATGTGCGTGCGGCGGTCGTCGCCGTGCTTGGCCACGATTTCGGCGAGCTCGGTGCTGATGATTTCGCGCTGCCGCTGCTCGGAGGCCAGGATCGCGTTGTATTCGGCGATCAGGGCTTCGAGTTCGGAGTGGCGGTCCTGGATCTTCTGGCGTTCCAGGGCTGCCAGGCGGCGGAGCTGCATGTCGAGGATGGCCCGGGCCTGCAGCTCGTCGATCTCCAGCAGTTCCATGAGCCCGTCGCGAGCGGCTTCGGTGGTGTTGGACGCACGGATGAGGGCAATGACTTCGTCCAGCATGTCCAGCGCCTTGAGGAGGGCACGCAGGATGTGTGCTTCTTCCTCGGCCTTGCGCAGGCGGTACCGGGTCCGGCGTGCGATGACGTCCATCTGGTGGGCCACCCAGTGCCGGATGAAGGCATCCAGGCTCAGGGTGCGCGGGACGCCGTCGACGATGGCCAGCATGTTCGCGGAGAAGTTGTCCTGCAGCTGGGTGTGCTTGTAGAGGTTGTTCAGCACCACCTTGGCCACGGCGTCGCGCTTCAGCACGATCACCAGGCGCTGGCCGGTGCGGCCCGAGGTTTCATCGCGGAGGTCCGCGATGCCCTGGATCTTGCCGTCCTTGACCAGTTCGGCGATCTTGATGGCCAGGTTGTCCGGGTTGGCCTGGTACGGCAGTTCGGTGACCACCAGGCAGGTGCGGCCCTGGATTTCCTCGACGTTGACCACGGCACGCATGGTGATGGAGCCGCGGCCGGTGCGGTAGGCCTCTTCGATGCCCTTGTGGCCGAGGATGGTTGCGCCGGTGGGGAAATCAGGGCCCTTGATGCGTAGCAGCAGTGCTTCGAGGAGTTCCTCGCGGGTGGCGGTCGGGTTGTCCAGCGCCCACTGCACGCCTTCTGCGACTTCGCGGAGGTTATGCGGCGGGATGTTGGTGGCCATACCGACGGCGATACCGGAGGAACCGTTAACCAGCAGGTTCGGGAAGCGCGCCGGCAGGATGGTGGGTTCCTGGTTCTTGCCGTCGTAGTTGTCCTGGAAGTCGACGGTTTCCTCGTCGATGTCCCGAACCATTTCCATGGCCAGCTGGGCCATCTTGGTTTCTGTGTATCGGGGAGCTGCAGCGCCGTCGTTGCCGGGCGAGCCGAAGTTGCCCTGCCCGAGCGCCAGCGGGTAGCGCATGGTCCAGTCCTGGATCAGGCGGACCAGGGCATCGTAGATCGCCATGTCGCCGTGCGGGTGGTAGGTACCCATGACGTCGCCCACCACGCGGGCGCACTTGTTGAAGGAACGGTCCGGGCGGTAGCCGCCGTCGAACATCGCGTACAACACGCGGCGGTGGACCGGCTTCAGGCCGTCCCGGACGTCGGGGAGGGCGCGGCCGACGATGACGGCCATGGCGTAGTCCAGGTAGGACCGTTGCATTTCGGTCTGCAGGTCCACCTGTTCGATGCGGTCAACCAGCACGTCGCCTTCAAGAACGGTTTCCGGGGTGTCCTGTTCCTCGGGTACCTCGGGGGTTTCGTCACTCATAGTATGTATTCCGTTTCAGGTATATGTCAGTTCGGGAATCTAAGCGGGCTGAAAAGCCCCTTTAGATATCCAGGAACCTGACGTCCTTGGCGTTCTGCTGGATGAAGTTCCTGCGCGACTCGACGTCCTCGCCCATCAATACGGAGAAGATCTCGTCCGCGGCCGCGGCGTTCTCCATGGTGACCTGCAGGAGCGTGCGACGGTCCGGGTCCATCGTGGTGTCCCACAGTTCCGTGTAGTCCATTTCGCCGAGGCCCTTGTAGCGCTGGATGCCGTTGTCCTTGGGCAGGCGCTTGTTCATCGCGGTGCCCTTGCGGATGGTTTCATCGCGCTCACGGTCGCTGTAGACGTAGTCGTGGTTCGCGTTGGACGACTTGATGCGGTAGAGCGGCGGCTGGGCCAGGTACACGTAGCCGTTCTCGATGAGCGGGCGCATGTAGCGGAACAGCAGGGTCATCAGCAGGGTGGTGATGTGCTGGCCGTCCACATCGGCATCGGCCATGAGCACGATCTTGTGGTACCGCAGCTTGGAGATGTCGAAGTCCTCGCCGATGCCGGTGCCGAAGGCGGTGATCATGGACTGGACTTCGTTGTTGCCCAGGGCTTTGTCCAGGCGGGCGCGCTCCACGTTAAGGATCTTGCCGCGCAGGGGCAGGATGGCCTGGGTCTCCGGGTTCCGGCCTCGTTTGGCTGAACCGCCTGCGGAGTCACCTTCCACGATGTACACCTCGCAGCGCGAGGGGTCCTTCGAGGAGCAGTCCGACAGTTTGCCCGGCATGCCGAAGGATTCCAGCGGGCTCTTGCGGCGGGCGTTGTCGCGGGCCTTGCGTGCAGCCATCCGGGCCTGGGCGGCCTGGATGGCCTTGCGGATGACGTCGCGGGCGGGGCCGGGGTTGCGTTCCAGCCAGTCGCCCAACTGGTCCGTGACCACGCGCTGCACAAAGCCCTTGACCTCGGAGTTGCCGAGCTTGGTCTTGGTCTGGCCTTCGAACTGCGGCTCGGAAAGCTTGACGGAGATGACGGCGGTCAGGCCTTCACGGATGTCGTCACCCGTGAGGTTGTCGTCCTTCTCCTTGATGATGGACTTTTCCCGCGCGTAGCGGTTGATCAGTGACGTCATCGCCGCGCGGAAACCCTCTTCGTGGGTGCCGCCTTCGTGGGTGTTGATGGTGTTCGCGTAGGTGTGGACGCTCTCGGAGTACGCGGTGGTCCACTGCATGGCGACCTCGACGGCGATGTGCCGCTCCGTGTCCTCGGTTTCGAAGGCGATGACGTCCTCATGGACGATGTCGACCTTCTTGCTCGAGTTCAGGTGCTTGACGTAGTCCAGCAGGCCCTCATCGTACTGGTACACCACGGTGCGGTGTTCGGCAGGGACTTCGCCTTCGGTGGAAACCGCGTCCAGGTCCAGGTCCTCGCCGTCGGCGCGCTTGACCGGGCGCTCATCCGTGAGCGTGATCCGCAGGCCCTTGTTGAGGAAGGCCATCTGCTGGAAGCGGGCGCGGAGGGTCTCGAAATCGAACTCGGTGGTTTCGAAGATGCTGCCGTCGGGGTAGAACGTCTGCGAGGTACCCGTCTGGCCCGTGGCCTCACCCATGACCAATTCGCCCTGCGGCTTGCCGCCGTCGGCGAAGGACATCCGCCAAACGTGGCCCTGCCGCCGGACTTCGGTGTCAACCCGGCGCGAGAGCGCGTTCACTACCGAGATGCCGACGCCGTGCAGGCCGCCGGACACCGCGTAGCCGCCGCCGCCGAACTTGCCGCCGGCGTGCAGGATGGTCATGACCACCTCGACGGTGGGCTTGCCCTCGGTGGGGTGCATGTCGACCGGGATGCCGCGGCCGTCGTCGACGACCTTGACGCCGCCGTCGGCCTGGAGGGTTACTTCGATATGGCTGCAGTAACCGGCCAACGCTTCATCGACGGAGTTGTCCACCACCTCGTAGACCAGGTGATGAAGGCCACGGGGACCGGTGGAACCGATGTACATGCCGGGACGCTTGCGCACTGCTTCGAGGCCTTCAAGCACGGTGATGTCACTGGCGCCGTATTCCCGGGCACCGGCGGACGCATCCGGAATGCTGGCAATGTCCTCCGCGGGGTCAACTGCCAAAATCTCTGCATTGTCGTTAGCCACAGGCGCTTTCGACTCCTCTGTGTTCGATGGTCGCCGGCCGTCACCGCACGCAAGCGAGCAGGTCCGGGAAGGACCCTCCACAGGAATGCAGCGGCCGCCAACAGGGACGCCACTGATAACGCCGGCGACCCCTTGACTGGCGGATCCGCAGCTCACATGCATTGCTGCGGGGCCAATCAACTGTTCGCCGGCGCCCAGTTGTCTATCCACGATTCTATCGTGTCGAGGCCTCCAAGCCCGATTTGCCCGGGGCGGTTCGGCATAAACGTGCCCCTGACAGGCCGCTAACCCCGTCTGGAACCGCCCAAAACGGCACCAGTCGGGGAGCTATACGGCCGTGGTGCGTTCCCGGCCGCTGTGCGCGATTTTCGGGAAGTGTCCGCGGAGAGCGGAAAATCGCTCAGCCGTAGGTGTCCCGCGGGCCCCGGCCGTTGACGCTACGGCCGCCTTTTCGCCAGTTCGGCGCCGTCGGGGCAAGGACATGGATCGCTGTCACCACGCCTTCTCCAAGTTCCTTTCGGAACAGTTCCAGCAGGCTCGAATTCAGCAGCCGCAGCTGCGTGGCCCAGGCCGTGGAATCGCAGCGCACATGCAAAGTGGTGTCAGTGAAGCTTTCCGGGGTGCAGTGGGCGGAGATTTCCGGGCCCACCAGGGCATCCCATTCCGCCATGACAGATCCCACGGCCACCGGGGAAGTCCAGCCGCGCTCGGCCACCAGGCGACCGACCACCTTGCCCAGGCCCAGGGGGTCCCGGCCGTTGCCATGGAATTGGCTGAAGCCGCGGGTATCCCGCAGCCCTTTCCGCTTTGGCGCGGCTTTCCCGGGGGCGGCACGGCGCACTTCGCCGCGGGCCGCAGCGGCCTCGCGCATCCGGTTCAGGGCAGCCTGGGCGGCGTCGATCCGGTCCGGCTCGCGGCCCGGCTGCAGTCCGCCGTCATCCTTCACCATCTATGCCTCCGGGGACAACCTTCACCCGCCGTCCGGCCAGCTCTTCGGGGATATCTGCGTCGACGGCGGCCGTCACCAATACCTGTTCGGCACCGGCGACTATTGCGGCAAGTTTACGCCGCCTTTGTACGTCCAGCTCCGCGAAAACGTCATCCAGGATGAGGATCGGGGCCGATCCGCCGGTCAGGGCGTCATCGAGCATCACATAGTAGGACGCGAGGCGGAGCGCCAGGCACATCGACCAGGTTTCACCGTGCGAGGCATAGCCTTTCGCCGGAGCCTCGCCGAGCAGCAGCTCAAGCTCGTCCCGGTGCGGGCCCACCAGCGAGATGCCGCGCTCGAGCTCCTTGCGGCGCGCCGCCGCGAAAGCATGCACGTACCGCTCGCTGAGCTGTTCGACGCTCAGCTGCCGCAACTCCTCCACCCCGACGCCGGCCCCGGCCGCTCCTTCGGCGGGGCCGCCGTCGTCGTCCAGTACTCCCTGGAGCGTCGAGCGGTACAGCGCGTTTGCGTCCTTCGACCCGTCCGTGAGCTGGGCATATGCTCGCTGCAGATGCGGACGGAGCCGTTCCACCAGCTCAAGGCGGGCGTGCAGGAGTTCGGCGCCGGCCCGGGCCATGTGCTGATCCCAGACGTCGAGGGTCGCCTCATGCCCGGCGGTGAAGCGGCCGGCGCGGGCGGACTTCAGCAGGGCGTTCCGCTGCTTGAGCACACGGTCGTAATCGGCGCGGGTGGCTGCATGCGCAGGAAGGAGGCTGACGAGCATTTCGTCCAGGAAACGGCGCCGGTTGGACGGATCGCCCTTCACCAGGGCCAGGTCCTCCGGAGCGAACAGGACCGTCTGGCAGATGCCCAGGATGTCCCGTGCACGCACGGGATTTCCGCGGTTGATCCGCCCCCGGTTGGCCCGCCCGGCGTTGATTTCGAGTTCGACGACGGTGGCCTGGGTCCCGCGCACGAGCTTCGCCCGGATCATGGCGCGTTCGCTTCCGAAACGGATCAGCGGGGCGTCGGTGCTGACCCGGTGCGAACCCAGGGTGGCGAGGTAGCCGATCGCCTCCATGAGGTTGGTCTTGCCGATCCCGTTGGAGCCGACCAGGACGGTCACTCCCGGGCCGAGCTTCAGGTCAACCTGGGCATAGCTGCGGAAATCGCTGAGCGAAAGGTGTTCGAGATACACGCGTCCTGCCGGCCTCCGGCCGCTTAGCTGGACGGACGGGTTGCGTGCCCGCCGAACTGGTGACGCAGGGCGGACACCATCTTCATGGCCGGGGAGGATTCTTCCCGTGAAGCAAAGCGCGCAAAAAGCGCTGCGGTGATGGCCGGGGCAGGAACCGCGTTGGCGATGGCTTCCTCCACGGTCCAACGGCCTTCGCCGGAGTCCTCCACGTAGTCATCGATCGAGGCCAAGCCCGGATCCTCGTCAAGGGCCTTCACCATGAGGTCCAGCAGCCAGGAGCGCACCACGGTGCCCTTCTGCCAGGCGCGGAAAGTGCCGGGAAGGTCCTTGACGATGTCCTTGGCTGCGAGCAGTTCGTAGCCTTCGGCGTATGCCTGCATCAGCCCGTACTCGATGCCGTTGTGCACCATCTTGGCGTAGTGGCCTGCACCGACGCCGCCGACGTGCACGAAGCTGTCGGCCCGATCGCCTTCAGGACGGAGAGCGTCGAAGACCGGCATGGCGAGTTCGATGTCTTCAGACGAACCGCCGGCCATGAGGCCGTAACCGTTCTGCAGGCCCCAGACACCGCCCGATACGCCGCAGTCCGCGAAACGGATGTCCTTGGAGGCAAGGTATTCCGCATGTTTTTGGTCCTCGGTGAACCGGGAGTTGCCGCCGTCGATCACCATATCGCCGCTGCTGAGCTTCTCGCCGAGCTCGGTTACCACGGCGTCGGTGATGTCACCGGCCGGAACCATGACCCAGACGATCCGCGGGCTGGGAAGGGCGGCAAGCAGCTCATCGACCGTGGCGACATCCGTGACGTCGGGGTTCCGGTCGTAGCCGGTGACCTGGATTCCACCATTGCGCATGCGTTCGCGCATGTTGAAACCCATTTTTCCAAGGCCGATCAATCCGATGTGCACGGTGTGAACTCTCTTCTGCGATGTGGTGGCGGAACTGCGCAAACCGCGGCCTAGTTGGGCAGGCGGACCGGCATCACCAGGTAGCGGTAGTCGTCCTGGTCATCGCCGTCGGCCTCGGCCTGGGCGGTGATCATGGCCGGCTTGGGCGCACTGGTGAACGAGAAGCGCACGAACTTGCTTTCGATCACGCTCAGTCCCTCGATCAAGTAATGCGGGTTGAAGGCCACGGTGATCTCTTCGCCGGTGAGCTGGGCTTCGAGCTCTTCGGAAGCCTGGGCGTCTTCGCCAGTGCCGGCATCCAGGCTGAGCTGGCCAGGGGTGAAGGCCAGGCGAACCGGAGTGTTGCGTTCGGCCACGAGGGACACGCGGCGGACGGCCTCGATGAGTTCCTGGGTCTGCACGGTTGCATGGATCGGCGTGGATTCCGGGAACAGGGAGCGGATCTTCGGGTAATCGCCATCCACCAGCAACGAGGTGGTGGTGCGGCCTCCGCTTTCGAAACCGATCAGGCGGCTGTCGTCGTCGGCCAGGGCCAGGTTGATGTCGCCGCTGCCGCCTAGGGTCTTGGCGACTTCGTTGAGTGTCTTGGATTTCACGAGGGCGCTCGTGGAAAGGCCGGGCGTGACAGGTTTCCATGGCACTTCGCGCATGGCCAGCCGGTAGCGGTCGGTGGCCAAGAGGGTGATCAGATCGTCTTCGATCTCCATCCGGACGCCGGTGAGGATCGGCAGTGTGTCGTCCTTGCTGGCCGCGATGATCACCTGGGATACGGCCTGGGCGAAAGCGTCCCCGGGCAGGGTGCCGCTGACGGCGGGCAGCGCCGGAAGCGGCGGGTACTCGGACTCGGGCATCGTCGCAAGATGGAAGCTGCTTCGGCGGCAGCTCAGGGTCACCTTGCTGCCGTCGGTTTCGACGTCGACTGGTGCCGAAGGCAGGCTGCGGCAAATGTCCGCCAGGAGGCGGCCGGACACCAGGATGGTTCCTTCGGTGGTGATGTCCGCAGGAATTTCAAGCCGTGCCGAGGTTTCGTAGTCGAAGCTCGAGAGGCTGACGGTGCCGGCTTCGGCTTTGAGCAGGAGGCCGGAGAGAACGGGAACGGGCGGCCGCGGAGACAAGGATCGGGCTGTCCACGTGACGGCTTCTGCCAGGACATCCCGGTCGACTCTGAACTTCACGGAAGGGTGCCGCCTTTCATTGCTGTCGCATACGCGATCGCTGCTGCCAATGCTCTTGGTGGAAGCTCCGGAGAGCCGCCATTGGCCCCTGGGGACCGCTGCCTGCCCGGTGTGGCCACCGTGAATGACAAGAAATCCGGCCCGGAGGGACACGATGCTGACAGCTTAGCCGGAAGTCCGGGCTTTAACCCATCCCTCAAGGTGCCGGCTGGTGCGCAGCACGGCCTCGATCTGCGGGGTGGGCCGGTCGGAAGGAGATTGTTGTTTGAGGGATCTGGATTTCTTGGGATTAGTAGTGTTAATAACCCTTGTGGAAACTGTGGATAACCGCCCCTCGCCGCAGTGATCCGCGGTTAACGCCTGTTCACGGCATGTGGGCAGCCTGGGTTTTAAACAGGGTGTGGACGTGGACAACCCCCAGGGCGGTTTTTAACGATCCACAGGCGCCTTAAGGGTTTTAAGCCCATTAACTGCGGTTCTCCCCTTAACTGTCCACAGGCTTATCCACATGCACCTGTTAATAAGGTATGTAGTGCTCGTGCAGCTGGCTCAGGAATCGCGCTGCTGCTGCTTGATGCGGTTGGTCAGTTCCGTGACCTGGTTGTAGATGACCCGGCGTTCGGCCATGAGTTCGCGGATCTTGCGGTCGGCGTGGATCACGGTGGTGTGGTCGCGGCCGCCGAGCTCCTGTCCGATCTTGGGCAGGGACATGTCCGTCAGCTCGCGGCATAGGTACATCGCAATCTGGCGCGCGGTCACCAGGGTCCGGGTCCGCGACTTGCTGCAGAGTTCCTCCATGCTGAGCTTGAAGTAGTCGGCCGTCTGCTTCAGGATCTGGTCCGCGGTGATCTCCTGGGCGCCGTCGTCGGTGATCAGGTCCTTCAGGACCATCTCGGCGAGGGCCACATCCACCGGCTGGCGGTTGAGGCTGGCAAATGCGGTGACGCGGATCAGGGCGCCTTCGAGTTCGCGGATGTTGCTCGAAATCTTGGAGGCAATGTACTCCAGGGCGTCATCCGGTGCAGACAGGCCTTCGCTCTGCGCCTTCTTCCGGAGGATCGCGATACGCGTTTCGAGTTCCGGCGGCTGGATGTCGGTGAGCAGGCCCCATTCGAAGCGGGACTTCATGCGGTCTTCGAAACCCGCCAGCTGCTTCGGCGGCAGGTCGGAGGTGATGACTACCTGCTTGTTGTTGTTGTGCAGGGCGTTGAAGGTGTGGAAGAACTCTTCGAGAGTCCGGTCCTTGCCGGCCAGGAACTGGATGTCGTCGATCAGCAGGACATCCACGTTCCGGTAGGTGGTCTTGAAGCTGGCGCCTTCGTCGTCGCGGATCGAGTTGATGAAGTCGTTGGTGAACTCTTCGGAGCTGACGTAGCGGACCCGGATCCCGCCATAGAGCCGGCGCGCGTAGTGGCCGATCGCGTGCAGCAGGTGCGTCTTGCCCAGCCCCGAGTCGCCGTAGATGAACAGCGGGTTGTAAGCCTTGGCCGGCGCTTCGGCGACGGCGACGGCGGCCGCGTGGGCGAAGCGGTTGGAGGAGCCGATCACGAATGTGTCGAAGACATACTTCGGGTTTAGGCGGCCGAATTCGTGGGAGGTGCTGGGCGGGGTGGGCTGCGGCCGCAGTTCCACGGCATCGTCCGCTCCAGCGGAAAGCTCGACGGCGGGAGCCTGCTCTTCGTGGACAGGCACCAGCTCGGTGTCGACGTCGATCGCGCAGCGGACGTCATCCGAGAAGACGCTCCGCAGGGCATCGTCCAGGGCATCCTTGACCTGGGTCTGGAGGACTTCGCGGGTCAGTTCGTTGGGGACGGCCACCAAGAGGGTGGAACCGATGAGGCCCTGGGCCTGGGCAAGGATGACGAAACCGCGCTGCCGCGGGCTGACCCGCTCGTCCTGTTCGAGCAGGCTCAGGACCCGGCGCCAGGAACTTCCGACAGTATTGGCGTGGTTGGTCTCGTCTACCGTCATCAATTGGTTCCTCTGGTCCTTGTGTGCCTGAATTGCCGGCAGCCGAAAAGTCCGAACCAAGGGTGGATTCCAACCGAATCCACAGGGTTATGCACAGTCCGTGGAAAATCGGCTACTGAGACACTCTAGGGGATGGATTCCCCAGAAGATAGCTGGGGAGTTGCTTGTGGATAATTACATGGTTGTGGTTCTGGAAACGGCCTTGTGAGCCACTTCATCCACAGGCTGCCGGCGCCACTTTGCCACAGCTGGGGATAGTCAGGAGCGGGGTTCCCGGTTTGACCCGCGGCGTGTTTTTGCCCTAACGTTGTGAAGTCCTATGTGTCCGCTTTCGGCCACCTGTATCTTCGGCACTGTCCGGCGTTGGGTGGGTGCGGATGCACAAAAAACTTAGCGTCGGCCAGTTCTTCCCCTTTTGATCGGGTGGGCGCACCTTCGATCCACTGGAGTAACTAACGTGAGCAAGCGGACTTTTCAGCCGAATAACCGCCGTCGGGCCAAGAAGCACGGCTTCCGCCTTCGTATGCGCACCCGTGCCGGCCGCGCCATCCTGGCTGCCC
>Ga0105246_10001265_pt1 | contig 14837 bp, 9 predicted proteins | sample KBSM64metaG_FD_99694 | JGI IMG/M metagenome (GOLD analysis project Ga0105246, IMG submission 99694) | Miscanthus rhizosphere microbial communities from Kellogg Biological Station, Michigan, USA - KBS M6-4 metaG | ecosystem: Host-associated > Plants > Roots > Rhizosphere > Soil | place: Michigan...
CCTGGCTGGTGAGGATCTGGTCCAACTGCGCATACGCTTTATTCCCCGCCCCGCCGAGGGCCTGTATCGCGTCGCGCGTGGCCGAGTCATAAGTGGTCATGTTCTCGCTCATGTAGGCATGGTGCTGGTCGGCGCGGCGAATCCAGATCCAGGTGGTGAGCGAGGCCGCGAAGCTGCCGCCCAAGGTGCGCAAGAACGTTGCCAGCCCCGCGCCGTCGGCAATCTGCTGCGGCGGCAGGTCGGACATCAGGATGCTCAAGGTCGGCATGAAGAACAGCGCCACGCCGATCCCCATGAACAGCTGCACCAGGGCGATGTGGGTGAAGTCCACCTCATTGGTGAAGCCTGCGCGCATGAAACAGCTCAAGCCCATCGCCAGGAACGACAACCCCGCCAGCAGGCGCAAGTCGAATTTGTGCGCGTATTTACCCACGAACGGTGACATCAGCACCGGCAGAATGCCGATCGGCGCCACCGCCAGGCCGGCCCAGGTGGCGGTGTAGCCCATCTGGGTTTGCAGCCACTGCGGCAGGATCAGGTTGATGCCAAAGAAGCCCGCGTACCCGCCGATCAACACAATGGTGCCGATGCGGAAGTTGCGGTAGGCGAACAGGCGCAGGTTCACCACCGGGTGCTTGTCGGTCATCTCCCAGATCACGAACACCGCCAGGGCAATCGCCGAGATCACTGCACCGATAATGATGAAGTTGGATTCGAACCAGTCCAGGTCATTGCCCTTGTCGAGGATGATCTGCAAGGCGCCGACACCGACGATCAGGCTCAACAACCCTACATAGTCCATCGGCTGGTAGCTGGTGACCACCGGGCGTTTCTTCAACTGCGCACGCACCACCATCACCGCAAAGATGCCGATCGGCACGTTGATGAAGAAGATCCACGGCCAGCTGTAGCTGTCGGTGATCCAGCCGCCGAGGATCGGTCCCGCAATCGGCGCCACCACCGTGACCATCGCCAAGAGCGCCAGGGCCATGCCGCGCTTGGCCGGTGGGTAGACCGCGATCAGCAGCGTCTGGGTCATTGGGTACAACGGCCCCGCCACCAGCCCCTGCAGCACGCGAAAGCCGATCAACTCGGGCATCGAGGTGGAAATACCGCACAGGAACGAGGCCAGCACGAACAGCATGGTCGCCCACAGGAACAGCTTCACCTCGCCGAAGCGTCGGCTCAACCAACCGGTGAGCGGCAAGGCAATGGCGTTGCTCACCGCAAACGAGGTAATGACCCAGGTGCCCTGCTCCGAACTCACGCCCAGGTTGCCGGAAATGGTCGGCAACGCCACGTTGGCGATGGTGGTGTCGAGCACCTGCATGAAGGTCGCCAGCGACAGCCCGATAGTGGCCATCAGCAGGCTGGGTGGGGTGAACGAGGCGTTATTGCTCATCAGCGTTGCGCAGCCTTGGGAGCGGCGACGCTGTTGTCATGGATCAACTGGTTGATCATGGCATCGGCCTCGACCAGCTGGCGGTCGTACACAGTGGTGGTGAACGAAGCCTTCTGCGGTGGCTGTTGCGCCAGCACCGGGCCGCTCTGGTCGTGCAGGTCCACATTGACCACGGTGCTCAAACCCACGCGCAAGGGGTGCTTGGCCAGTTCTTCGGCGTTGATATGGATGCGCACCGGCACACGCTGCACGATCTTGATCCAGTTGCCGGTGGCGTTCTGCGCGGGCAACAGGGCAAACGCGCTGCCGGTGCCGGCGCCGAGGCTGTCGACGGTGCCGCTGTACTTCACGTCGCTGCCGTAGATGTCCGACTCGATGTCCACCGGCTGGCCGATGCGCATATCACGCAGTTGGGTTTCCTTGAAGTTGGCATCGATCCACAGCTGATCCAGCGGGATCACCGCCATCAGCGCGGTACCCGGCTGGACGCGTTGGCCCAACTGCACGGTGCGCTTGGCCACATAGCCGGTGACGGGTGCGATCAAGGTGCTGCGCGCGTTGGTCAGGTAAGCCTGGCGCAGTTGCGCGGCGGCGGCTTGCACATCCGGATGGGACGAAATCACCGTGTCATCCACCAGGGCGTTGGTGGTTTTCAGTTGCTGCTCAAGGTTGGTCAAGGCGTTCTTCGCGGCGGTCAGGCTGTCACGGGCATGGGACAGTTCTTCCTGGGAAATCGCGCCGCCCTGGGCCAGGGTCTTGCGGCGGTTGTAGTTGTCCTGGGCGGTCTGCACGTCGGCTTTCTGCGCGTTGACCTGGGCCTTCATGCCATCGACGTTGCTGTACAAGCCACGTACCTGGCGCACGGTGCGGGCCAGGTTGGCCTGGGCACTTTGCAGGCCGACGGCGGCGTCGTTGGGGTCGAAGTTGACCAGCACCTGGCCTTCGTGGACCAGGTCGCCATCGTCGGCGCCGATGCTGACCACGGTGCCGGTGACCAGCGGGGTGATTTCCACCACGTTGCCGTTCACATAGGCGTCGTCGGTGCTTTCGTTGAAGCGCCCGTAAAGCTCGTACCAGGCCCACACGCCGACGACACCCAAGATGACGATCAGCGCCAGGCCGATCAGCATGACTTTGCGTTTGCGCGGGTTGGTGTCCTTGGGTTGTTCAGTTGCGTTGTTGCTGTCGGCAGTGGCCATGACAAATACCTCAAATTATTCCGTGCGGGTGGCTGGGGCGGTCGCGGCGACGTTGTGGGCGTTGAATCCGCCACCCAGGGCCTGCATCAATTGAATCGACAGGTCGATCTGCGCAGCATTCAGGGTCGCCAACTGACGCTGGGCCTGCAGCAATTGCTGCTCGATGCTGAGCACATCCAGGTAATTACCGATGCCGGAGCTGTAGCGTTGCACCCCGGTGTCGTAGGACTGTTGGGCGATGTCGGCGGCATGTTGCTGCGCCTGGATCTGCCGCCCGGTGTCGCGCAATTGCGACAGGGTGGTGCCGATATCGCCCAGGGCTTGCACCAGGGTCTTGTTGTACTGGGCCACGGCCAGGTCGTAATCGGCGTCGCGGGCATCGAGGTCGGCGCGCAGGCGGCCGCCGTCGAAGATCGGCAGTGATACGGTGGGTGCAATGTTGAAGAAACGGCTGGCCGAACCAAACATCGCGTCCCCCAGCAACGACTCGGCGCCGGCGCTCGCGCTCAGGTTGAGGTTGGGGTAGAAGCGGGTCTTGCTGGCGGCGATGTCCTTGCTCGCGGCTTCCACGCGCCACCGCGCGGCGATCAGGTCCGGCCGCCGGCCAAGCAACTCGGCGGGCAACACGGAAGGCACGGCGACGGCAGCGGGCTTCAACACCGCCGGGCGGGCCAGTTCGTTGCCACGGTCGGGGCCTTTACCGAGCAATACCGCGAGGGCGATCCTGGCGCTTTGCAGTTGTTTTTCCGCATCGATCAGTTGCGACTGGGCGCTGGCTTCCAGGCTTTCGGTCTGCTGGTACTGGTACTCGCTGTCGATACCGGAACTCAGGCGGCGCTTGCTCAGGTCGAGCATCTGACGGGTGCGCTTGAGGTCGTCCACGGCCAGGTCACGCACGATGTGCGCCTGGCCCAGGTCGCTGTAGGCCTTGGCCACGTTGGCCGCCAGGGTCAGGCGCGCGGCCTGCTGATCGACTTCGGCGGCGCGGGCCTGGCCCAGGGCGGCTTCCCAGGCAGCGCGTTGGCCGCCCCACAGGTCAAAGTTGTAATTGAAGCTGGCGCCGATGTTGCGCACGGTCGAGTAGGCATCGCCCTGCCCGCGCGGGTCCTGGTCCCTGGCCAGGCGCGAACGGCTGACACCGGCGCTGGCATCCACGGTCGGCAGGCGTGCGGCGTTGGCGGCATAGGCTGCGGCTTCGGCCTGATGGGCGCGGGCGCTGGCCACTTGCATGTCGGGGCTGTTTTGCAGGGCTTCCTGGATCAGCCCGTCGAGCTGCGGGTCGCCAAGGCTTTTCCACCAGTCGGCGCTGGGCCAGGCGGCCTCCGACAGCGTCACGCCGCTCAAGGACTTGCCGGTTTGCAGGGTGTTGGCGTCCAGGCGTTGGCCCTGGGTGTCGAGGCCGCTGTAGTTGGCACAACCGGCCAGCGTCATCGCCGCCAGCACCAGGCTGAGTGCGCGTGTGTTCATTGGTTACCTACCCGCAGGATCGTGATGGGGTCACCCGCAGCGATCAGGATTTTCTTGAGGATCCGTTCCAGGGTTTCCAGCTCGCCCGACTCGAGGACGCCGGCCAGTTGGTTGAGGGCCTGGGCGCCGATCTGCGGCAGCATGTCCGCCAGGCGCTGGCCGTCGGCGGTCAGCACCAGCTGCACCTGGCGGCGGTCCAGCTCGGAACGTTTGCGGCTGAGCAAGCCTTTCTGCTCGAGCCGGTCGAGCATGCGCGTCATCGAGCCGCTGTCCAGGGACAAGTGGCGGCACAATTCGGCCGGGGTGTCGACGCCGAACTGGGCCATGATGATCAACACCTTGAACTGAGCGGCGGTGATGCCGTGGGGTTCCATATGGGTGTCGATGATGCGGTCCTTGAGGATCGCAGCGCGGCCCAGCAACAGGCCGAGATGGCAGTTGTGGAAGTTGTCAGGGGTGAAGTGAGGCATTGAAAGTCACCTTATTACTGCCTAGGCAGTGAATGTGTGACGAGATATTACTGCTTAGGCAGCGAATGTCAAATGGAATAGTTAGGTTGCTTGGTAATTGGCGGAAAGCTTGAGTGAAATAAAGAACCAATGTGGGAGGGGGCTTGCCCCCGATGGCGGTAGGTCAGCTACAGATTAGCTGACTGAAAGACCGCAATCGGGGGCAAGCCCCCTCCCACATTTGACCCGGTTGGGCTTAGAAGTCGCGCTTGTAGAAGATATCCAGGGAGCTGGCCACGCCGGTGGCTACTTCCAGGTACACCTTCTTGCTCAGCAAATAGCGCAAGGCGATGGTGTTGGCCGGTTCGAACACCCCTACCCCGTAACGCAGGCTGAGTTTGTCGTTGATCTTGCCGCTGGCGACCACGGCAGTACTGTTGCCGGTGCCTTGGGTATCCAGGTCGAAATCGCGGATGCCGAGTTTATTGGCGATGTCCGAGGTCACTCCGGCGCTGCCCATCAGGCCCAGGCCCAGAGCGGCTTCGGCAAGCATGTTGTTGTCTTCACCGTTGTTGGTGCGCGAACGTCCCAGCACCAGGTAGGACAGCGCATCCTCCTGCGCCATGGCGGGCTCGGAGAAGATCTGCGTGGTCGGCTGCTCGGCGCTGCCGCTCAGGCGAATACCGGCGGTCACGGTGCGGGACGATTCGACCACCACACGCACCGCTTCGATATCCAGGAACGGTTGGTCCAACGGCCCGGCAAACAACAGCCGTGCACGGCGCACGTTGAGGCGCTGGCCGTAGGCGCGGTAGCGGCCGTCGTTGAGCCAAAGCTCGCCACGGGTGTCCATGTTGTCGCCGATATGCACATGGCCCTGCACTTTGGCGGTGAGGCCGAAACCGGCGAAGTTGAGCTGGTCTTCCCCCACTTCCACGTCGATATCCATGGCCATGGCCATCGGCGGTTTGCCTTCTTCGGTCTGGCTGCCGACGATCACCGTGTCATCGGACACCTTGACCGTCGAGGGCGGCAGCTCGCGCACGGTGATATCGCCGCGCGGGATGTGCACCTTGCCGGCAATCGCCAGCTTGTCGTCCTTGAGGCTGATCTTCAGGTCGGGCGCCACTTCCAGCTTGGCATAGGGCTCGACGGTGACCGGCAGTTGCGAGCCCTTGAGGCTGAGGTCGACCACCAGGGCGCGGCCCCAGTCGATCTGGCCCTTGAGGCTGCCCTGCCCGGCCTTGCCGCTGTGCCAGCCGCCGTTAAGCTGCACGCTTTCGCCGGCGATCTGCGCCTGCAGGTTCAGGCCCTCGAGGCTGATGGGCAGTTCAGGACCCGAGACTTCACCGTCCACCAGATTAACGTTGCCGTTAACCAGGGGCGCGAGCAAACCGCCGGAGATGCGGCCATTGCCGTTGAGCTTGCCGTTGAGCTTTTCCACCATCGGCACAAAGGGTCGCGCCACGGCGAGGTCCAGGCCGGTGAGGCTGAAATTGCCGGTGATCGGCTTGTTGGCCGGCAGCGGGTTGATCTGCGCCTGCAGCAGCAGTTCGCCGAGCTTGCCGCCACGAAAGTTGAGCTGGGTATCGATGCGCTTGGGGTTGAGCGTGGTTTCCAGCTTCAGGGTGTCGTAGGGGAAATCCAGCCATTGGCCCTTGTCCCGCACCCGCAGGTTGCCGCCACCGGCGTCTACCGAGACCACACCCTTCGGGCCGCTGGCCGGCAGGTCGAGTTGTACGTCGGCATTGAGCCTGCCCTGCCAGGCGAAGTCTTTGGGCAGGAACGCCGCAAGACTGTCGATAGGGAATTGCTTGAGGTGGTAGCGCAGCTTGGGCTCGGGCATCAGGCGCTGGTCTTCGCCGCACAGGCTGGCGCCACCGGACACCCAGCAGTGCGCGGCGAAGGTCAGCTTGCCATCGGCCAGGCGCTCGATTTTCGCCGGGGCTTGCAGCCGCCAGTCCTGGCCGCCGGCTTGTACGTCACCACTGGCCAGGCGCCCACGCCAGTTGCCGTTGTCGAGGTTGCCATCCAGGGCCAGGGCCAGTTTGAGCAACGGTCCGGCCAGGTCCAGTTGAACCTTCTGGTTCTTGATATCGCCCTGGGCGCTGGCGGTGAGCGTGCCGACCTGGGTCTCGCCGCTCTGGATGCCGCTGCCCTTGAGGTCGAGCCTGGCGCGCTGGGCGCTGTCCAGTGTGGCGTCGAGGTTGAGGCTTTGCAGGCGGTTGTCGGCCAATGCCAGTTGCTGGCCCTTGAGGGCAAGCTTGCCTTGGGGCGCCTGCAAGGTGCCGGCGACATCGAGGCGGCCATTGACCTGCCCGCGCAGTTGCGGCCAGAGCTGGGCCAGGCGCGCCAGTTTGATGTCGATCTGCCCGGCCAGGCGTTGCTGCAGGCTGCCGCTGCCGTTGATGCGGTTGTCGCCCAGGCGGATGTCCAGGTTGGCAAGGGTCCATTGCCGCCCCGCGCCTTCGGCCTTGGCTGCAAACACGGCGGCCTGTCCGCGCAGGCGACCCTTGAGGTCGAGGTCGGCGTTGAGCTTGAGCTGCTCGTTCTTGAATTCGCCTTTGCTGCGCAGCGGCCCGGCCAGGGTGCCGGGCAATTCGGCGACCCAGTACGCCGGGTTCAATGCCGACAGGTCCAGCGCGGTGTCCCAGGCGATACCGTCGGCAAACTGTACGTTCAGATGGCCCTCGGCCTTGCCTTGGCCGGCGCTCAATTTCAGTTCGGGCAGGAACACTTGCTTGAGGTCGCCGCTGAACGGAGTGACCACCGTGAAGGCGCCCGCCGGGCCGTCAAGGTCGGCCTTGAGGTTGCCCAGGTAGTTGCCGTCCTTATAGGAAACTTCACCGTTGAAGGTGCGCAAGGCCACCTGCGGTTCGTCGATCAGCGGATAGAGACGGTGCCAGGGGAAGTCCAGCCAGTCGATTTTGGCATCGGCGCTGAAACCTTGCTGCCAGTCCAGGTTGGCGCTGAGCTTGAGGCTTTGCTTGTCGCCGGCATTCAGGTCGAGGCCGGCGATCTGCGCGCCCTTGGCGTCAACCTTGCCTTGCAGCAGTAAATCCACCGGGCCTTTTTGCGCCGGTAATACCGCCTTGCCCAGCAACTGATAACCCGCTTTAAGGTCGCCCTTGGCGCTCAGGTCCAACTGGTTGAGTTGCAAGGTGTCGGGCAGATCGGCGCTCGGCTTGAACGCCTCGGAGGTGATGCGCAACTGCGCCGGCAGGTTTTCCGCCAGGGGTTGCAACTCGCCGCTGAGCTTGGCCGGCAGGTAACCGCTGCTGTCGGCGTCGAGCTTGAGGGTCTTGAGCAGGTCGCCGTTGATGTTGAGCGCGACGGTCCAGGGTGCGCCGCCCGGAGCGTAGGGCAAGCTGAGCGTGCCGGTGGCCTTGAGCGGCCAATCGCCTGTGGGTTGCAGCAGGCCGACGAGGTCCAGCACCAGGTCGTCGCGCTGCACATGAACGGAGTCAATCTGCATGCCGGCGGCGGTCCAATGCGCCGCCAGTTGCAGGCCCTTGAGTGCTTCACTGCCGTTGAACAGCAGGCTGCCGGTGCGAACATCGCCCAATTGGATAGCAACCGGCAGCTTCAGGTCGGGCAGTTGGATCGGCCCGCTGCTGCTTTCTTCGGTACTGGGAGCAAACGTCAGGCTGACCTGGTCCACATCCAACCGGTTGATGCACAAGGTCATGCGCAACAGGCAACCCGGCGACCAGTCAAACGTCGGCGCATTGAGCTCGACGCGGCTGCCGTCCTGCTGCCACAGCAGGTGGTCGGCACTCCACTGCCCGCCCAGGCGTCCGTGGAAATTCTCCACGCTCAAGCCCGGTACCTGGCCCAGCACCCAGCGACTGCCGGCCTGGGTACCGAGCAGCGTCCACAGCGTCAACAGCAACAGCGCGAGGACGGCGATCAATGCCAGCCCCGCTATTTTCAAACCACGCATCACAGCTCAGGCCCCATGGAAAAGTGCAATCGAATGCCGCCCGGATCTTCCAGGGCATGGGCCAGGTCGAGGCGGATCGGGCCCACGGGCGAGACCCAGCGCACCCCCACACCCACGCCGGTTTTGAGGCTGGGCATATCCAGGGTATTGAACGAGTTGCCCTGGTCGATAAAGGTCGCGACCCGCCATTTTTCGGTGATGGAATATTGATACTCGGCGCTCAGCGCCACCATGTAGCGGCCGCCGATGCGGTCGCCACGGTCGTTTTCCGGCGACAGGGTCTGGTATTCATAACCGCGCACGCTCTGGTCGCCACCGGCGAAGAAACGCAGCGACGGCGGCACCGACTGATAGCCATTGGTGGCACTGCCGCCCACTTGCGCGCGGCCCAGGAACCGGTGGTTATCCCACAAGGTGGTCAAGCCCTTGATCGTGGCGGTGCCATACAGCAGGTTGGTGTCGGAACCGAGCCCTTCCTTGGCGACTTTGCTGTCGAACATCAGGCGATAGCCGTTGTGCGGATCGATGCGGTTGTCGCTGCGCAGGTAGGAGTAGCTGATGCCCGGCATCACCAGGTTACTCAACCCCGAGTCATTGCCCAGGCGATATTCCTCGCGCTGGTATTTGAGCGAGATGACCCGGGTCCAACCGCTGGGCAACTTGCTGTGCCATTCGGGGCCGAGGGTGAGCAGCTTGCTCAAGGTGTCGGTGTTGGCGATCTCTTCATTCTGATAGCCGCCGGCAAAACGCAATTTGTCGGTGAGCGGAGGGTCCAGCGGAATGTCGTACCACAGGCCGACGTTCTGGCGCGGCGCCGACAACTCGGCTTCCCAGCCATAACTGTGACCCTGGGGATTGACCCAGTGGCGCGTCCAGTTGGCCTTGCCCCGCGGGCCGACGTCCGTCGAGAACCCCAGGCCCAGGCCCATGGTGCGGGGCTTGCGCGTGTCCAGTTGCACGGCCACCGGAATCACGTCATTGCTTGAGGCAGCGGGGCTGGCGTCCACGCGCACGCTTTCGAAGAAGCCACTGGCTTGCAGGTTCTGGTTGAGTTCGGCGATCAGTTCAGAGTCATAGGGTGTCCCTGGCTTGAACGGCACCATGCGTTGCAACAGTTCTTCGTCAAAGGGCGTGTCGCCGCTGAAGCTGACCTTGCCCATGCTGTAGCGCGGGCCGCTGTCGTAAATGAGTTCGATGTCAGCCACGCCCGCTTGAGGGTCTACGGCCAGTTTCTGGTGGGTAAAACGCCCGCTGAAAAAGCCATAGCGCGACGCCTGATTCTGGATCAAACGCTTGGCGTCATCGTAATGCCCGTGATTGAGCACCGCGCCGGGCTTGAGGTCATCACTGGCGGGCACGCGAAAGGCCTTGAGGCTCGCCGCCGGACCATCGACGCGCAAGGTCACGTTGCGCAGGTGCACCGGCTCGCCGGGGTCGACGGTCAGGGTCAGGCGCGGGTTCTTGCCGCCCTTCACCTCGCTGGCGATGCGGGGCTGATAGAAGCCCAGCGCCTGGGCCGCTTTGCGCGCCTGCTCTTCGGCACCACGGCTGAATCGCAGCAGGGCTTCTTCGTCACGATCGCCAACACTGCCGATGTAGCCTTCAATGTTGGCTTTCAGCGCGTCATTTGAGGGTTTGATCCGCACGTCCAGTTCGCTTTGCGCCAATGCGCCACAGCTTGTGAACAGCAGGATCAAGCTGCTGGTAAATCTTCCTGGAAACTTCATAGGCGCGGATGCTACACGAGCGAGAGAGGTACTTTGAACTCGGATTTATCTGAATAATTCTGTCTCAGGCCGTTGCAACATGTAACGCCTGGGGATTGGGATGAAAAAACACATGCTCCAGGACAGGTCCTACGGCAATTTCACCGATTTCCTCGTAGCCCTGGCGCTTATAGAAATCCAGGTAACGGGAATTGCCCGTGTCGAGCACCACGCCCGATGAGTGCGGGTCTTCGGCGCACCAGTTATGGACCGCCTCAAGCAACTGTTCGCCATAGTGCTGACCTTGCAACTGCGGATGAATACCGAGCAACGGCAACACATGCACCGACTCACCGGGCAGGCACGCCAGCACGGCCTGATGGTATTCCAGGTAACGCCGCGTACCGCGCACACCGGTGCTCAACCACATGCGAATCTGCCAGGCCCAGCTCTCGGTGATGCCCAGGCGCCGCTGCGGCGGCGCGATGAGGGCGACGCCAATCAAACGGTCGTTGACGAACAGGCCGATGGCCGGAAGTTTCTGAAAGAAGTGCTGCTTGACCAGCTCGCGCACTGTTGCGCGTACCCGCTGTTCATAACCTGGACGCTCGGCTTCGAAGATGTAGGCGAAGGTCGGCTCGTGACGGTAGGCCTGGTATAACAGGGAACGCGCTTCGCGGGAATAACCGCTGTTGAGCACGCGAATCTCGGCAACGGCCGTCGAGGTGTCAGGCATAACAATCAATCTCCTGGACGCCATTCAAAAAGATGGCGTTCTTATGGGTACGAACCTGCGCAGCGCCAGTCGTTCCCAGACATTAGCAGCGCATGCGTCCTACCGCCACGCTGGCCCCCGTCCGACTTGTCGGCTAGCATCGCCCTTTTGCCAGACTGGACCGCCGACCATGAAAATCGTCTCCTTCAATATCAACGGGCTGCGTGCCCGCCCTCATCAGCTGGCGGCGCTGATTGAAAAACACCAGCCGGACGTCATTGGCCTGCAGGAAACCAAGGTCCACGACGACCAGTTCCCGCTGGCCGACGTCCAGGCACTGGGCTACCACGTGTATTACCACGGCCAGAAAGGCCACTACGGCGTAGCCCTCCTTTCGCGCAAGGAAGCGTTGAGTGTGCACAAAGGTTTTGCCACCGATGAAGAAGACGCGCAGCGCCGTTTTATCTGGGGCACCTTCGCCGACGAGAACGGCAACCCGGTCATCATCATGAACGGCTACTTCCCCCAGGGCGAAAGCCGCGACCACCCCACCAAGTTCCCGGCCAAACAGCGCTTCTATGAAGACCTGCAACAGTTGCTGGAAAGTCAGTTCAGCAATGACCAGGCACTGGTGGTGATGGGCGACGTGAATATTTCCCCGCAAGACTGCGACATCGGCATCGGCGCCGACAACGCCAAACGCTGGCTGAAAACCGGCAAATGCAGCTTCCTGCCGGAAGAGCGCGAATGGATGGCCCGCCTGAAAAACTGGGGCCTGGTGGACAGCTTCCGCCACTTGCACCCTGAGGTGACCGACCGTTTCAGCTGGTTCGATTACCGCAGCCGTGGCTTTGAGGACGAGCCCAAGCGCGGCCTGCGCATCGACGTAATCATGGCGTCCAATGGCTTGCTCCCGCGGGTCAAGGATGCCGGCGTCGATTATGATTTGCGGGCATTGGAAAAGCCCTCGGACCATGCGCCGATCTGGCTTGAGCTGAGCTGATCTCCCAGCGGTGAAAATCCCATGTGGGAGGGGGGTTGCCCCCTCCCACATTTAGATCTGTGGTGTACCAGTCACATGTTTGCAATCCAACTGACTTAATCTCGCAGCACTTCCTTTGGCGCAAAAAGGTGCCGGCATGAGGCTGCGCGTTCTGTTACTGCTGACGCTTTTCCCGTTTTTCGCTGTGTCCGCCCCTCTCCCGCTTCCCGATCAAGGCCCGGCATTGCGTATCCAGGGTTCCAACACCATCGGCGCGGGATTGGGCCCGGCGCTGGTCAAAGGGTTGATGGAGCGCCAGGGTTTGCAGGGCGTGCACATCGAACCCGCCGAGGGCGCCAATGAACAGCAGGTGATCGGCAAGACCCGTCAGGGTAAAACGGTGAGCATCGACGTAGCCGCCCATGGTTCCAGTACAGGATTTGCCGCGCTGAAAAACCACAGTGCCGACCTCGCCGCATCGTCGCGCCCGATCAAAGACAGCGAACTGGTCGACCTGGAAACCCTGGGCGACCTGAAAAGCCCGGAAGCCGAACAGGTGATCGCCATCGATGGCCTGGCAATCATCCTCAACCCCCGCAACCCGCTCAATACGCTGGACACCGAGCAACTGGCGCAGATATTCAATGGCCGGATCAGCACCTGGGAAGCCCTGGGCGGCAGTGGCGGCGCCATTCATGTGTACGCCCGCGACGACCGGTCCGGCACCTATGACACCTTCAAGGACCTGGTGCTGAACCGCCGCGACAAACCGCTGGTGGCGTCAGCTCGGCGTTTCGAGTCCAGTGAAGCGCTGTCCGATGCGGTCAGCCAGGACCCTCAAGGCATCGGTTTTATCGGGCTGCCCTACGTCCGCAAGGCCAAGACGGTAGCGGTGGTTGATGGCGACTCGCAACCGATGCTGCCACTGGGCAGCCTGATCGCCACCGAGGATTACCCGCTGTCACGGCGACTGTACGTTTATCTGCCGCCGGCGACGCAGAATCCTTGGGCCAAGGCACTGGTGGACTTTGCCCAGAGCAGCCAGGGCCAGGCGATCGTGGCGGCCAATGGTTTTATCGCCCAGCACGTGCAGGCAATCGGCGTGGAGCCCCGCGCCTCGATGCCCGAGGATTACCAGGCGATTGTGCGCAACGCCCAGCGCTTGACGGTGAACTTTCGTTTCGAGGAAGGCAGCGCCAGCCTGGACAACAAGGCGCGCCAGGATGTGCAGCGGGTGGTGGCCTACCTGAAAAGCCACGGCAAACTGCACAAGCAAGTGACGCTGGTGGGGTTTGGCGATGCCAAGAATGATCCGCAGCGGGCGGCCTTGCTGTCGAAGTTGCGGGCCATGGCGGTGCGCCGGGAGTTGGTGAAAAGCGGCGTGATACTGCGCGATATTCGCGGGTTCGGCGCACAGATGCCGGTGGCGGCGAATACGGCGGATGAAGGCCGGATCAAGAATCGGCGGGTGGAGGTCTGGGTGTACTGAGGCGGGTTTTTGGGGTGTTCAAGCCGGCCTCATCGGGGGCAAGCCCCCTCCCACACTTGGATTTGTGAATACAGTCAAAATGTGGGAGGTGGCTTGCCGCCGATAGCAGGCGACGCGGTCTCACTGCCCGCCGCGCATCATCTCTTTTGGCACATACTTGCCAATCTCAAACTTGCCGATCGCTGCCCGGTGCACTTCATCCGGGCCGTCGGCCAGGCGCAGGGTGCGCTGCATGGCGTACATATAGGCCAGCGGGAAGTCATTGGACACACCGGCACCGCCATGAATCTGGATGGCGCGGTCGATAACCTTGAGTGCCACGTTAGGCGCAACCACCTTGATCTGGGCGATTTCGCTTTTGGCGACTTTATTGCCCACCGTGTCCATCATGTACGCCGCTTTCAGGGTCAGCAGTCGCGCCATGTCGATTTCCATGCGCGAGTCGGCGATCTTGTCGATATTGCCCCCCAGGCGCGCCAGCGGCTTGCCGAAGGCGCTGCGGCTGACCGAGCGTTTGCACATCAATTCCAGCGCGCGCTCGGCCATGCCGATCGAGCGCATGCAGTGGTGGATACGGCCCGGACCAAGCCGACCCTGGGCGATCTCAAACCCGCGCCCCTCACCCAACAGCACGTTTTCGTAAGGCACGCGCACGTTGTCGAACAGCACTTCGGCGTGGCCGTGGGGCGCATCGTCGTAGCCGAACACTGGCAGCGGGCGCAGGATTGTCACGCCGGGCGTGTCCACCGGCACCAGGATCATCGAATGCTGCTGGTGGCGTGGCGCGTCCGGGTTGCTCAGGCCCATGAAGATCAGGATCTTGCAACGCGGATCGCAGGCGCCGGAGGTCCACCACTTCTTGCCGTTGATCACCCACTCATCGCCCTGGCGTTCGGCGCGGGCGGCCATGTTGGTGGCGTCCGAGGAGGCCACGTCGGGTTCGGTCATGGCGAAAGCTGAACGAATCTCGCCGCGCAGCAGCGGCTCGAGCCAGCGTTGTTTCTGCTCTTGATTGGCGTAACGCACCAGCACTTCCATATTGCCGGTGTCGGGGGCCGAGCAGTTGAACGGTTCCGGGCCCAGCAACGAGCGGCCCATGATTTCGGCCAGTGGCGCGTATTCGAGGTTGGTCAGGCCGGCGCCCAACTCGGACTCCGGCAGGAACAGGTTCCACAACCCCTCGGCTTTAGCCTTGGCTTTGAGCTCGTCCATGATCGCGGTGGGCTGCCAGCGGTCACCTTCGCTGACCTGGCGTTCGAACACCGGCTCGGCCGGGTAGACGTAAGCGTCCATGAATGCGCTGACGCGTTCACGCAGTTCCTGAACCTTGGGCGAATAGGCGAAATCCATGAGCGGCTCCCTTCTCTGAGAGGTTGTTTAGGTCATGCAATCGATGCTAGAACAGCGTTGATAATTTACCTAGCCTATTCTCGGCGTGTATTAACATTCATCACCGATATATGATCGACGTATGGCCACCTAACA
>Ga0105246_10001266_pt1 | contig 14835 bp, 14 predicted proteins | sample KBSM64metaG_FD_99694 | JGI IMG/M metagenome (GOLD analysis project Ga0105246, IMG submission 99694) | Miscanthus rhizosphere microbial communities from Kellogg Biological Station, Michigan, USA - KBS M6-4 metaG | ecosystem: Host-associated > Plants > Roots > Rhizosphere > Soil | place...
CTGCGGCGAACTTGCCGCCTTCGGCACGATCGATCCGCATATCGCCCGATCCGGCCAGTGTCGCGCCGGTCACGCGCGGCATTGTCACCGAGAAGGTCGCGGGCTTGAGTCCCCGCCAATCGGAGCCGTTCCGAAATTTGCGCAGCGGCCGGATCTGCAATCCGCCATGCTCGATCACGACTTCCATACGGTCGAGCGTCTCGGCCGGCCCATACGCCGTCACCGAGGGCGCTCCGCCGGTGTGGACGACGATGTGGTTCAGACCAGCCGCAACGATCTTATCGAAAGAGCCGACGCGATAGCTGCGCTCGACCAGCGCGGATCGCGCGGCGAGCGCGGCGCTGCCGCAGGCTGCCAAGGCCAGGGCGACCATCACGAGCCGAATGGTATTCATGGACACTCTCCTCGCAAAACCGGGATGCGGGGAGAACGTAGCCTGACGCTACAAATGTAGCACATGGGCATCGACGAAGGTCGAAGCGGAGTCGACCAGCGCGAATCGAAAGGGCCGCCTGGTTTCCCGGGCGGCCCTTGCGCGTTTCAGACGCCAGCGAGTGTGTCAGGCATCTTCCGTGGGCGCGCTCTCGTAATATTGCGGTGCGAACTTGCGCAGCACGCCGAGGATCTTCTCGAGCGCGGCCGGTTCGTCAGTTTTCTCCATCGCGGCCAGTTCGCGCGCGAGGCGGCTGGAGGCGGCCTCGAAGATCTGCCGTTCGGAATAGCTCTGCTCGGGCTGGTCCTCGGGGCGGAACAGGTCGCGGGTGACCTCGGCGATCGATACCAGGTCGCCCGAGTTGATCTTGGCTTCGTACTCCTGGGCGCGGCGCGACCACATCGTGCGCTTCACCCTGGGCTTGCCCTTGAGCGTCTCCATCGCTTCCTTCAGCGTCTTGTCGCTGGAAAGCTTGCGCATGCCGATCGATTCGACCTTGTTTACCGGTACGCGGAGCGTCATCCGTTCCTTCTCGAAGCGCAGCACGTACAGCTCGAGCTGCATTCCGGCGATTTCTTCCTTCTGCAGCTCGATCACACGGCCGACACCGTGCTTGGGGTAAACGACATAATCGCCGACGTCGAAGGCGGGCGCATTCGCAGCCATTCATGTTTCCTTTCTGCGGCAAGAGCTTGACCCAAGCGTCAACCATGGCAAGGCCGCACGATCCGTGCGGGCGGCCTGTTCAGAATGGTGAAGGCGTTGAGCGGGGGCTCCTGCTGATCCAAACCGCTGCCAACTCGGTAACTGCGGCAGTTGCGATTATATGTAGCAGATTCGCAACAAAATTGCCAGCCCCATGACGCGAGGCCGGTTTGCGAGGATACCCAGGATCAATTCCGCGCCGCGACGCGGTGGCGGACTCAGTCGCCTTCGCCGGGTTCGGGCGTGAAGTACTTGTCGAACTTACCTTCCTCGCCCTTGTGCTCGTCGGCGTCGTCCGGCGGGTCCTTTTTCTCGGTGATGTTGGGCCATTCGGCCGAATATTGGGTGTTGAGCTCGAGCCACTTCTCGAGCCCGCCTTCGGTGTCGGGCAGGATTGCCTCGGCCGGGCACTCAGGCTCGCACACACCGCAATCGATGCATTCGCTGGGGTTGATCACCAGCATCGTCTCGCCTTCCTAGAAGCAGTCGACCGGGCAGACCTCGACGCAGTCGGTGTACTTGCACTTGATGCAGGCATCGGTGACGACGTAGGTCATGGCTGCGCGGTCCTCTTTTTCTGGCGCTGTTTCCGGCCTGCTATGGCGCTCGGTCGGCAGCGTCAAGCGGGCGGTAGCACGCGCGGGCCTCCGTCGCCGGCCCGCGGCGCGCCGGCAGGGCAAGAATTTCTATCGGCAGGACTCGCGAGGGTAGCGGCAGGGTCAGCACGTCGCCGACGGCAATCGCCTGATCCTGGCGCGTGACGCGCTCCCCATTGCGGCGGATGTGGCCCTCGGCGATCCAGCGCTGCGCCGCGCTGCGCGTCTTGGTGAGCCGCAGGAACCAGAGCAGCCGGTCGAGCCGCATTCAGCCGAGCAACTCGGCCAGGCCGGCGAAGGCGCCGCCTCCGGCTTCGGAGCGCTTGTCATGCAGCGCCGGCGGGCGGTCCTTGCGCGATGGCCGCCAACTCCAGAGCGTCGGCGCCGGCGGTCCGAGCGCCCCTTCAGCCAGCTTGCGCGGCTCGCCGGGGCGGAACCCAGCGTCCCGCATCAGCCGCAGGAAATTCTCGGCGGTGAGCCCCATCGAGGTGGCGAGCGCCGGATCGAGCCTGAACGCGCGGCGGCCGGTGCGCGCTCGTGCCTCGTGGGCAGCGCGAAAGAGCTTTTCGGCCATGTCGAGGCGAATAACCTGGGGTCCCGCGCGGCGATACCCGGCCGGAAGTTGCTTCGCTCCGACGATGACAGCTTCCATCCCCGCGTGCAGCGGGCGTGGGTCGGCACCGATCTCCTTTAACAGCGCGCGCGGGCCGGGCTTGAGCAGGGCGGGCACGAATACGTCGAGCGCGCCAATGGTGACGCCGAGGCGGCGCAACAGCGGGCGCTTTTCCTTGGGAACGACGGCCAGTCCGGCGTCCTCGCGGGCAATTGCACCTGCTCGGTCGGAGAGCGTCAGCAGCAGCGCCCGCACTTCGGAGCCGGCGCCTGGATCGAGCGCCGCGTCCTCGATCGCGCGCAAGGGGGCGAGCGGCGCGAGCGCTGCGGCGAACCACATGTTCAGCGCATCGGCGAGCCGCGCCCGGTGCACCGGTTCGAGCACATTGAGTTCTTTGGCCAGCGCCAGCCGCGGCCGTGAGCGCGACTTCCCGCGCTCGATCGCGGCGACCACCTGATCACCGCGCATGACCTTGCCGCTGGCGATCGTCAGGTCTCCCAATTCGCTCGCCACCAGCCGCTGCGCCTTTTCCGCCAGAAGGCGCGGCAAGTGCCTTTCCGCGGCGGCGAGCATGAGCTTGCGCTCCTCGCTCCCGGCCAGTGCATCGACCACGAAGCGGAAGCCCTCGAGGTGGCCGATCGGCTCGCCCTCGACGGTCACGTGTCCTTGCTCGTCGAGCGCTACGCGCAGCAAGGTGGAATCCTTCCCCATAGTCTTCATCAATATCGCGGTCCGGCGGTTGACGAAACGTTCCGTGAGCCGCTGGTGCAGCGCGTCTGACAGGCGGGCCTCGGCGGCGCGCGCTCGCGCGGTCATCTCGTCGCGGGCGAGCACCCAATCGGGCCGCTGGCAGATATAGGCCCAGCTGCGTATCGCCGCGATGCGCCCCTGGAGGGTGTCGATGTCGCCCTGCGGGCGGTCGAGCTCGGCGATCCGCGCGGCGACGAAATCGGCACCGAGGTGACCATTGCGCAGGTCCTGCCACAGCCGCGCGACGAAACGAGCATGGGCGTCGGGGCCGTGCTGACGGAAGTCGGGCAGCTGGCACGCTTCCCACAGGCGGCGGACCAGCCCGGGCGTCGTGACGCCGGCGGTGATCTGCGGATCCTCGGCCAGCCGTTTGAGCACCGCCAGGTCGATCGCCTCCGGTGCCGGAACGAGCGTCTCCACGCCTGGCCCCGCTTCGAGGTCCGCGATCAGCCCGGCGATGGAATCGAACCGCGGCTCGGCTTCGCGCCAGAACAAGTGCGTCAGCGGGGCGAAGCGGTGCTCCTCAATTGCGTAGATCTCTTCCTCGGCGATCTCCGCGCTGCTGCCGCTTTTGCCGCCGCTCACCGTGCCAAAGGTCCCGTCCTGGTGGTGCCGCCCGGCGCGGCCGGCGATCTGCGCCATCTCGGCCGGGGTCAGGCGCCGCTGCCTGCGGCCGTCGAACTTGCTGAGTGAGGCGAAGGCGACGTGGGTGACGTCAAGGTTCAGTCCCATGCCGATCGCGTCGGTGGCGACAATGTAGTCGACCTCGCCCGACTGAAACAGCTCGACCTGGCGGTTGCGGGTCTCGGGGCTGAGCGCGCCCATGACCACCGCCGCGCCGCCGCGGAATCGGCGCAACATTTCGGCCATTGCATAGACCTGCTCGGCCGAGAACGCGACCAGCGCGGAGCGCGGCGGCAGGCGGCTCAGCTTAGTCGACCCGGCGTGGGTCAAGGTCGAAAAGCGCGGCCGGTCCTCGATCTCGGCGCGTGGGATCAGTGCGCGGATCATCGGTTCGAGCGTCGCCGAGCCGAGGAGCATGGTCTCTTCGCGCCCGCGCGCGTTGAGCAGGCGGTCGGTGAAGATGTGCCCGCGCTCGGGATCGGCGGCGAGTTGCGCCTCGTCCAGCGCGACGAAGGCGCGCCCACCGCCGTCACGCGGCATGGCTTCGGCGGTGCACAGCAGGTAGCGCGCGCCTTCTGGCTCTATCCGCTCCTCGCCGGTGATTAGCGCGACGTCGCGATCACCCTTGATCGCGCGCACCTTGTCGAAAACTTCGCGCGCGAGCAGCGGCAGCGGAAAGCCGATCGCGCCGCTCGAGTGGCCACAGAGCCGCTCGATCGCCAGGTGCGTCTTGCCGGTGTTTGTCGGCCCCAGGACCGCGCGTACGCGGCTGTCGGTGTCGTAAGCGCTCACCACCGCTCGAATGTGGCGGCTGTCCGGCCCGCTAGCAAGTCCGCGCAACAGCTTGGCGCGAAACCGATTCGATTCACCGGGTTAAGTGGAAATTTACTTTATTCGCCGATCAGTTTGACTCAGGAACCCCATGGATCGTGTGCGCCGCGTGCGGCGCTACGGAGGGCGCAGTTGTTCAAGGATCGCGATAGCGAGGGATCGCACTACGGCGCGCACGGCGGCGCCGCCGCGCTGTCGCACGCGCAGATCCTCGGCGCTCCGGCCATCGCGCACGGCCGCTTCACCGCATTGTTTCATCGCTACGAAGCATGGCGCCAGCGCGCCTCGACAGCCTTGGCCGACGTGGACTTTGCCCCCGACCTCGCGCGCGAAGTGGGTTCGCGCCGGTGGCTGCGCGGCCTTGCGACAATGGTCGGGCTGACCGCGCTGGCGCTGGCCGGCTGGCCCGATTTCGCCCCGCTCAAGGCGGCCCCCGTGATGCGCCTTGACGACGGCGCGCGCGACGAGTTCCGCAGCCAGATGATCATGCCCCTCGCGCTCGGCGCCGACAGCGGCCGGCACATGGCCGCGACACGCAGCGTCGTGCGGCTGAGGGCTGTGCCCGAGCGTCCGCGGCTCGACCTCGTGGCCACCTTGGGCGTCGGCGACAGCTTCGAGCGCATGCTGCAGCGCGCCGGAGTGTCCGATGCTGAATCCGGGCAGGTCGCCGGCCTGGTCGCTGGCGCGACGCCGCTCGGCGAGATCGAGCCCGGCACGCAGATCGACATCACGCTCGGCCGGCGGACGTCGGCCGACGCGGCGCGCCCTCTCGAGATGCTCTCCTTCCGTGCCCGCTTCGACCTCCAACTCGGGGTCGAGCGGATCGGCGGGCGTCTCGCGCTAAAGCCGCATCCGATCGCGGTCGACACCACACCCTTGAGGATTCGCGGCGTGATCGGCTCGAGCCTGTACCGCTCCGCCCGCGCGGCGGGCGCGCCGGCCAGCGCCGTGCAGGAGTACTTGCGCACCCTCGACGGCGAGATGGACCTCGACAACGTCGGCGCCGGCGACGAATTCGACCTGATCGTCGATTACAAGCGCGCCGCCACGGGTGAGACCCAGGCCGGCAAGCTGCTCTACGCCGGGCTGATCCACGATGGGAAGCCGCGCAAGCGGCTGATGCGCTGGGGGGCCGACGGCAAGTTCTACGAGGCTTCCGGCGTCGGCGAATCTCGCCAGGGGTTGATGCGGCCGGTGCCCGGCTGGGAGACCTCGGGCTACGGCATGCGCCGCCATCCTGTGCTGGGTTATACCCGCATGCACCGGGGGATCGACTTCCACGCCCCTTACGGCTCGCCGATCTACGCCGTCACCGACGGTACGGTCGAATTTGCCGGCCGCCACGGCGGGCACGGTAACTTCGTCAAGCTCGGCCACGGCGGCGGACTTGAGACCGGCTACGCGCACATGAGCCGCATCGCGGTAGCTCCGGGCGAGCGTGTGCGGCGAGGCGAGGTGATCGGCTACGTTGGCTCGACCGGCCTTTCGACCGGCGCGCACCTCCATTTCGAGGTTTACCGCAATGGGCAGAGCGTGAACCCCGCTTCGGTGACTTACGTCAACCGCGCGCAGCTCAGCGGCAGTCAGTTGGCCGCGTTCCGCAGTACGCTCGCCGAGCTGCAGCGGGTTCAGCCGGGAATGGCGCTGGCTCCCCTCGCACCCGATCCGGTCGCTACCGGCCTGCCGGTGCGCGAAATCGATCGGATCGACGGCAAGCAGAAGATCGGCTGACCGAGCCGCCGATTGCGGCAACCGGCGATTTGCGGCAGGAGCGCTGGCGATGCCAAGCTCGTACCCGTCCCGCTATCCCGCAACCCGCCTGCGCCGCCCCCGGGCAACCGCCTGGAGCCGAGCGCTCTACCGCGAGACTGTGCTGACGCCTGCGGACCTGATCTGGCCGCTGTTCGTCACGGAGGGCAAGGGTGTCGAGGAGCCGGTCGGTTCGCTACCGGGCGTTTCTCGTTGGTCAATCGACTGCATCGCCGCGCGAGCAAAGGAAGCGGTCGTGTTCGGCATTCCCTGCCTGGCGCTGTTCCCCAACACCCCCGCCGGATTGCGCTCGGATGACGGGGGCGAGGCGCTGAACCCCGATAATCTGATGTGCCGCGCCATCAAGGCGATCCGCGACGCCTGCGGCAGCGATATCGGCGTGCTGACGGACGTCGCGCTCGATCCCTACACCAGCCACGGCCAGGATGGGCTGCTCGACGCGGGCGGCTACGTGGTCAATGACGATACCGTCGCCGTGCTGGTCGACCAGGCGCTCAACCAGGCCGCGGCGGGCGCGGACATCATCGCGCCGTCGGACATGATGGACGGGCGGGTCAAGGCGATCCGCATGGCGCTGGAGATGGCCGGCCACCCCAACGTCCAGATCATGAGCTACGCCGCCAAGTACGCCAGTGCCTTCTACGGCCCGTTCCGCGACGCGGTCGGTTCGGGCGGCCTGCTCAAGGGCGACAAGCGCAGCTACCAGATGGACACGGGCAACGCCGAGGAAGCCCTACGCGAAGTCGCGCTCGACCTCGCCGAGGGCGCGGACAGCGTGATGGTCAAGCCGGGGCTGCCTTATCTCGACATCGTCCGCCGGGTGAAGGAACGCTTCGAAGTGCCGGTGTTCGCCTATCAGGTGAGCGGCGAATACGCGATGCTTGAGGCCGTCGCGGCAGCCGGGGCGGGCGAGCGCGAGGCGCTGGTGCTGGAAACGCTCATGGCCTTCAAGCGCGCCGGCTGCGCGGGCGTGCTGACTTACTACGCGCCGCTCGCGGCCCGCCTACTCGGAGCATGAGCCACGCATACGACTGCGCCGGGCGTTTCCCCTGGGCGACGATCCTGCCGTTCGAGGGCAAGGTGCCGCGGATTCACGAAACCGCCTTCGTCGCCCCAGGCGCGCGGATCGTCGGCGACGTGACGATCGGACCTGAAGCGAGCGTATGGTACAACTGTGTGCTGCGCGGTGATATTCACCGCATCGTCGTCGGCGCGCGCTCGAACGTGCAGGACGGCAGCGTCTTCCATGTCGAAGGCCCGCGGCCGGATACCGAAGGGTGCCCGACGATCGTCGGCGAAGACTGCGTGATCGGACATATGGCTGTGGTTCATGGCGCGACCCTGGAGGACCGCGCGTTTGTCGGCATGGGCGCGGTGGCGATGGACGACAGCGTGATCGGCGAAGGGGCGATGCTCGCCGCCGGCGCGCTGCTCAGCCCCGGCAAGCATATTCCGCCGCGCGAGATCTGGGTTGGTCGCCCTGCTAAATACCTGCGCACTCAGGACGAGGCGCAGGTCGAGAAGATCCGCTTCCAGACCGAGCGCTACTGCCGGTTGGCCCGGCGGCACCTGGCCGAATTGAGTGGCCAGGCCCAAAGTTGAATTTCCCCCGCCGACGGCAATCCGCGCGCTGGCCGACGATCAAGGGCGGCTGGCTTTGCGGGTTACCCCGGGCGCACGCGTCGAAGCGGTCGAGATCGGTGACCGGGTTCTTCTGCTGAAGGTTCGCGCCAAGGCCAAGGAGGGGGAGGCTAACGAGGCCGTGCTGGCGCTACTCGCCGAGGCGCTCGGAGTGGCGACGTCACGCCTTCGCATGTTGCGCGGCGCAACCGGGCGCGACAAGCTGGTGCAGCTTCCGCCAGACTAGTCGCGGATCAACGCCCGCAGCGCCTCGATATGGTCGGCCTCCTCGGCGGGCTTGTCCCAGCGGATGCGGCTGATGCGCGGGAAGCGCATGGCTAGGCCGGACTTGTGGCGCTTGCTGGCGTGGACGGAATCGAACGCTACCTCGAAAACCAGGCTGCGGTCGGTCTCGCGCACCGGGCCGAACCGATTGACCGTGTGGTTGCGAACGTAGCGGTCGATCTGCTTCAATTCCTCGTCGGTGAAGCCGAAATAGGCCTTGCCGACGGGCAGCAACTCCGCGCCGGCGGCGGGATCGCCGTCCCAACAGCCGAAGGTGTAATCCGAGTAGAAGCTCGATCGTTTGCCGTTGCCGCGCTGGGCGTACATCAGCACGCAATCGACCAGCAGCGGGTCGCGCTTCCACTTGTACCATAGCCCGGTCTTGCGTCCGGCGACGTAGGGGCTGTCGCGGCGCTTGAGCATCAGGCCCTCGATCGCGTCGTCCCGCGCGCTGGCCCGGATTTCGGCGAGGTGTTCGAAATGCTCCGCTTCCACGACCGCAGAGAGGTCGAAGCGCTCGGGCGGCAGGCGCGGGATCAGCGCTTCGAGCCGCGCGCGCCGCTCGTTCCACGGCCGTTCGCGCAAGTCCTCGCCCTCGATGATCAGCACGTCATAGAGCCGCACGAACGCCGGGTAATCCACGAGCATCCGGGCGCTCACCGTCTTGCGCCCGAGCCGTTGCTGCAGCGCATTGAAGCTCGCCGCGCCGCCCGTCTCTCCGCCTTGGTGCGAACCGCGCACCAGCAGCTCACCGTCGAGCACCGCGGGAAAAGTTAGTGCCCCGGCCATTTCCGGGAACGAGCCGGAGATGTCGTCGCCCGTGCGCGAGTAGAGCCGAGTCTCACCGCCCGCGTGGACAATCTGCACGCGGATACCGTCCCACTTCCATTCCGCGACGTAGTCCGCGAGATCGACGACCGCATCTTCCAGCGGGTGCGCGAGCATGAAGGGGCGGAACAGGGGCACGTCGCCGGAATCGGGCGGCGCCGCCCCCTCGGCGGCCCAGGCGAACAGGGCTTCGTAGGGTGGCTGCAGGCCGTGCCAGTATTCCTCGACGTCCTCGACCGCGACCTCGAAGGCCTGGCCGAAGGCGGTCTTGGCGAGCCGCGCTGAAACGCCGATGCGCATTCCGCCGGTAGCGAGCTTGATCAGCGCGAAGCGGCCGTTCGCGTCGAGGCGGTCGAGCAACCGGGGCAGTTCGGACATCACCGACACACGCGTCATCCGCCCAAGCGAATCCACGGCTTCGGTCACGCTCGGCGGCGCCGAGACGTCACCTTCCGGCTCAGGCCACAGCAGGCTCGCAGTCTCGGCCGTGTCGCCGACGAAATCGCGGCTCAGCACCCACAGCACAGGGTCGACCCGCTCCATCATCAGGTTGCGAATCGTACTACCCTTCACCGCCGCGAAGCTGAGGCAGTCGGTCAGCGCGGCGAGGGCCCAGCCGCGGTCGGGATCGGGAGTTTCGCGCAAGTACTCGGCGATCAGCCGCAGCTTCTCGTTGCGGCTGCGCGTGTAGACCAGCGCGTCGACCAGGGCGGCAAACTCTTCCACCTAGTCGTCCTCATCCTCATATCCCACTAGTGCCAAGGCACGGGCACGCCTTTGATGGAGCTGGCACCAGCGCAGCAGCGCTTCCTCGCGGCCGTGGGTGATCCAGGTCTCGGCCGGGTTCACTTCCTCGATCGTCCGCGTCAGCTCGCCCCAGTCGGCGTGGTCGGATACGACCAGCGGCAGCTCGACGTTGCGCTGGCGGGCGCGCTGGCGCACGCGCATCCACCCCGAAGCCATCGCGGTGATCGGTTCGGGCAGGCGGCGGCTCCAGCGATCGTTGAGCGCGCCGGGCGGACAGACGACGATCGCGCCGCGCAGATCGTCCTTGGAATGATCCGCGACCAGCCGCAACTCTCCCAGGCCGACGCCAAAATCCTCGTAGAGCTGGCACATCCGCTCCATGGCCCCGTGAAGATAGATCGGCGCGTGATGGCCCGCGGCGCGCAGTTCGGCGATCAGCCGCTGTGCTTTGCCGAGCGCGTAAGCGCCGACGAGCACGCAGCGGTCGGGATGATCGCGCAAGGCTTTCGTCAGCTTGCCGATTTCCTGTTCGACCGGCGGGTGGCAGAACACCGGCAGGCCGAACGTCGCCTCGGTGACAAGCACGTCGCACGCAGTCACTTCAAACGGCGGGCAGGTTGGATCGGCCCGGCGCTTGTAGTCGCCGGTGACGATCACCCGCTCGCCCGCATGCTCGAGCAGGATCTGCGCCGAGCCGAGCACATGCCCGGCGGGGATGAAAGTCGCGTCGACCTCTCCGCCCAAGCGGACCGTCTCGCCGTATTCGACCGGCGTCGCGCCGTCGCGAGTTGCGTAGCGCAACTCCATGATCGCCAGCGTTGCCGGGGTGGCGATGGTTTCGCCATGTCCGCCGCGCGCGTGGTCGCCGTGGCCGTGCGTGACCAGGGCTCGCGGCACCGGGCGTGAGGGATCGATCCAGCAACCGGCGGGCGCGATGTGAATGCCGTGCGGTTCGGCTCTGATCCAGGAAAAGTCGGCGGGCATGGCGCTAGAATGGCGCGCCATCGCGCGCAGTTCCACTACCGGGTTCGGCGCAGCCCTTCTATTCGGCGATGCGGCCGGCGCCGTAACGGTAGACCAACTCGCCGCCCAGCCAGCCGCCGAAGGACAGGACCAGGGCGCTGGCGACGCTCGCCGCCAGGCTCGCCGTCGGGGCGTCAGCCGGAGCAGCGAGCGTGCTGCGCCGCAAGTACAGGGCGACGGCATAACCGAGCCAGGCGAGCGCGATGGCCCCCATATGACGCAGGGCATGCGGGACGAGCGGTTCGGGGAGTTTGCGGAAATCGTAGAGTCCCGCTGCCATGGCCGGCAGCGCCGCGATCAGACCGGCAGCCATCAGCCATGCGGCGAACCGGGTTTCGGGCCAGATCCCCAGGAGATGGGCCAGATCCGCGATTGTTGCGGTGAGCAGCAAGCCCAACGGGAAATGCACCAGCGCCGGATGAATCGGGTGCGGCTTCATCGCGCTCGGTTCAGAAGAGCCGGAACGCTCCGCCGGCGAGCAGCAGGAAGCCGACGACCGCAACTCCGGCATGAATCAGCACAACCGCGCGCGGGCCGGGTTGTTTGCGCAAATGATACGACGCAAGAAAGAATCCGCCGAGTGCGGCAACGGCCAGCAGCGCCAACGCTAACGCGGCGTGCGCGGGCGGTTCGTTGCCCGTCCCGAACACGACCACCGCAGTGAGCACGAGACCCGTGGCGCCGAGCGCGGCATGGACGAGCGAGAGGGCCCACGAGGCGAGGCGTCCTCGAAGGACCGAAGCCGCCAGGATGAGTCCGCCGACAACGCCCACAGCAAAGATAACGACTGCCCATTGCAGCATCGCTTTTCTCCCAAGCATCGAACTAGCCAGGTTCGAATGCGCCGCCTCTGCCACTTTGTCAATATTCAGGATTACAAAGTTGCAAAACTCGCGTGCGCATCTAAGTTCGCGCCATGACGCGCGCCTTGGAAGCTTTGCCAGGGGGGAATCGCGAGCGGATCCTCGGCCTGCTGTTGCACGCCGCGGGACCGCTCTCGATCCCGGCGCTCGCCGCCCAAATCGGCATTTCCCGCAACGCTGCGCACCAGCACGTCAATTCGCTCGAACGCGACGGGCTGATCGAACGGGCGACGCAGATCTCGACGCGAGGACGGCCCTCGCAGGGTTTCCGACTGAGCCCGGCAGGCGAGGCGCTGTTCCCGCGCCAGTACGCTCTGCTGGCGCGCAAGCTGATCGGCGAACTCGCCCGCCTGCTCGGCCCCGACGCGCTACCCGCCGCAATGGCGCGCATGGGAGAGGAACTTGCCCGCGAACTCGCGCCCCGGTTGCACGGAGTGGACGAGGTAACGGTAGAGGCAATCGCCGTGCTGATGCGGGATCTCGGTTACGAAGCGCATCTCGCCGCGGGCGTGGGCGATCAGGTGGAGGCCCACAATTGCGTGTTCCACGATCTGGCGATGCGCGACCCGGCGATCTGCGCGGTCGACCTCGCTTTGCTCGGCACGCTCTCCGGCCGGGCGATCGAGCACCTGACCTGCATGGCGCACGGCGAGCGCTCGTGCCGTTTTGCCTTCGGCGAGAAGACGCCTCCGGCTTGATACCGCTCGCCGTCAGCCTTTCGCCTTCGTCTCTTCAGCCGCTTTCTTCTTGCTCGCTTCCTCCTGCTTCCTCCACGCTTCTATCGCCGGGTCATAGCGCAAGATGCGGGCATCGGGATCGAGAACCACATGCGCGGCCGGGGTAGGCAAGCGCAGGCGGCCCATCCCGCCGGCCATGGACAGCTTCACGATCTTGCCCTCGACCTCGACCTCGACCGGCATCGCAAACGGCTCTTTGGCGTCACTCTGCCATGCGAGGCTCAGTGTCGAACCGTCGCGGACTTCGATCAGCCTGGGCAGCGGGCCGACGCGGAAATAGGCGTCGAAGAACCAGCCCATCGGTTTGCCCGTGACCTGTTCGACAATGCGGCGGAAATCGTCGGTACTCGCCGTGCGCGGAGCGAAATTGCCGGGCAGGGGATCGTCGCGGCCGTAGACCATCCGGCGCAGCGAGGCGAAGAACGCCTTGTCGCCGATCAGCCCGCGCAAGGTGTGCGCGATCCACGCGCCCTTGTAGTAGATATCGTTGCCCCAGCCGGCCTCCGCATCGTCGTAATACGCGCTCGAGATGAATCCCGCGGGCGCCAGCGCCACGCGCGAGTTGATCTTCTTGCGCATCTCCCACAGCGCGTCCTGATAGGCGGCCTCGCCGTTCTTCCACTTGAGGTAGAGTGGTTGCATGTAGCTGCCGAGCCCTTCCTGCAGCCACATGTCGGCATTGCTTGCGTTGGTCAGTTGGTTGGCGAACCACTCGTGGCTGAATTCGTGGTGCATCAGCCAGTCGTAGCCTTCAGGGGCGAGCTTGTAGCCGTTGCCGTAGGCGTTGACCGTCTGGTGCTCCATGCCGAGGTGCGGGGTCTCCGCGAAGCCGGCCTTCTCGTTGGCGAACGGATAGGGACCGACCGTGCTTTCGAAAAAGGCGAGGAAGTCCTCGACCTCGCCGACGAGCCGTTCAGCGCCTTCCTTGTGCCCGGGCAAATACCAGAAGCGGATCGGCACGGTGTCGCCGAAGCGGCTGGCGTAGTCCGCCTGCGCCAGTTGGTAGGGCGCGATTTGCAGCGAGACGCCGTAGCCGTTCGGTTCGCGCGCGCGCCAGTGGTAGGTGGTCTCGCCCGCTGCGGGAATGCGCTCGACCAGCTTGCCGTTGGACGCGTCGAACAGACCTTCGGGTACGGTGACGTAAAGATCGAGCAAGGTGACGCGCTTCGAGGGATGGTCGAGGCACGGCCAGAACAAGTCGCAGCCTTCCGATTGCACGGCGCTGGCAATCCAGGGCTTGCCGTCTTCCGTCTTCGACCACACGAACCCCCCGTCCCACGGCGGCTTGGGCGCGACGCGCGGTTTACCGGCGTAGCTGATCCCGACTTCGGCGCTGGCCCCCTTCGCCAACGGTGCGGGTAGCGTCACGCTGACCAACCCACCTTTGCTCGACCACTCGCCCGCGGACAGAGCCTGGCCGTCAATCGTGACCTGGCTGACCGCCAGCCGCGGATCGAGGTCGAACTCGAGTTCGTCCAGCGGGGCGGTCGTACGAACGATATAATCCGCCTGCCCCGTCAGGCTCTGGCTCGCCGGGTCGACGCGCAGCGCCAGTGTCAGGTGCGGCAGCTCCATCGCCTGCTGCACGGTGTCGAGCGGAGCGCCGCTTTCTGCTGTGCGCAGAGCCAAGGGAGCTTGCTCGGCTGGGTCGGCGGCGAGCGCGGGGCTCGCGCAGGCAAGTCCGAGCCCCCACAGCGCCGGTCCGACGACGGGTCTCGACAAGGCCGCGCCCAGATCGCCCCTAGTTCTCTTCGGCCGAGGCCTCGGGCTTCTTCTTGGCGGGGGCGGCCTTCTTGGGCTTGCGCTTCGACGCCTTCGGCGGCGCCGGCGTCAGCTCAAAGGCCAGCTCGCCGGCCTTGAGGCTGACATGGACCTCGCCGCCGTGGGCCAGCTTGCCGAACAGCAACTCTTCGGCGAGCGGCTGCTTGACCTTCTCCTGGATCAGCCGCGCCATCGGACGCGCACCCATCAGCTTGTCATAGCCGCGTTCGGCCAGCCATTGGCGCGCATCCGAGTCGAACTGGATGTGCACGTTCTGGTCGGCCAGCTGCAGTTCCAGCTGGAGGATGAACTTGTCGACCACCCGGCTGACCGTCTCGCTGCCGAGATAGTCGAAGGGCACGATCGCATCGAGGCGGTTGCGGAACTCGGGGGTGAACATCTTCTTCACCGCTTCCTCGTTGGCTTCCTCCTTGCTACCGGCACCGAACCCGATGCTCTGACGCTGTGAATCCGCCGCGCCGGCATTGGTGGTCATGATCAGCACGACGTTGCGGAAATCGACCGTCTTGCCGTGGTGGTCGGTCAGGCGGCCATGGTCCATCACCTGCAGCAGGATGTTGAACAGGTCGGGGTGGGCCTTCTCGATCTCGTCGAGCAGCAGCACGCAGTGCGGATGCTGATCGATCGC
>Ga0105246_10001268_pt1 | contig 14827 bp, 20 predicted proteins | sample KBSM64metaG_FD_99694 | JGI IMG/M metagenome (GOLD analysis project Ga0105246, IMG submission 99694) | Miscanthus rhizosphere microbial communities from Kellogg Biological Station, Michigan, USA - KBS M6-4 metaG | ecosystem: Host-associated > Plants > Roots > Rhizosphere > Soil | place...
CAGCTCGCCGTACTTCCAGAGATTCAGGAACGTCTGCCACCCTGCCCGGCTCAACGCCACCAGCCGCTCACGCGCACCGGTGTTCGGTGGCCGAGTGCGTTCATCAAAGTCGCCCAAGTCAACCGACAACAGCCAGCCATAAAGAGCCGCCACACCGCCGTTCTTCAACTCGTTCCCAATGGCCTTCTGTCGAATCTCGGGCAACGTCGCCTCGGGCCACATCACCAACATCCGGCGATCGCTCTCACTGATCGGCCACGGCATGATCTCGTTGCTCAGGAAAACCGCGTTCATATGGTTGGCCTCTTCCCAGCCATTGATGAACTTGGATTCCATGCGCACCGTCTTGCCGGTGATCAAATGTTTGATCTTGCCCACCTGGTTGTAACGTTGATCGCGGCTGACAACCTCTTCAAACACCGACCAGAGCTTCCGGCTTTGCCAGGCGTTGAAGTTGCTTTCGAGCTGAGTCTGCCCAACCGTAGCGGCGTACTGACCGTAGAGCATCCCCAGTGCATCGGCGAACAACAGGCTTTTACCTGAGCCTTCCATGATGGAGTGCATCAACACGGCCGTATCCATCTTGGCACCCAAGTGTTGAAGCGGATACGCCAGCCACTTGGTCAACCACTTCGCCGCATCCGCATCGTGGTTACAGAGGAAAGAGATCAGCCAACGCAGATTCGCGCACGCCTTATCGTCCCTGACCGGCTCAAGGGGCAAACCATCAAACGTGTTGATGTAGACGCTCGGGTCTTTGGTCATGGTCGGATCGAAGACAATGTGGTCAACATCAACCACCCGCCGCTCGCCGCTGTTCAACCACAACGGATACGTGTCACCCAGGGCCATCTTCACTGCCCCTTCGGCCACACGCCGCTTCTTCTCCCGATCCCACACGTCCTTCGTCCCATCGATGTAAACGTAACGCTCGGTCGGCGACATACCGAACGCATCACCCTTCTTGCCCGCCATGCGCCGTGATTGCTCGATGTCGCGCACGTGGTCATCAGAGATCAGTTTCCGGTGCTCGGTATCCTCCAGCCATTGCTTCGCCAGAGGCTTGCCGACGCGCGCTTCAAACGCCGATTTCTTCATTACCCGCGACTGGTCGAAGTCCCACACGTGGGTTGTCCCTTCAACCAGCGCGTACCGGCGCAGAATCTGTTCCAGCGTCAACACCTCCCCCGCCCCCCCGTCAGGAGCCGGAGCGGCCTCGCTCGGTGCATCAGGCGCACAGCTCGGCCCGCTCGGTTCACCAGATGGGGGCGGGGGAAGATCACGCGGATCAGGCCGGGACGAATGCTGCATACCCAGCAACCGCGCAGCCTCCTTCACCGCCCGGGACTGATCGCCGCCATGCTCGAGCAGACAGAACACCTCGAACGCATCGTTCTGGTGGCCGTTCGCGAGCGGATCGGCGCCGTGATGCGAATACACCTTGCCTTCGCTGACCGTGATCCCCGGCAACCCGGTGCTACTGTGCGGATACAACCACTTGCTGCCACGCTTGATGTAGTCGTGGGCCCGCAGCAGTTCCTCAACATCGTGGCTGCGATTGAACTCATCGATCACCGACGGTTTACCTGCCGCCGGCGGCGCACGCTTGATGACTTTGGCAACTGGCTTCTTCGTTGCGGGTGCCCAAGGGCAAGCCGCTTCAGCGTCGCGCTTGAAGAACTCCCAGTTTTTCCAGATGGCCAACAGCTCATTGGTCAGCATTGGCAGGCCATCCGTCGCACTGGGCGGCGTGCGCCAGGTGTAAGGCTTCCCGGTACCCGGGTGGATCGACGGAGGAAAGACGTCTTGCACCAAGCCGGCCCGCAGTTCGAAAACGGTGAACCGCTTGAAGCTCTCCGCCTCGGCCTTCGCTACACTTTCGCCGGCGATATCGCCGGCCACCTTCGCCGCTTTCGCCTTCGCCATCAGACCTTTGAAAATCGAACCGTCCGGATCGTTTTCATTCGGCCACGACAGCGAATGGCGGCCGAGATCGACACCATTCGGAACCCTGAACAAAACCCGAAACCGTGCCGGGTTGCCAACGATGGTTGGATAGACCACGGCCATCGCATCCAGATCGAGGCCCAGCAGCTCGTACAGGACGTGTCGCGTCCACTGGACATCATCCACGTCCAGCGAGCAGACACGACTCGGCCCGAGCACCACGCCCAGGTTGTGATTAGGATTGCGCTGCCAGAACGCTTCGGCGGCACTGGCGTCAGTGATGTAACCGCCCGGTTTGTTCCACCCCATGCCCTTCGGGGCTTTCTCACCGGGTTCAATTGGGACTAGCGCTAAGTTAAAAGTTTCTATGTATTGTTTCGCCCAGCGAGAAGTTTCAGGCGCCCTAAACATTTTTTGCCACCAGATCTTGCGATTTGGATACAAAGCAACAGATGATCAGAAAACTCACGACTGCTCCACCAAGGACGAACGCATGGTTGAATACGTTGCGACACTCGACTGCCCTCATTGCAGAACCAGTAAATCCGGCATGAGGTCGTACGACGTCATTTTCACAGGAAGGAATTTTAGGATTCCCCTTAGCTGCCCACACTGCAATGAAATCGTGATTGTGGGTGCTGTAGCAGAGGACAAATTCACCCGTAATAACTGGTCGTCGAATACGATTTTCAATCTTGATGACCCTAGAAGCGTCATCAAGCGCATGTATTTGCAATACCCAAAAGAAATGAAGCGGGAGGTCCCTAACGACGTGCCCGAAAAAATAGGCAATACGTACGAGGAAGCTCTCGACAACTTCCACAGAGGCAAGTACGAGACCTCCGTCCTTCTGTTCGGTAAAGCACTGGACCTGGCGACGAAAGGAATGGATCAAACTTGGAAGCTGGAAAAACGTCTCAAGGCGCTCGCCACGGATGGAAAGATCACTGCAGCGATGGCTGAGTGGGCCGAAGAAATCCGCATTGACCGCAATGCGGCCATCCATGAAGACGATGATTTCAACCAGAGTGACGCAGAGGACATCGCCACTTTTACCGAAGCGTTTTTGACTTACATCTATACTTTGCCCGCCCTCATCAACAGCCGCAGGCAGCTTCCCGCGGACGATTGACTCCTTTGAAGAGAAGGCGATTGAGCAATGGAAGGTCATTCGGTGCCCTCCATTGCTTGGCGCGCACCCGCCATGATGCCCAGCACCGCCTGTATGACATCGATGCCGTATTTGTCCAGGGTAGCGACTTCGTGCGGCTCCCAAACGTTATCCGCCGCCCCCGCGTGCATGCTCGAAACGAACTCGCCGGTTCTTTCTAGCAGTTTTCCAACAGACTTCAACGCCTCGGAGGTGGCAGGTACGGGCGTCGGCTTGTACCAAACGGCACCCGCTGGCCGCACAAGCGCATCGAGCAATGCAGGGTTCTGCGTCAACCGAATGACCTCTTCGAGTTCATCAGGGGTCAGCCAGCGACGCTCTTCATTGAGTTTGAGTTTCTTCTGGAGCTCGTCGTAATCCATGAACATGTCATGGGCCAACGTAGTAATGCCGCCCCGAAAATCGCGCCCAGCGCGGTAAAGCGCTTCGCGCAAAGAAAGGACCGGGCCCGCGCCCGGCAAGAGGTCTGTGCGACTCATAACCGTAAAATCCCCGTTTACGGCCTAGCCATACGAATAGGTACGACCTATCCTACGACCACGACCGGTGTGCTGTGCTAATCGTGCTGTGCGGCACGGTTCATCGTTCCAGTCAGTTCGGGGAAATCTTGTGGTGAGAGGCTCCGAACTGACGCGCTATGTAGCGGCTTGCCTATAATGTGCAGATCGTTACCGTCGGGCTGGGGGATTCTTTGGTGAGAGGCCCTGGCCCGGCACTTTTATGCGTGGCCAGAACGTTCGATACCCACTTCCCTTGTATACAAACTCTCTATCGCTTTTCCCAATTCGTAATGGACGTTAGCCCCGTTGATAGCCCTTGAGATGGTCGGCTGCGTGGTATCCAACGAATGAGCAATGTCTTGCTGGGTATGGCCAAGACTGATGAGGTTTTTGAGCATTTCCGGAATTTTCATAGTCGATTCCAATTTGCCTATGCGCTTTTGCAAACGTGATCGGATACAGGCTCCAACCCATAAATGTCAGGGCGCAACATGTACCGAGTGACCTTCAATTCAGTGATTCTCTCGATATCAAGAACCCGTTCGGCTGGAATTTGCTTACGCTTTCGCCAGCCATCAACAGCCTGGGGTGAGATGCCGAGTTCTCGGGCGAGCGCTGACTGGCTACGCACCTGTTCTCGCAACATCGCAAAAATGTCCATTGGCGACCTCGAATTTAACCCTACGGTTTAAATCATGAACCATTGCGTTGTAGACCGTCAACCGAAGATTGAAGATGATCGCTAAATGAATGATTTAAACGAAAAAATTCGATATGCGCTCAAGCAGGCGTCGCTATCTCAGACTGCCGCCGCCCAGCTTATTGGCGTGACTCCTCAGTCCGTCTACAAGTGGATAAAGACAGGGCAAATCGACAAATCCAACCTGCAAAAGCTCGCAGACGTGACCGGATTCAGAATCGACTGGTTCTTGAATACCAACGAGCGAAGCTGGAGTCCTGCTGACCCAGAAAGCGCAATGCTGAAGGTCAGAGGCGTCCGCCCGGTTAAAGAAGCTGCAACTTTATTTCCGCTCATAAGCTACCGGCAGGCCGCCGTCCTACTTGATCCCAATGAGCTTTTAGCCCCGGCAGAAGCCGAGGATTGGCTCCCCTGGCCTTATTCATGCAGTGCTTCCTCCTATGCACTCCCGGTGCGCGGTAGCAGCATGGAAACTGAGTTCTTCGAAAATGAAATTATCCTTGTCGACCCAAAACGCCCTCCAAAGTCAGGCGATTTTGTAATTGCAAAACTGGATTTGCACCGCGAGGCGTCACTTAAAAAGCTTCTTCAAGAGGGTGATAACCTCTACCTAAAGTCCCTCAACCGAGATTGGCCAGAACCCGTCGCTAGACTCGATGATGGCTGGGCAATCTGCGGCGTGGTTATCGGAAAGTTCAAAAAATACTAATTATTTAAACCTACGGTTGATTTTTTAAGCCTGCCACCCTAACCTGCTCGTACACCTCTCACCAAGGAGTACGAGCAATGCCTAACGCACAGCACCGCACCACCCGCTGCCCGGTGTATCTGCACCCTGCAGCATGCACCAGCCCAGCAACCGTCGAAGCAATTCAAAAGCACACCGGCCTGCTGGTAATCGTCACCCCCGGCGCCCGCCTGGTATCTGCGAAAGCAGTGACTGCCACGGTTGACCTCGGCCCATTCGGGGGTGACGCGGCATGAGTGCATATTCCCTCCCCCTCGCAAAACAAGAGCTGCTGCACCACATGCTGCAGGTCGGCGGCGATGCTACCTGCGACCTGATCCGTCCCCAGCAAACAATGCGCGCCGAGTTCACGGTGGAGCTGACGCCCAGTCAGACAATCGTCCAAGTCGATGTGGCCGGCCGCAAAGACACCATCAAATTGCGCCGCGATGACCGTGCAAACCACCTTCATCTGCGCGACTTCATTCATGAAGTTGCCAACGCTCCCGCGTCGGTCTGAGGACGGAGCCATGACGAACCGCACCCTGGACGAAACCGCCGCCTTGCTCGGACTCAAGCCCCGCGCTTTTCGCGCCAGGCTGCGCGAGCTGGGCGTCCTCAACACAAGCGGCGACCTGGCCAGCCAGCACCGTGATCGGGGCTACCTATTCTCCGACCCGCGCAGCACCGTGATCCCGGGCATCAACAAGCTCCGGCACTACGCGGTAGTGATGGTGAAGGAAGAAGGGATCGACTGGCTTGCCAAGAGGCTGGGCATCACCATCACGAACAAGGACGCCGCCGCATGAAAAACGAATACCTCAATGCCCACTGCATGGCGCTCGGCACGCTCCGATTGATTCCGATCTATTTGGACAGCCCCGGCATTGTCAGCCGGGCAACTCTGATCGGCGCCGCCAGCGAAGCTATAGACCAACTCAGCACCCTGCCGATGCGTGTGCTCGAACTGGCCGACGTGTACCGCTGCGTCAGCAACGTGATCCACGAAGGCCAGACCGCCTACGTCACCCCGACCAACTCACCCGAGTACCCATTCGGCGCAGTCGTCGCGGACACCCACGGCCACATCTGCGCCGCTGCCATGGGAAAAAGCAAGGAAGGTCTGGCCGAACTGATCCGCTTGAAGTTGCTGCCCCCAACGGAGGGGCGCGGGGAGAACGCAGCGTGAGCGACACAATCGATCAACTGCGCCGCCAGTTCGCCACGCCCTGCCCGTCTTTGACGGCGGTACGCGAACACTACTTCACCCACATCCGCACCGATCGCTACTTGCTGAGCGAGATCAAGGCCGGCCGCATCAACTTGATCGTGACCCGCCTGCACAACTCGGCCCGGGCGAAACCGGTGGTGTACCTGCATCACCTGGCCGAATACCTCGACGCCCAAGCGCCGAAGCAAGCGGCCTGACTCCACGGTGGCGACTGCCGTTCAGCCGCAAACAACACCAACTCAATGAGGCACAGCACATGAAAGCCACAGACACCAACGACTTCTTCAACTCACTCAACGCCGGCGTCTTCGCACAGCAAGTTGGACAGGCACTTTCGAACGTCGCCGCCGGCGTCATCGACCACGGCAAGGCCGGCCAAGTGACCATCACGCTGAAGATGAAACAGATCGGCCAGAGCAACCAGGTTGCCGTCAGCCACACCCTGGACTTTCAGCAACCCACCAAACGCGGGAAGTTGCGCGAGGACTCCACCCTCGACACTCCGCTCTACGTCACGCCGGATGGCCTGACCCTGTTCCTGAACAACCCGACTTCGCAACTCTTCGACAAGGCCGACACCCCAGTGCACGCCCGATAAGGCACGAATCTGATCGCAACACCAAGTCCTCTCACCAAAAGGGAAATACCAATGCCACTCGCTAAAGAAACGCTGGAACTGATCCTCGACCAAAACGCCGCCGCGCGTATCCTTCCCCCTGCCCTGATGCCACTGACTGCCCTGCCAGTCGGCGTGAAGATCCACAACCTGGAACAGTTCCAGGCAGGACGTTTGCGTTTTCGCGGCTCGTTGCACACCAACAGCCTGCGCGACTTCGCCGAATACACGATCTCGCGCAACGGCCCGGCAGCAAGGGGCTTCATTGATCAGGACAACATGAGCTGCCAGGTGTTCTTCAACCTCGGCACCGATGAGGCACCCGGGCATGCGGATGACGTTGCAACGCTGAAGCTAAAGCCAACTGCCGCGTACAAAGCGCTTCAAGAAATTGCCGGAAGGAAGCTCAACCAGCGCGAACTCGCCGAATGGATCGAGGACTGGCACGCGAGCCTGGTCGCCATCAAAGAAGGTGGTGCGACCATGCCGATCAGCGCTGCCGTTGCCAGCGTGCGCAATATCACCATCGAAGCGCGCAGTACCGCCACCAGCAGTGAACACAACTTCAGTGCCGCCCGCAGTGCGATGGAGAGTATCGAAGCGGCGTCCGCTGAAACCCGCGTTGAAGCACTCCAATTCTCACTGATCCCGTATGACGGCCTCGGTACCCGCGTCTTCAACTTGAAGCTCAGCATCCTGACCGGCGACGACAAGCCAACCCTCAAGCTGCGTTGGGCCGGCGAAGAGCAGCAGGTCGAAGAGATCGCTCAAGAGTTCAAGACCGCGCTCACCAAGGAAGTCGGCGGCACCACCACGCTGATCCTGGGCACCTTCAACGCGTAAACCCCACACCATCGCAACACCCCGCCGCCGGCCTCTCACCAAGAATCCCGGCGGCGGGCTCTATCGGAGCACAGCACATGCAAGCACAAGACCTGATCATCATCGCCAGCGGAACCCTAACCGCCCTGCTGCTTTTGGGTTTCTACATCCGAAAAATCGTTCTGAAAGCGATGGCCCGCAGTTACAACAAGGGCCTCACTGAACGCAACGGCCTGCACAGTCAGCGCGTAGCTGTGCTGAACGCCGACATCGCCACCATCACGCAACTTCGCAACCGCGAAGCCCAACAACTGGCCGACCTGCGCACGCAGATGCACGGGATCAAAGCCACACCCTTCACCCCGTCCGACTATCGCGACTTGACCGAGATCACCCAGTTTCTGGCGCTCGCACTGCAAACGTGGAAAGCCTTGAAAGGCACCGAGGCGAGCCAGGCAAAAGCCGAACAGCTGATCAAGGTTGCCCGCGCCATGGCGTACCGCGTATTCCACGCCGTCGAGACGGCCGGCAACCTCAACGCGCAGCCACTGGACACCCAGCTCATCGAATGGCTCGACAAGCACGGCACCTTCAGCGCGGCACCGGAACTCAGTTCGATCAGCTTCCCCCACGAAGCCGACACCGAGGGCTATCCGCACCTGCGCGACGCACTGCGTGAAGCTATGGAACTGCACCGGAACGACCAAGCCAAGGAGCTTGGCCAACTGCCGGCGGAGGACGCAGCATGAGCTGGATACTCACCCACAGCGGTCGCCAGTTCAACCTCTCGAACCCGACTGCAGACATGGTCGCCCCCAATGACATCGCCCACGCGCTGGCGAACCTGTGCCGATTCAACGGGCACACCCGCACGCACTACAGCGTTGCCCAGCACTGCATGCTGGTTGCGAGTCTTGTTCCGGCGAAGGACCAACTGGTAGCGCTGCTCCACGATGCGACCGAAGCGTACATCGGCGATATGACCAGCCCACTGAAAGCCATGATGCCAGGGTATCGCGTAGTCGAAACGCTGATCTGGCGTGCGATCTGTGAACGATTCAACCTCGATCCGATTCTGCCCGAGTGCGTGGTACGCGCCGATCTGGTGACGCTGGCCACCGAACGCCGCGACCTGATGCCTGAGCATCCTGCCGAATGGGAATGCCTGCGCGATATCCCACCGATGAGGGAATACATCACCCCGCTATCGGCCGAACTGGCTGGCATGCAGTACTTCAACCGCCTGTTGGAGCTGATGCAGAGCAGCCACCGGAGGGCTTACACATGAATGGTGCAATCAAAGCCATGACCATCCAGCCCGTCCCCGTCGAGCGCGATAACAGCGGCTGGTGGACACACCCGGATTACCTTTCGGAGTACGAGGATGAGATTACAGAGGCCCAATTCGACGATTGGTGCACTCGCAACCTGGTGGAAACGAAAGTTAGCCACATGGAAAGCGACGTAGATCCCGATGTTTTCGAGACCTACATGAATGACGGACAGGTTGATTGCTCCGGTTGGGTGATTCAGCACCCAGTCGAACCGGGGTGGTTCCCTTTGTCCATCCACGACACGGAGGACGGGCCCGTCTGTGTTTGGGGACGGAGGGTCGCATCGTGAATGCAATCAAGGAACGGCCGATCCTGTTCGCGGGCCCGATGGTGCGCGCCATTCTGGATGGCCGGAAGACGGTCACCCGGCGGCCAGTGAAAACCGACTGGATTCAGTCGGATCGAGCGCCACTCAATACGGCGCCCGGCCTTTTCCACTTCTGGTGCAGCGGTGAGCGCGCCTGCCCTTATGGCGAGCCTGGACAGCAACTTTGGGTGCGCGAGACCTGGTACTGCGACCACGACGACGTCATGCGCGGCCCTTATCTCAAGCCGGACGACTTGAATGTCAGCGAGGCGCGCGAGGACGGTACGCTAGTTTACGCCGCCGATGGGCTGACCCCGTATGAGGCCGACCAGCCAGTTTGGAAACCGAGCATCCACATGCCGCGCTGGGCATGCCGCATCCTGCTGGAGATCACCGACATCCGCGTCGAGCGATTGCAGGAGGGTGAAGGCGAGACCGCTTTCGAAAGCCGCTATATCGCCGAGGGGATCAATCGCATTCATCACGGCGACGGCGAGTACCACTATCACGCCTTCAAGGACGAAGTGGGGCCGGGCAACTGGAATGATCCGTTCGACGCATGGCGCGAACTGTGGGTATCGGTAAACGGCGCCGAATCGTGGAACGCCAACCCCTGGGTCTGGGTTGTCGAGTTCAAACAGGTGACACCATGAAAGCAAATATCACCTCAATAGCGAGCACCACCGGGAGTCATTCCATGGAGTTCCTGAGCGAAACCCTCACCGACGAAGAGCTGGCCACCATCACCGGCTACAAGATTCCATCCTGCCAACGCCAGTGGCTGGCCAGCAATCACTGGGAGTTCGTGCTGACGGGCGCCCAGCGGCCTATTGTCGGACGGGTGTATGCCCGGCTGAAACTAGCGGGCGTGAAACCTACAGCCAATAACGCGGTAGCCGAAACCTGGACTCTTGACCTTGCACGTGTGGGCTGACGATGCGCCAGAAGAAATCAGCCAACCGAGACTTGCCACCACGGATGATCCGGCGCACCCGCAAAAGAAAAGGCGGCACCACCTGGACTGGCTACTACTACAACGGCAGGGACGCCAATGGAAAGCGCGTCGAAATACCGCTCGGCGGAGACCTCGACGAAGCCAAGATCGAGTGGGCGCGTCTGGATCGCAAGGCGACGCCCAAGCCCGCGCACCTGATGGGCCGACTTTTTGACGACTATGAATTAAAAATAATACCGACACTCAAACCACGCACCCAGCGTGACTACCGTTTAAGCCTGAAGCAGCTTCGAAAGGCTTTCGAGTCAGCACCAATAGAGGCAATGAGCCCGCAGGTTATTGCCCAGTATCGTGATGCACGTACGGCAAAGGTACGCGCCAATCGCGAGATAGCACTGCTATCGACCATGTTCACCTTCGCTCGCGAGTGGGGACTGACTGACAAGGCCAACCCCTGCTTCGGTTTGCGCCGTAACAAAGAAACGCCGAGGGACTTCTACGCCGGGGATATCGTTTGGAAAGCCGTGTACGAACAAGCGGGTCAAGATCTCAGAGACGCCATGGACCTGGCCTATCTGACAGGCCAACGCGCGGCCGATGTGCTCAAGGCCTCGACCAATGACCTTAACAACGGATACCTGATGGTTGGCCAGGGCAAAACGGAAAAGCGGCTGCGCATTCAACTGTACGCCGGCAATACCGAGACAGACCTGTGCACTTTCATCAACGGCCTGCTGGATCGCAGAGCCCAAGCCGGCGTCAAAACCTCAATCCTTATAACCAATCAGGCGGGGCTTAGGATGAGCTACAACATGTTGCGCAACCGCTGGGACGAAGCTCGGGACAAGGCTGCGACGAAGGCTGCACTCGACGGAGACACAGAGCTGGGCATCACGATTCGGAAATTCCAATTCAGGGATATCCGTCCGAAGGCCGGCAGCGAAATTGAGAACATCACAGACGCTAGCCGCCTGCTAGGGCACTCCACGGAAGAAATGACGAAGAAAGTCTATCGGCGCGTCGGAGAGATTGTTAAACCAACAAAGTGACTAACGCGCCGGGTTGTTAACTTAGTCCGTAAAATTTAGAAAGCGCATTTGTTAACAACCCTGCGCCAACTTGAACTGGTATTTCCCAAGCAGGGGTTCCAGCTTTGGAAATCATCATTCCGAGCCAGTTCCGTACCCGCTCACCAAAGCCTTGAGAGCTATCCGCACCCGACTTTGCGTCAACTTCGATCGCTTCTTTCAGTTCCGAGATATCTGCGGTTGACACTTTATTTCGGGTTAGCTCTTGAACCAGTGACTCAATATCGTTGACCACTACCGAATTATTCTGAGACGCCTGATTGTGCTCTCCAATAGCGAAATTGATATTAGCACCATGACCAAACACCGCACCCTTGAACATATCGTTGAGTCCTTCGATTTTTGAAAGGATTTTCGGATCATTCTCTTCTTCAGTAGCCGGCACAAGATCCGAAAGATTCAGGAGAAGATCGAGTAATCGCGACCTGGCTTCGTTCAGCATTTGAGTAAAACAGCCCGCTGGAAGCTTCCCCCAAGCATTCGTAATTGAATAAGAGTCATCTATGCCAGCCATCAGATATGGCGAAAGGCGATGGTCAAGATTAACCACTAGCTTTTCCCCGTTCTTCTCAAACTCTTCAAGCACGGCAATGCTTTGGTCAAACTTTGCGACGAGATGGATCTTCTTAATCTCATCAGGCATACCGGCATCCGAAAGCTTAAATTCGCTGTACCGGCGAGCCATGTTTTCGAGATTACCGTAAGGGACCATATTGGAAATTCGGTAATCAGGGACTGCGTTTTTATCTTCGTAGCCTTGAATTTCGTTCCTTACCCATTGAGCGAACTCGGCATCTTGAAGCTTATGCGCAATTACCTGAGCCTTAAAGAAGGCCTGAGACAACGGCACGCTTGCGTCCCCGAGCAGGTCGATCGCTTCATCTATCAGCTTCATGCAGATCCCTTATGCAGCTTGGTTTACGCAGCATCTTGCCCTGAAAAAAAACTGTTCGCTACCCACAAATGGCAAGCAGAAAATTTCCGCCCCGAAGAGCTTTACCCTCCAAAATTCGGGACCTTTTCTCGAGACGTTGCGGAACACCTACCTAAAATTGCGGAACACCCCACTTTTTCGCAGGCAAGAAAAAACCCCGTAGATCATTGATCTACGGGGTTTTCAAGAGTGGAGGCCGAGGTCGGAATCGAACCGGCGTAGGCGGATTTGCAATCCGCTGCATAACCATTTTGCTACTCGGCCTCAAAACATTTGTCGTCAGTAGCGCAACAACAAACGTTGTACAAACTTGGAGCGGGAAACGAGACTCGAACTCGCGACCCCGACCTTGGCAAGGTCGTGCTCTACCAACTGAGCTATTCCCGCTTGGTGTGGCGCATTCTATAGAAATCAGAAGCGCCGTCAACCCTTTGATTCAAAAAAGTTTTATTTCTTTTCAACATCGGTCTTCAGATGCGGCCAGGCAGCCCGAAGGTATTGAACCATCGACCACAGGGTCAGGCCTGCCGAGACCATCAGCAACGCATAACCGAGAAAAACCCAGAAGCTGAATACCTTGGGATTGGCCAGGAGAATCACCAGCGCAAGCATTTGCGCAGCGGTTTTCCACTTACCCAGGTTCGATACGGCAACATGAGCCCGCGCACCGAGTTCGGCCATCCACTCACGCAATGCAGAAACCACGATCTCGCGACCGATGATCACGGCTGCCGGCAGTGTGAGCCAGAGGTTACCGTGTTCTTGCACCAGCAACACCAATGCAACGGCAACCATCAGTTTGTCAGCAACAGGATCCAGGAACGCGCCAAACGGGGTGCTTTGCTCCAGGCGCCGCGCCAGGTAACCGTCCAGCCAGTCTGTGGCTGCCGCGAAGGCAAATACCGAACTTGAGGCCAGATAACTCCACTGGTAAGGCAGATAGAACAGCAAAATGAAAATCGGGATGAGCAGGACACGGAGAACGGTAATCAGATTAGGGATATTCATCGGCACAACTGGCTACGAGGTGAATGGGCATTCTACTCACTATGCAGGTTTGCATAAATCGACTCTGCTAGCTTTTTGCTGATCCCCGGCGCTTTGGCGATCTCTTCGATGCTTGCACGAGACAGCTCCTGCAATCCACCAAAATGTTTCAACAAATCCCTGCGACGGGTCGGGCCTACCCCCGCCACGCCTTCCAGCGTTGACGTACGCCGGGTTTTACCGCGACGGGCACGGTGTCCGGTAATCGCAAATCGGTGAGCTTCGTCACGGATCTGCTGAATCAGGTGCAACGCCGGGGAGTCGCCGCGCAGGGTGAACTCGTGCGCCGCATCATTCAGATACAAAGTCTCGAACCCCGCCTTGCGCGTCGCGCCTTTCGCAACCCCCAGCAGAATTAGATCCGGCACTGCCAGTTCATTGAGCACATCCCGGGCCATCGACAACTGGCCCTTGCCACCATCCACCAACAGAATGTCCGGCAACTTGCCCTCCCCGTCCTTCAACTTGCTGAAGCGCCGGGTCAGCGCCTGATGCATGGCGGCATAATCGTCACCCGCCGTCACACCTTCAATGTTGTAGCGGCGGTAATCCGACTTGATAGCGCCTTCCGGACCGAATACCACACAGGACGCCACCGTCGCCTCGCCACTGGAGTGGCTGATGTCGTAACACTCCAGGCGCTGTGGCGGCTCATCCAGGTTCAGCACTTCGGCCAACGCCTCGAAACGCGCCGCGACATGCTGACGATTGGCCAGCCTTGCCCCCAGCGCCTGTTCGGCGTTGGTCACGGCCAGTTGCTGCCAGCGCGCCCTGGTTCCGCGGACCCGATGGCTGATGCTCAACTCGCGCCCCCGCAGTTCATGGATCGCGTCAATCAATGCAGGGAAATCATCATGAACCACGTTGACGATCAGTTCGCTCGGCAAGTCGCGCTCAGGGCTACTGATGAAATACTGGCCGAGAAATGCAGCCATGACTTCGGCGACGTCCTCTTCGATACCGACTTGCGGGAAGAAATTCTTGCTCCCCAGAACCCGTCCACCTCGCACACTGATCAAATGCACACAGGCACCGCCCGGGTTGACGAATGCGGCGATTACATCGATATCGCCAGTACCACCTTCCATACTTTGCTGATCCTGGACCCGACGCAGTAATGCGATCTGGTCGCGCAGTTCGGCGGCGCGTTCAAACTCAAGATTGATCGCAGCCTCCTCCATCGCACCGGACAGCTCGTTGGTCAACGCATGGCTGCGCCCCTCAAGGAACATCACCGAGTGGCGAACGTCTTCGGCATAGACCTCAGGTTCGACCAGTCCGACACAAGGAGCCTTGCATCGCTTGATCTGGTACTGCAGGCACGGACGGGTCCGGTTCTTGTAATAGCTGTCTTCACACTGACGCACGAAAAACGTCTTTTGCAGAAGACTCAGGCTTTCACGAATGGCCCCGGCACTCGGGTAAGGACCGAAGTACTTGCCCTTGGC
>Ga0105246_10001280_pt1 | contig 14774 bp, 17 predicted proteins | sample KBSM64metaG_FD_99694 | JGI IMG/M metagenome (GOLD analysis project Ga0105246, IMG submission 99694) | Miscanthus rhizosphere microbial communities from Kellogg Biological Station, Michigan, USA - KBS M6-4 metaG | ecosystem: Host-associated > Plants > Roots > Rhizosphere > Soil | place...
CCTTCGCGGCGGTAGACCTGGGTGGCGCGGAGGGTGTAGGTGCGTGGGGCACCGTCGACGGACACGGACGTGTGCTCGAGGCCGACGGTGAATGCCATGTCACCGAGGACGTCGTACGCCCGAAGCTCGAACCCGTACGACGTGCAGTCCGAGAAGCTTCGCTCCAGCAGGGAGAAGAGCTCGTCGACCTCGCGCTGCCCGTACGCGTTGCGCCAGGCGCCGCAGACGGTGACCGGCTCGCTCCCGGACCAGATGGCGCGCCGCGGCCCCGCATCGCCGTTGTGCAGGGCGAGCTCCGCGTCGTAGAGCGTGGTCTCGACCCATACCAGGAACTCGTCGCGTCCCGCCATCCCGCGAGCATCCTCCCCAGTCGGCGGTCTCATCCGGGAAACCGCCAAGTCCCGCGTTCCGCTCTCTCCGGTCGACCGGACGGCCCGGTCGCCGGGTGGCGGGCGGGATAGGTGCCCTTGGACAGGTCGACGAGGACGAGGTTGTTCCCGAAGGGATCGCGGACCACCGCGGCCCGCCCGACCGGAATGTCGAACGGTGCGGCGACGAGGTCGCAGCCGTGACCGGCCAGGAAGCCAGCCGCATCGTCGACGCTGTCGACGAGCCAGTTCGGCTCGTAGCTCTGCCGGGTGGTCAGCACCAGCTCGCTGTCCCCGTCGGGGAGCTCGAGTCCGGCCTGGCCCACCGCGTCGTTGCGCCACTTCACCCGGTGGCCCAGCAACTCGGCGTAGAAGCGCAGACCGGTGTCGAGGTCCGGCACCGGCACGGTGATCGCGTCGACCCTGCGGAACATGTCACCACCCTCGCGGTCGGGTCATCGAGTGGACGGTGCCGAAGGATGACCGGAATCCTGTGCGACGTCCGTCCTACCTCACCGGTCTCTGCTCACGGCGGGCATGCTCTCCGCGCGGCGGCAGGCCGGGGCGGGGGATGGTCCGCTCCCGAGCAGCGGGCCGGTGCCGTCCTGACCGGCGTGCGGGAGGTCGTCGAGGAGAATCCGGGTGGACGTGTCGGATCGGGGCGGGGCCGTTCGTGGCAGGGGTACGCGGCTCCGCACCGGGGCTGCGGTCCCCGATCCGAGGAGATGGTCCGGATGCAGTCCCCGGGTTCCGTGCTCGACGACACCGCCCGCCGCCTGTACCGGCTCGTGGAGCCGATCCACCTGGTCACCTACTTCTCCGACGAGCCCGACGACGCGCTCATGGCGCTCGGCCTCCGCAACACCTGGGACGCCTACTTCGCCGGCCGGGCCGCACCGCTCGGCCGGGTGCCGGCCGAGGTGGTCCATGCGATCTTCTACAACTTCGCCGACGGCGAGGTCGCCCGGCACATCCCCCGCGTCTGGGACATCACCACTCCCGAGGCGGCGCTCGCCGCTCGCGAGCAAGGCAGCGCGGCGGCGCTGAGGCGGATTCTCGGCGACCTCGCCGCCGGCCCCGGTCTCGCCCGCACCGCCGACCTCGCCGTCCGGGCGGCGACGAGCGCTCCGACGGAGGGACGGCCCTTGTACGCGGCGCTGCGGGCGCTCCCCGTACCCGAGGAGCCCGTCGCCCGGCTCTGGCACGCCGCCACCCTGCTCCGCGAGCACCGCGGCGACGGTCACAACGCCGCCCTCGTGACCGAGGGCATCCGGAGGACGGAGGCGCACGTGCTCCACGCGCTCTCCGAGGGCATCCCCGCGGCGCGCTTCGGCCGGGTCCACCATCTCCCGCCGGCGCGGCTGGCCGCAGTCGTCGACGGGATGCGGGCCCGGGGTCTCATCGACGCCTCCGGCTGGCTCAGCGACACCGGCCGGGAGACCAAGGAGCGGATCGAGTCGCTCACCGACGACCTCGCCGCGGCGGCGTACGCGAGCCTGCAGCCGAGCGAGCTCGACCAGCTCATCGCCGACCTCGAACCCATCTCCGCAGCGCTCGACGCCGCCGGCTCCCGGTAGCGCCGGTTCGGTCACTCCTCCGCCTTGCCTGGAAGCCCGGGCACTAGTTCCAGGACAGGAGGGCGCCGCGGGGGTCGAAGGTGGCCCTGGGTCCCCAGGTGATCTCCCAGCGGTTGCCTTCCGGGTCGGCGAAGAACGCGGAGCGGCCGCCCCACGGCCGGTCGGTCGCCTCGGCGATCGGCGTCGCGCCGGCCGCCACGGCCGTCACGAACGCCGCGTCGACGTCGTCCCGGCTGTCGACCGTGCAGGCCAGGGTGAAGCCGGACCATCCGGTGGGATAGGGGCTGCCGGGCGCTGCCTCGTCGGTCAGGTCGCCGACCGGGAAGAGCGCCAGCAGGACGCCGCCGAGCAGGAATCCGGTCCAGGTCTCGTCGCTGCCCGGCTCCTCCCGCCAACCCAGCGACCGGTAGAACGAGCGCAGCACCCCGATGTCCCGCGCGCCGAGCGTGACGATGGACAGCCGGGCGGGAAGCTGGGTCATGCCTCGAATCCTGCCAGAGCCGGTGGCGGCAGGACGGCGTTCATCGATCCCGATCCGCGCTGGAGTAACCAGTGGCGACGATGCGGGGAACGGACGCCTGGTAAAGGCTGGGATCGGTGGGGGCGACCGTTCCGAGCCCGTCCACATACCGGTTGAGCATGCAGAATGCCGCGGCGATGAGGACGGTGTCGTGCAGTTCCACATCGGTGGCGCCCTCGGCCCGCGCGGCGTCGATCAACTCGGGTGTCACCGCCTGCCCGGTCTGCTGCACAGCCGCGGCGATCCGCAGCAGGGCCCGCAGCTTCGGGGAGATGGGTGCGCTGTCAGGGTCGGCGCAGACCTGCTCGACCAAGCGCATGCCGGCGTCCAACTGCGCCGCGGCGAACGCGGAATGGGAATTGCGGCAGAACGTGCAGTCGTTGCGGGCCGAGACGTACGCGGCGATCAGTTCCCGGTCACCACGAGGCAGCGAACCGGGTGCGAAGAGCAGCGCGTCGGCGAGCGCCTCGATCGGACGGCCGGTTTCGGGGCGGTAGGCGAGCAGGCCGGTGATCCCTGGATTCCGGGTCTCGTCCAGGCCGAGATCGATGTACGCCATGAGGAAATGCTCGCCGTTGTCGACGCTGCGCGGGGCGGTTCGCCGGAAGCCGGGGAAACCAATTCCGTTTCCGTCACCGAACTCCAGTGCGAGGTGGTCCGGGCCGGCGGCGCGCCTCACCCCCGCACGCACATCGTCGTGGACACGACGACAGCCACGCTCGGGCCAAACGTCGCCATGCTGGGCGGGCGGCGGCGGCGTCGTCAGTCGGGGATGGCGATGGTGGTGGTCACGCGGGCGAGGCTGGGGGTCGGGGGGACGGAGGCGAAACCGAAGCTGACCGGCGGTCGGATCGGGGCCAGTGTGCCGAGTGGGCTGCCGGACCAGGTCGCGGTCAGGTCTCCCATCGTGTGCAGGTCGTGGACGCCGTACCACTCGGTGCGGCCGTTGCCGGCGGTGCCGCAGGTGCGCAGGCCGGCCAGCCGGGCCGGCAGGTCGATCAGGCCGACCCAGGCCGGTGCGGCCGCCAGCCGGGCGGGCAGGGCGTGCAGCAACCAGCCCAGTGACGATCGCCGGCCGGTGCGCGCGTGCAGGTTCAGCGGGCCCGCGGTCACTGTCCGCTGACCGGGTCGGGCCGGCCGACCGTGACCGGCACCAGCGTGATCTGGTCGAAGGTGTAGGTGGTGGCGATGAACTCGGCCACCTCCGGTTGCGGCGCGAGCAGCAGCCGGTGCCCGTCCGGGTGCTCGACCATGACGTCGGAGACGGGCCCGAACGGCGACCGCGGCCAGTGACCGACGACCACCCGGGTGCCCGAGGACGTGCCGACCCCCAGGATCCAGCCGTCGAAGCGCACCCGCACCCGCACGACCGTAATGGGTGCTCCGCGCAGCTGCGCGGCCGTGCCCTACCTAGCCGAAGAACGCGTCGGCGGCGTACTGGTCCGTCCAGAACTGCCAGACTTCCCTGGTCCTGCCGTCGTGGACGTGGAACACGAGGACGTTCCTGTCCCGCAGCGTCTTTCCGTCCCGCTCGGCGATCACCTCATGCAGCCCCACGACATGTTCATCGTTGGCGACCACATCGTGGACTTCGACCCGGAAGGTGCCGCCGGTGAGCTCCATCGTCCGGCCGAAGAAGCCGAGTACCGCGTCGACGCCTCGGTGGTCGCCGGCCAGCTGGCTGCGTCCGGGCGTGTGCCAGACGACGTCGGGGTCGAACAACTCGCGCAGAGTCTGCGTGTCGCCCCTGCTGAAGGCGTCGTAGCCGCGCCTGACAACGTCCTCGTCCGGATGCCCCATGGTCGCTCCCCCGGTCGAACCGCATCCCGATGGTGAGACCCCTCAGGGAGACAACTCGCGGCCCCACCGAGATCGGACAGCCAAAGTAGCGCTCCGGCTCGGCACCCTGTCAACACGCGCCGGGGTGCGTGAGCGCTAGGGGATCGGATCGCCGTGGTACTCGGCGACGATGTCCTGTCCGGCCAGTCGGGCCAGCCACCGCTCGACAGCCTCCGGCTCCGATGCGGCCCGGTGTAGGCCCGGCGGCACCCGTCCGGCCAGGAGCTCGAGGATCCCGCACGCCAGCGGGACGGAGACCAGCCGGGGCGTGGCGTCCTCGATGTCGGTGCCTTCGGCGTCGAGCACGTACTCGCCGGTCCAGCTGCGTTCACCACCCCAGCGGATCTCCAGCTTCACCGACATGACCACGCGGTCGTGGTCGGACGGCGAGGTCGGATACCGCTCGGCGAGCCCGGCGGCCAGGTCGGTGAGGCGCTGGTCGTCGGCGCCGGCCAGCTCGCCGAACAGGTCCTGCCAGGCCGCGCTCCAGCCGTCGAGGCGCATCGTGCCGCGGCTGAAGGTTTCGAGCGTCCAGGTGTCCGGGATCCCGTACGCCGAGACGTACGGGAGACTGTCGCGGTTGGGGTAGACCTCGAACGCCTCTCCGGCGACGGTGACCTGCTGGACCGCCTCCCACGGGCGGTCCACGTCCACGACCCGCCCGCCCTGGATGTCCCGGGCCGGCGTGAGCAGCGCGGTGAGCACGCCCCGCGGGGCCCAGCTGAATCGGTAGCGGAAGTCGTTCGGCTCGGCCGGGTTGGCGCCGCAGTACGAGGTGAATCGCACGGTGGCCGGGGCCGGCCCGGCCACCTGACGGGCCGCCCGTACGAGTCGGTGGGCCAGCAGGTGGTCGATGCCGGGATCCAGGCCGATCTCGGTGAGCACGACGAGGCCGCGGGCCGCGGCCGCGCCGGCCTGCTCGGCGATGCCGCGGCTGAGGTAGCTGGAGCAGGCGAAGTGCGCGCCGTGCCCGATCGCCAGCCGTAGCAGACCGGGGTGCTCCGGCGGCGGGAGCATGGACACCACGAGGTCGCCTTCGGCCAGCTCCGTCCCGAGCGCCTCGGCGGTGAACGCCCGGGTCGCCGCGCGGCCGTCGAGCCCGAGCGTGGCCAGCCGGCGGCGGGCCTTCTCCTCGGTACGCCCCCACAGCACCGTGTCGGCCCCGGAGCAGACCAGGCCGAGGCCACTGCCGGTGGACAGCCCGGTCCCGATCCAGTGCACCCGTCCGGTCGCCGGTACCAGGGCGGCGGAGTCAGTCATCGGTGCCGTCCAGCGCCGCGACGGCCTCCTCGAACCGCGCGCGGCACCGGACCCACACCGGGTCATCGGGCAGTGCGCGCAGATAGGGGGTCAGGTCCGCGGAGAACGCGGCGCTGGACTCGCGCGGCAGCAGCGAGGGCAGGTTGTCGATCGCCAGCACGTCCAGCACGGGCGGCTCGGCGCGCAGCCGGCGTACCGGCTCGGCCCAGGTGGTGATCTTGTCGTTGACCGGGAGCCGGTTGGCGTCCGAGGTGACGTCGTTGGTGACGTCGGAGACGGTCCGCAGCGTGCGGTCGGCCCGGTCCAGGTCGGCCGTGGTCAGGAACGGGGGCCCGGGGCGGTCGGCGACGATCGTGTTGACCAGGATGTCGTGGCCCAGCAGCGCGTCGCGGTCGAGCTCGCGGGTCTCCTCGACGTCCCAGGCGGTGGTGGGCATCCCGGCCACCGCGAAGGCGTCCAGGGCGCCGCGTCCGGACCGGCCGAGGGCGCCGATGACCAGCGCGCGGGCGGATCCGGACCGCCCGCGCAGCCGGGCGTCGAGCTCCGGTCGGGTCGTCGAGCGCAACGGCCGGTCGAGCTCGCCGCGGTGCTGCAGGACGGCCAGCGCGGCACCGGCGTACCCGGCCCAGTAGCCGAAGGCGACGAGCCGGCGGCCGGTGCCGTCCACCATCGCCTCGAGGTCCAGCAGCGTTCCGCCGCCGGCGACGAACCGCCGCAGCACCTCCCGGCCGCCCGCTTGCCCCTTGTAGGCGTGACCGAAGAAGACGTGCGTGTGCCGCAGCGGCCAGGTCTGTGCCGGCGGCTCCTTCAGTCCGAGCACGACTGCGTCCGCCGGCGCGTCGGGCCAGCTGCCGGCCGGGACGATCCGGCAGCCGGCCGCCGCGTAGTCCTGCACCGGCGAGGCGCGCTGCGGGGCCTCCTCCACGGTGACCGCGATGCCACTGCCGACCAGCGCGGCCGCGTCGCCGGGCACGACCGGGGCGCGCTCCTCGACCGCCGAAGCCTCCTGACGCAGCCACAGATGGAGGCCGTCAGCCATGTCGTCGTCTCCCGTCCGTCCACATCGGCGCGGTGGAACGCACCGGCCCGGTCACCCACATTGTCGCCGACCCCAAGCTCCACGCCTGGTTGACGACGATCTCTGTCTCCACGGTGCGAGGTGGCCCGGGCTGGACCGGTTGTGCGGCCGCGGGATCATCGCGGCGTGAGCTGGCAGTGGGATCAGTCCCTGTACGAAGGTGCCGCGCCGCACTACGCCCGCGGGCGGGTCGCCTACCCGCGGGCCCTCGCGGACCTGCTCGCCGCCGAGCTCGGCCTCGACGGGTCCGGTCGGCTGCTGGACGTGGGCTGCGGCCCGGGATCGCTGACACTGCTGCTGGCGCCGCTGGTGGCCGAGGCGACCGGGGTCGACGCCGACCCGGGCATGATCGCCGAGGCCGAGGACCTCGCCGTACGCGCCGGGGTGCGGAACGTGCGCTGGCAGGTGCTCCGGGCCGAGGATCTCCCCGCCGGGCTCGGGACCTTCCGGCTGGTCACGTTCGCCCAGTCCTTCCACTGGATGGACCGCGACCGGGTCGCGGCCGTGGTGCACGGCATGCTCGAGCCCGGCGGGACCTGCGTGCACGTGCACGCCACCACCCACGAGGGCGTCGCCCCGCCCGGCCCGCTGCCGCACCCGGAGCCGCCGCGGGCCGCCATTGCCGAGCTCGTCCGCCGTTACCTCGGTCCGGAGCGACGTGCCGGGCAAGGAGTCCTGCCCGGCGGCACGCCCTCCGGCGAGGAGGGCATCTACCGGGCCGCCGGCTTCTCCGGCCCCCGCCGTCTCGAGCTGCCCGGTCAGCTGGTCGATCGGAGCGCGGACGAGGTGGTCGCCGCCGTCCTGTCCCTGTCCGGCTCCGCGCCGCACCTGTTCGGTCCCCACCTCGCCGACTTCGACGCGGACCTGCGCGCGCTGCTCCGCGACACCAGCCCGACCGGCGTCTTCAGCCAGCAGATGCGGGAGATCGCCGTCGACCTCTGGACCCCCTGACCCGTCGTCACACGCCGAACCTGCGACGCGGACGGCGGTGGGGGTGGGCCGGCCGCCTGGGGCGCCCCCGCCGTGACTGCGGCGCGCACATTTCGGTGGTCTGATCCGGGGTGCGCGGGCGAGCATGTCCGCGTGGTCAGGGGTCGGGTGTGAGGCTGCCGCTGCAGGGCGGGCTGCCGCCGGTGGACGCGGTCGCCGGCGCGGTCGTGGAGATCGCCTGTGACGAGTCCGGGTTCTCCGGCACCAACCTGCTCGGCTCGGCCACGCCGGTGATCACGCATGCCAGTGTGGACCTGCGCTCCGGCGAGGCGGCTGAGCTGATCGCGGCACTGCGATCCGGGTTCCGGTGCTCGCTCGAGGAGGTCAAGTCCGGGCAGTTCCTCCGCGGCCCGGGAGCGGGTGCGGCGCTGGCGGGGTTCCTGGCGGCGCTGAGCGGCCGGGCGCACGTCCACCTCACCGACAAGGAGTTCTTCCTCGTCACCCGGATCGTCGACCTGCTGCTCGTCGAACCGTCCTACGCGGCCGGCACCCGGTTGACCCAGGACCTCCGCCCGGCCGCTCTCGCCCTCTACCGGGCCGGGCGTGCGGCCGGTCCGGACTGGGACGCCTTCCTCGCCGCCTTCGTCGAGCTGGTCCGGATCAAGCGGCGGCGGCAGCCGGATCGCCAGCTGCTGGAGCGCTTCTTCCGGTCACGCGATGCGCTGGTGCGCGACGGGCTCGGCGCGCCGGCGGAGCGTGTGCTCGGCCAGCTCGACCGGGCCCGGGTGTGGGCCGTCCTGACCAGGATCGCGGACGACGACCGGTCGATCCCGCCGCCGCTGGAGCCGATGCTGCCGGCGCTGGCCGAGACGGTGCTGTTCTGGAGCGGCGGCCGGCGCCAGGTGCTGGTGATCCACGACGAGCAGAGCGCGCTGACCGCGGGCCGGTTGCGGCGCCTGCAGCAGGCACTGGCCGGCCGCGCCGGACAGGACGGCGCCGGGAGGTTGCCGGCCGGGGTCTCACCGCTGGCCGGCCTGGTGACCGTCGACTCCCGGGACGACCCGCGGGTGCAGGTGGCCGACCTGCTGGCCGGCGTGGCCCGGCGGTGGCCGGCGGCGGTCGACGACGGCCCGCTGGAGCCCTTCCTGTCCCCGACCTCCCTGCGCGACCCCCGGCGATGACGGCCGCGCCCCTGGGCTGCCGGCGACGCGGCCCCTGACGCCGGTATCTCCGGTGCCGCCGGTGGCTCTGAGGTGCAGAGGCTCTGCCGCTCGGCGGGCCCGCGGGGCTGGAGGACGAGATGATCGGCAGCTATCCGGAGACCCCCGCCGCTGAGCCGGCGGAGCAGCTGACCGTCGGGTCGATCGAGGCCGTACGGGGGACCTTCGCGGCGATCGACCGCACCGTCGGGACGGTCACGGCGGACTGCCGGACCGTGGCCGGGACGCTGTCCGACCTCAACGACGCGCTGGGCACGATCTCGCAGGGCAGCGGGGTGAGCCAGCAGTGGGGCGGGTTCGGCCTCATCGGCCTGCCGATCATGGGCGCCATCAAGGCGGTCAAGGGCGTCGCCGGCCAGTACGTCAAGCAGCAGACCGGCACGCCGCTGGCGACCTGGACGGAGCTGGTGGCCAACTCGACCGCGCAGGTCGAGGCGTACCTGTCCGGGCTCGGGACGGTGACGGATCTCGCCGGGCGCTACTCGGCCACCGCCGGCGCCGAGGTCGATCCGCGGCAGGCAGGCGAGGACGAGGAGGTCCTGCGCGCCGTCCGCTGGCAGACCCAGGCGTGGAAGCAGGTCCTCGGCCGGGTGGCACAGCTCGGCCGGCTCGTCGACGCGATCCTGGCGGCCGACGTCGGCGAGGAGCCGGAGCCGGCGGAGCAACCCGCCGCCCCGCCCAGGCTGGCCGGGTTCTCCGGGTCGGTGCAGCGGCGGATCAAGGAGGTGCAGGGCCGGACCACCGAGCGGTCGGGCGACCTACGCCAGTGGGTGCTGCAGCCGTTCGTCGACCTGCACGACCGCGTCCGGCAGCTGCCCGCGCTCACCGACCGGCTCGCCGGCGAGGTGGCGTTGCTGGAGGTCCTGCTCGAGCTGGAGATCGTCGAGCTGCGGGTCTGCCAGGGCGAGATCCCGCCGGCCCAGGCGAGGATCGCCCGCCTCCGGGTGGCGGCCAGCGCGCTGCTTCCCGAGCTGGCCCGGCGGCTCGCCGACGCCCGCCGGACGGCCGCCGACTACGCGACCTATCTCGACCGGCTGGACCGCGGTCGGCAGGCGGGGGAGGTCACCGAGCAGGCATACGCGGTGCTGGCCGAGGAATACCGGCAGGGTCTGCAGCAGGTGCGGGCGCAGCTGGCCGCGCTGGAGGCGGAGGCCGACCGGTGGCGGCGCGACGGCCCCGGCCTCCTGCAGGCGTGCGGGGAGTGGGTGACGGTGGAGCTGAGCGTCGTCGCCGCCCGGCGGCTGGCCGAACAGCGACAGGCGACGGACGACCGCGCCGAGTTGCTGCTGCGGGAGCGGGCCCGGCTCGCCGAGGCCGGCCGGCTGCTGGCTGCGCTGTAGTCGCGTCAGTCCCGCGACCGTGCCTGCCACATCCCGCGGGTGATCTCGTACTCGACCTCGCCCCGGTCGGCATCCGGCAGCGCTTCCTCCCAGGGCGGGAAGTACGTGCGGACGTACCGCATGCCGATGGCCTCCATCACCCGGCGGGAACCGGCGTTCGTGGCCATGGTCTGCGCGATCACCCGGCTCTGCCCGACGGAGTCGAAGGCGTGCCGCAACAACGTGCGGGATGCCTCGCTGGCCAGGCCCTGCCGCCAGTAGCGACGGACGAGGCGGTAGCCGAGGTCGCAGACGCTGGGGTCGTCGGGCTGGTCGGGACCGTGCGCCGGCGGCAGCATCATCAGCCCGACGAACTCGCCCTCGTCCTCCCGCTCCGGCGGCGTCGTGCCGCGGGTGCCGCGGCCGGACCCGAACGCCATCCAGTAGCCCAGACCGTCGACCCTGTCAGCCAGGGCCATCCGCCGGGCATGCGAGGCCGCCACCTCGTCCCTGGACCGGGCCCGCCCCGAGATGTACCGGAGCACCTCCGGGTCGGAGTCGAGCCGGACCTCGAGGTCGAGATGCCGGTCCGCCAGCGGGACCAGCAACAGGCGCGCGGTGCGCAGAATTGGTTGCGCCATCCGGGACATTCTTGTCCGAAACGGACCGGTTGTCCAAGTCCGAGCCGAGGCCGGGCCGGCAGGTACCGCTCGGTAACACCGGCGGGTAGCCTCGACTACTCAGAGCCCGTCCCTCCAGCCGGGGTGTTGCGATGACCGCCGCCGACAGCAGGTCGCTCAAGACGGACCAGGATCAGGACGAGACGACGCGGGCGGCCGAGCCGGCCGCGGTCTCCGAGCGGGAGGCCCGGCAGACGGCCGAAGCCGCGCGGGAGGCCGAGTGGCGCAAGCCGAGCTTCGGCAAGCAGCTGTTCCTCGGCCGGCTGCGGCTGGACCTGATCGATCCGTGGCCGACCCCGTCGGCGGAGAGCGTGGCCGAAGCCGAGCGGTTCGTCGCGCGCGTCGCCGAGTACGCCGAGGCGCACATCGACAATGCGCAGATCGAGCGGGACGCCTCCATCCCCGACGACGTGCTGCGCGGCCTCGCCGACCTCGGCGCGTTCGGCATGAAGATCGACAAGAAGTACGGCGGCCTCGGGCTGTCCACCCACGGCTACTGCCAGGCGCTGACGATGCTCGCCTCGGCCAACTCCTCGGTCAGCGCGCTGCTGTCGGCGCACCAGTCGATCGGCGTGCCGCAGCCGTTGAAGCTGTTCGGCACCGAGGAGCAGAAGAGCCGGTTCCTGCCGCGGCTCGCCGCCGGCGAGATCTCCGCGTTCCTGCTCACCGAGCCGGACGTCGGCTCGGACCCGGCCCGGCTGGCCACCACGGCCGAGCCGGTCGACGGCGGCTACCGGCTCAACGGGCTGAAGCTGTGGGCGACCAACGGCACGGTCGCCGACCTGCTCGTCGTCATGGCGCAGGTGCCGCGGTCGGAGGGGCATCGCGGTGGCATCACCGCGTTCGTGGTCGAGGCCGACTCGTCCGGCATCACCGTCGAGCGGCGCAACGCCTTCCTGGGCCTGCGCGGCCTGGAGAACAGCCTCACCCGCTTCCACGACGTCTTCGTACCGGCCGAGAACGTCATCGGCCGCGAGGGCCAGGGCCTGAAGATCGCACTGACCACGCTGAACACCGGTCGGCTGTCGCTGCCGGCCGTGTGCGTGGCCGCCGGCAAATACTGCCTGCGCGTCGCCCGGGAGTGGAGCGGCGCGCGGGTGCAATGGGGCCGGCCGGTCGGGCAGCACGAGGCGATCGCGACCAAGATCGCCTTCATCGCCGCGACGACGTACGGGCTGGAGGCCATGCTGACGCTCTCCTGCCTGCTCGCCGACGACGAGAGCAACGACATCCGCATCGAGGCCGCGCTGGTCAAGCTGTACGCGTCGGAGATGGCGTGGCGGATGGCGGACGAGACGCTGCAGATCCGCGGCGGCCGCGGCTACGAGACCGCGGAGTCCCTGGCCGCCCGGGGTGAGCGGGCGACGCCGGTCGAGCAGGTGCTGCGCGACCTGCGCATCAACCGGGTGTTCGAGGGGTCGACCGAGATCATGCATCTGTTCGTCGCCCGCGAGGCGGTCGACGCGCACCTGGCGGTGGCCGGCGACATCATCGACCCGGACGCCACCGTGGGCCGCAAGGCCAGGGCCGGCGTCAAGGCCGGCGGCTTCTACGCCCGCTGGCTGCCCGCGCTCGCGGTCGGCAAGGGTCAGCTACCGCGGGGATACGCAGAGTTCGGCCGGCTCGCCACGCACCTGCGCTACGTCGAGCGGGCGTCCCGGCGGCTGGCCCGGGACACGTTCTACGGAATGGCCCGCTGGCAGGGCCGGATGGAGCGCAAGCAGGCGTTCCTCGGCCGGGTCGTGGACATCGGCGCCGAGCTGTTCGCGATGTCGGCCGCCTGCACGCGTGCCCGCGCGGAAGGGACGGCCGAGGGCTGGGAGCTGGCCGACCTGTTCTGCCACCAGGCCCGCGTCCGCGTCGACGCGCTGTTCACCGCGCTCTGGGACAACAGCGACGCCCGGGACGCCGCCGCCGCGCGGAAGGTGCTCGACGGGCGCTACGCCTCGCTGGAGGCGGGCATCCTCGCGCACGACGACGACCGCCCCTGGGTCGCGCCCTGGTCGACCGGTCCCAGCGAAGCCACGGACGTCCGCCGGCGACTCCGCCGCTGACCGTCGCCGGCAGGGCCGGCCGCATACTTGCGCGATGGCGTTCGAGTACTCGCTGCGGGTCAGGTACATGGAGGTCGACGCGCAGGGCGTCGTCTTCAACGGCTGGTACCTGACCTACTTCGACGAGGCGATGGCCGCCTTCCTCGGCGCCCGCGGCCTGCCGTACGCGGAGATGCTCGATGCCGGCTTCGACGTCCAGCTGGTGCACTGCGAGCTGGACTGGAAGGCCGGACTGCTTTGGCAGGACGAGGTTTCGGTCGCCGTGTCGACCGCGCGGCTCGGCCGCACCAGCTTCGCGCTGGACTTCGAGACCCGCCGGGACGGCGGTCAGGTCACCTGCAGCGCCCGGACCGTGTACGTGGCCGTGGCGACCGACGGGTCCGGGAAGCGTGCCCTCCCGCCGCGACTGGTCGACGCGCTGGGGCCGCCGGCGCCGCTGCGGGGCTCAGGTCAGGAGTGCGACCGCCCGGCCTGACCGCGCGAGCACCTGCTGCAGGGCGTCGCCCGCCCAGGCGACCGTCCTCACCAGCACCGACTCGCAGACCGGCCGGAATGTCGGCGACGCGGGCGGGTATGCCGCCGCCATGAGTGAACGTGCCAGCAAACCGAACAGGAGGGGCAACCAGACGCCGAACACACCGGACCTCAGCGAGGGCGCTCCGGCCGACATCACCGAGCGTCGAAGGAGACGTCGATGACCGATCGGATCGCTGACATCTGGGGGATGCGCACACCCCACGCCGCCGGGACGCCGTGGCCGGTGCGCGTCGACGAGTACGTCGAGGCGGGAGTCCCGGTCGACGAGGTCGACTTGGTCCGGTCGGCCTGCGTGCTGTGTTCCAACGGCTGCGGGATGGACATCGGTGTCCACTCCGGACGGATCGTCGGCGTCCGCGGCCGGGCCGACGACCGCCACGAGCTGATCGCGAACGGCTGGGTCGACCGGGGCTTCGTCGACGCCCACACCCTCGGCTACGAGGAGCTGGCGAAGACCGTCGCGGACTGCCCGCCGGACCGGGTCGCCGAGATCTGCGGGGTCCCGGCCGAGGACATCGTCGCGGCGGCCCGGATCGTCGGCACCGGCAGCCGGCTGGTCTCGACCTGCCTGCAGGGGTCTACCAGTCGCACCAGGCCACCGCGTCGGCCTGTCAGGTCAACAACATCACGCTGCTGCGCGGGATGATCGGCCGGCCGGGTTGCAGCGTCTTCCAGATGAACGGGCAGCCGACCGCGCAGAACACCCGCGAGACGGGCGCCGACGGCGATTTCGTCGGCATGCGGAACTGGCAGAACCCCGAGCACGTGGCCGAGCTGGCCGCGGCCTGGAACCTCGACCCGCTGCAGATCCCGAGCTGGGCGCCGCCGACGCACGTCATGCAGATGTTCCGGTACGCCGAGGAGGGCTCGATCCGGTTCCTCTGGATCTCCCGCGACGAACCCGGCGGTGTCGCTCCCCGAGCTGCACCGGATCCGGTCGATCCTCAGCCAGGACCGGCTGTTCGTCGTCGTCACCGACGCCTTCCTCACCGAGACCGCGCAGCTGGCCGACGTGGTCCTGCCCGCCGCCATCTGGGGCGAGAAGACCGGCACGTTCACCAACCACGACCGGACGGTGCACCTGTCCGAGAAGGCGGTGGAGCCGCCCGGGCAGGCCCGGCCGGACATGGAGATCTTCCTCGACTACGCGCGGCGGCTCGAGCTGACCGACAAGGACCTGCGGCGGCTCGCCCCGTTCGCGGACCGGCACGGCGCTTCCGGTGGCGGCCGCAGCGTCGCCGACTCGACCGGCGTGGTGGAGACCGTGCGGCGCAGGAGCGGCGACCTGCTGGGCCGGTCGAAGGCGTCCGGGCTGCTGTTGCTCAAGGACCTGCGCGCCCTCTACCTCTCCGCCCAGGCGGCCGAGATCGCCTGGGTGATCCTCGTCCAGGC
>Ga0105246_10001281_pt1 | contig 14770 bp, 9 predicted proteins | sample KBSM64metaG_FD_99694 | JGI IMG/M metagenome (GOLD analysis project Ga0105246, IMG submission 99694) | Miscanthus rhizosphere microbial communities from Kellogg Biological Station, Michigan, USA - KBS M6-4 metaG | ecosystem: Host-associated > Plants > Roots > Rhizosphere > Soil | place: Michigan...
GTGAGCCGCTGTAAAAGCGGAACCATTAGCAGCCGTTACCGCAGAAACGGATATGTACTCGATCTGATCCAACATCCTGGTCGGCCCAGAGGCCGCCATCGGGGGCAAGCCCCCTCCCACATTTGCCCCCAGGGTGTCAGTGAAATACAGTCGATTTGCCCCATCCGGGGAACATCAATCCGTCACACCGGTCGGTTACATAAGTAGCTGCACGGGGTCGCGCGACGAACGCGTGCAAAAACGCGACATTTTTAGTTGATCCCACGCCCATCAAGCCCTAAAGTTCGCGCCGAACGTCCATGCTGGAAACGATCCATCCGGCTCAAGTACTGACGACGAGACAGCAAGGCCAAGGGAAGCAGTCATTCCCATGGCCTTTTTGCTTTCGGCGACATGCCTTGGGAAGTAGGCGAACCAAAGTGGGGATACGGAGGACGTTCATTTGCACCCATTGATTAATACAGTTTGCCCTTAGGAGTTCCCAGCATGTCGATCAACGTCGAAGATTATTTCGCGCGCGCCACCTTTGACAAAATGAAGGCGTTCGCCGACAAACAGGAAACCCCGTTCGTGGTGATCGACACCGCGATGATCAGCCAGGCCTACGATGACCTGCGCGCCGGTTTCGAATTCGCCAAGGTGTATTACGCGGTCAAGGCCAACCCGGCCGTCGAGATCATCGACCTGTTGAAAGACAAGGGTTCGAGCTTCGACATCGCCTCGATCTACGAGTTGGACAAGGTCATGGACCGTGGCGTCAGCGCCGACCGTATCAGCTACGGCAACACCATCAAGAAATCCAAGGACATCCGCTACTTCTACGAGAAGGGCGTGCGCCTGTTCTCCACCGACTCCGAAGCCGACCTGCGCAACATCGCCAAGGCTGCGCCGGGTTCGAAAGTGTATGTGCGCATCCTCACCGAAGGCTCGACCACGGCCGACTGGCCTTTGTCGCGCAAGTTCGGCTGCCAGACCGACATGGCCATGGACCTGCTGATCCTCGCCCGTGACCTGGGCCTGGTGCCGTACGGCATCTCGTTCCACGTCGGTTCCCAGCAGCGCGACATCAGCGTGTGGGACGCGGCGATCGCCAAGGTCAAAGTGATCTTCGAACGCCTGAAGGAAGAAGACGGCATCGAATTGAAGTTGATCAACATGGGCGGTGGCTTCCCGGCCAACTACATCACCCGCACCAACAGCCTGGAAACCTACGCTGAAGAAATCATCCGCTTCCTCAAGGAAGACTTCGGTGACGACCTGCCGGAAATCATCCTGGAGCCGGGCCGTTCGTTGATCGCCAACGCCGGTATCCTGGTCAGCGAAGTGGTGCTGGTAGCGCGCAAATCGCGTACCGCCGTCGAGCGTTGGGTATATACGGATGTGGGCAAGTTCTCCGGCCTGATCGAAACCATGGACGAAGCCATCAAGTTCCCGATCTGGACCGAGAAGAAAGGCGAGATGGAAGAAGTGGTCATCGCCGGCCCCACCTGCGACAGCGCCGACATCATGTACGAAAACTACAAGTACGGCCTGCCGCTGAACCTGGCGATTGGCGATCGCTTGTACTGGCTGTCGACCGGCGCCTACACCACCAGCTACAGCGCGGTTGAATTCAATGGGTTTCCGCCGTTGAAATCGTTTTACGTGTAAGACGGCTGCAACTAAAAAGCCCATGACGTTTCATGGGCTTTTTTGTGTGTGCTCCGAAGTTTCAGCGGTCCGCACGAACGTGCCATAACCGCAAAACATAGAGTGTCGACGCTTCAAGCGTCAAGCGACTGCGCTCTTCCTCTTGATCGACCCAATCGGCAAGCGCTTGCTTTGACCACCCATCCACGTGAGCGATCCATCCGCGCGGCATCAGCACGTTCTCCATCAAGCACAACAAGCCCCACGCATCAGATGCGCGGGGCTTTTGCGTGTTTTTCGGCAACTCACGGCATAATGCGCGCCGTGACACCTATATCCAGCTAAGCGAGGCGCTTTGACGTGTTGAAGAAAACCCTGTTTCAGTTGCACTGGTTCTTCGGCATCACGGCCGGGCTGGTGCTGGCCTTGATGGGGATCACCGGGGCTGCGTACTCGTTCCAGGATGAAATCCTGCGCGCGCTCAACCCCAAGGTACTGAACGTGCAGAAGCGCGAAGCCGGCGTGCTGCCGCCCGCCGAGCTGGTGCGCAAGCTGGAAGCCGCCGAAGGCAAGCGCGTGGCCATGTTGTGGGTGGAAGACCACAGCGGCAAAGCCGCCCGTGTGTCCTTTACTCCGCCGCCAGGCGAGCAGCGTGGCCCGTTGCGTTACTTCGATCCGTATACCGGCGACTACCTGGGTGACGCCGTCGGCCAGGATGTGTTCGGCTTCATCCTGCAGTTGCACCGCTTCCTCGCCATCGGCGACACCGGCCGCAACATCACTGGCGCCTGCACCCTGATCCTGCTGTTCTTCTGCCTTTCCGGCCTGTACCTACGCTGGCCGCGCCAGGTCAGGAACTGGCGTGTATGGCTGACCCTGGACTGGCGTAAGAAGGGCCGCAGCTTCAATTGGGATTTGCACTCGGTGTTCGGCACCTGGTGCCTGCTGCTTTATCTGCTGGCAGCGCTGACCGGGCTGTATTGGTCCTACGACTGGTACAGCCGTGGCGTGACCCAACTGCTGTCCGATGCGCCGCAGAACGAGCGCATGCGCAAGCGCGGCCCGCCACCCGCAGGCCCTGCGCCCGCAGCCAACTATGAAGCGATCTGGAGCAGCATCTACAGCAATGCAGGCCCTGGCTTGAGCGCCTACAACATCCGCCTGCCGGCCGTCGCCGGGCAACCGGCCACCGTGTATTACCTGCTCGACAGCTCGCCCCATGACCGCGCGCTGAACCAGATCAACCTCGACCCGGCCACCGGCGAGGTCACGGCCCATGAGCGTTACGCCAGCAAGAGCCTCAAGGCGCAGTTGCTGACCAGTGTCTATGCGCTGCACACCGGCAGTTATTTCGGGCTGGTGGGGCGAATTGTGCTCACCGTGAGCGCGCTGCTCATGCCCTTGTTCTTTATCTCCGGCTGGCTGCTGTACCTGGACCGTCGCCGCAAAAAACGCCAGGTGCGGGACGCGCGCAAAGGCCTGGTGGCAAGCCACGACGACGCGCCGGCCTGGTTGATCGGCTTTGCCAGCCAGAGCGGCTTTGCCGAACAGTTGGCCTGGCAGACCGCCGGGCAATTGCAGGCCGCAGGGCTTGGGGTGAAGGTGCAGCCCCTGGGCAGCGTCAGCCGCGATGACCTCAGTCAGGCGCAACAGGCGTTGTTCGTGGTCAGTACATTCGGTGACGGCGAAGCGCCCGACAGCGCCCGTGGCTTCGAGCGCAGCGTGCTCGGCCAGGACCTGTCCCTCAAAGGCTTGAACTACTCGGTGCTGGCCCTGGGCGACCGCCAGTACGCGCACTTTTGCGGCTTTGCGAGGCGCCTGCACTTCTGGCTGACCCATCAGGGCGGCAACCCGCTGTTTGCGCCGGTGGAAGTCGACAGTGGCGACACCGAGGCCTTGCTGACCTGGCAACAACAGCTCGGCCAGCTCACCGGTCACGCGCCGGCAGCGGCGTGGCAGACGGCCCGGTTTGAACACTGGACCTTGAGTCAACGCACCCTGCTCAACCCTGGCAGCGTCGGCGCCCCTGTGTACCTGCTGGGCCTCACGCCGCGCTCGCCCAGCAGTTGGCTGGCCGGTGACCTGGTGGAAATCCTGCCGCGCAATGGCCCACGGGCCGTCGGGCACTTCCTGGAAGGGCTGGGCCTGGCCGGCAGCGAAGGCGTATTGATCGAAGGCCTGGCGCAAACGCTGGACCAGGCCCTGGCCACACGCCAACTGCCGGACAACCGCACGCACCTGGTGGGCCTGCATGCCCAGGCACTGGTGGATGCGCTGATACCGCTGGGCATGCGCGAATACTCGATCGCCTCGATTGCCAGCGATGGCGTGCTGGAGCTGATCGTACGCCAGGAGCGTCATCCGGACGGCAGCCTGGGCCTGGGCTCCGGTTGGCTGACTGAACACGCCGCCGTAGGCTCGAGCATCAGCCTGCGCCTGCGCCGCAACAGCGGCTTCCATCTGCCCGAGGCGCCCGTGCCGCTGATCCTGCTGGGCAACGGCACCGGCCTGGCCGGCCTGCGCAGCCTGCTCAAGGCGCGCATTGCCGACGGCCGGCAGCGTAACTGGCTGCTGTTCGGCGAACGCCATATCGCCCACGACTACCTGTGCCGGGAAGAACTGCAAGGCTGGCTGGCCAGTGGCGACCTGGCCCTGCTGGACCTGGCGTTCTCGCGGGACCAGGCGGAGAAAATCTACGTGCAGGATCGCCTGCGCGAATCCGCCGACGTGCTGCGCAAATGGCTGGCCGACGGTGCGGCGATTTATGTGTGCGGCAGTTTGCAGGGCATGGCCACGGGTGTGGACCAGGCGCTGGTGGACATCCTCGGCAGTGAAGCGGTGGAGCGCCTGATCGAACAAGGCCGCTACCGCCGGGATGTGTACTGATCCCTCACAGACACTGAAGATCAAATGTGGGAGGGGGCTTGCCCCCGATAGCGGTGTATCAGTACCGGAGATATTGACTGACACACCGCCATCGGGGGCAAGCCCCCTCCCACAGTTTTTACCGCGTTCCAGGTCAAGCGGGCTGCAGTTTTTGCTCGAACACCGAGATGCCATCGAGATCGCGCAAAATAACGGTCAACTCCGCTGTCTGCCCATCAATCTGCACCTCGCCGAAAAACTGAAACCCGGCAAACGGCGAGGTGTTCTGCGCCGGCGGTGCCTTTTCGAACACCACCTCGGGCCCGAAGGTCTTGTCCAACGGATTGGGCCCGAAGCTCCCCGCATTCAACGGCCCCGCGACGAACTCCCAGAACGGTTCGAAATCCTGGAACGCCGCCCGGTCCGGGTGATAGTGATGCGCCGCGCAATAGTGCACATCAGCGGTCAGCCATACATGGTTACGTACCTTGTGCGCGCGCAGGAACCCCAGCAACTCGGCAATTTCCAGCTCCCGTCCCTGCGCCGGGCCGGGATCGCCGTTGGCAATCGCTTCCCAGCGTGGCACGCCGGGGCTGACTTCACCGTCGGGCACGCCCAGCCCGATAGGCATGTCGGCTGCGACCACTTTCCACTGCGCCTGGGACGCCTTGAGCTCGCGCTTGAGCCAGTCCAGTTGCTCGCGGCCAAGGAAGGGCTTTTCGCCGCCCAGGTTGTCGTCGTTCGGGCCGCGATAGCTGCGCATGTCCAGCACGAACACATCCAGCAGCGGACCGTAACTGAGCTTGCGATAAATTCGCCCGCCCGCGTCGGCGCTTTGCCGGCGCATGGGTGAATATTCCAGCCAGGCCTGGCGCGCACGGCCGACCAGGGTGTTGATGTCGCGAGTCTGGTAGCGCTCATCCAGCTGTTTACTCGACGACCAGTTGTTGATCACCTCGTGATCGTCCCACTGCCAGATCTGCGGCACCTCGGCATTGAAGCGCCGCACGTTTTCATCCAGCAGGTTGTAGCGGTAATTGCCGCGATATTCATCCAGGGTTTCGGCGACTTTGCTCTTGGCTTCGGTGGTGATGTTGCGCCAGATGCGTCCACCTTCGGTGGCCAGTTGCGCCGGCACCGGGCCGTCGGCGTAGATGGTGTCGCCGCTGTGGATAAAGAAGTCCGGCAGACGCAGGCGCATGGCTTCATAGATGCGCATGCCGCCGATGTCCGGGTTGATGCCGAAGCCTTGCCCGACGGTGTCGCCACTCCACACAAAACGGATATCGCGACGCTGTTGCGGCACGCTGCGCAGGTGGCCGAACCACGGCTCGCTGGCGATGCCGGTCTGGGCGTCTTCGAAATGCACGCGGTAGAAAATCGCCTGGTCGGCAGGCAACCCGGTGAGTTCGACGCGGGCGGTAAAATCGCTGCGGTTGTCGGCCAGGGGCGAGACGAATCGGCGGGGGTTGCTGAACACACTGCGGGTGTCCCACTCCACCACCATCCTCGCCGGGCGGTCGCTGCGGCTCCAGATCATCGCGCGGTCACCGAGCAGATCGCCTGATTGCACGCCATCGGTGAGCAGCGGGCGGTCCTTGACCGACGCAATCACCGCCGGCGCCAGGCCCGGCAACAACAGGCCCGCGCCAACAGCTTGCATCACGCGGCGACGGCCGAGATCGAAATGGCTCATGCGTGTGCCCTCTTGAGTATCAAAAGGGCCACTTAAGCACGGGTCGATGAAGCAGATATGACACCGCTCTCACAGACCCTGAAGATCAAATGTGGGAGGGGGCTTGCCCCCGATGGCAGTGTGTCAGCTGAAAATAAGCTGGCTGACACACCGCTATCAGGGGCAAGCCCCCTCCCACATTTTTACCGCGTCAGGCAGTGACGGCCAGCTCCGCCGCTTCCGGCCGCTTGATCAGCGCATACACCACACCGGTCAGCACACTGCCGGCCACGATCGCCAGCAGATACAGCAGCGCATGATTCATCGCGTTCGGAATCACCAACACGAACAACCCGCCGTGGGGCGCGGCCAGTTTGCAGCCGAAGTACATCGACAGCGCGCCGGTCAATGCGCCACCGGCGATGCTGGCCGGGATCACGCGCAATGGGTCCTTGGCGGCAAACGGAATCGCGCCTTCGGAGATAAAGCACAGGCCGAGAATCATCGCGGCCTTGCCGGCTTCGCGTTCAGTCTGGGCGAACTTGCGCCGGGCCAGGAACGTCGCGATGCCCATGCCAATCGGCGGCACCATGCCGGCGGCCATGGTCGCGGCCATCGGCGCCCCGCTCGACGCCGCCAGCAGGCCGACGGAAAACGCGTACGCCGCCTTGTTGATCGGCCCGCCCAGGTCGACACACATCATGCCGCCCAACAGGATGCCCAACAGCACCGCGTTGGTGGTGCCCATGGTGCTGAGAAAATCCGTCAGCCCGGTCAGCAAGCGAGCCACCGGTGGGCCAACCAGATAGATCATGGCAAGCCCGGTGAACAAACTGGCCAGCAACGGGATAATCAGGATCGGCTTGAGCGCCTCGAGGCTTTGCGGCAAGCGCACTGCCCGCGAGATCAGCTTGACGCTGTAGCCGGCCAGGAAACCGGCGAAGATCCCGCCAATGAACCCGGCGCCCAGCGTGCCCGCCAGCAGGCCGCCGATCATGCCCGGCGCCAGGCCGGGGCGATCGGCAATCGAGTAGGCGATGTAGCCGGCGAGCAACGGCACCATCAGCATGAACGCCTGGTCGCCGACGGTTTTCAGCGCCGCCGCCAGGGTGCCTTTTTCTTCAAAGGCATGGATGCCGAACACAAAGGACAAGGCGATCAACAAACCGCCCGCCACCACCATCGGCAACATGAACGACACCCCGGTGAGCAGGTGTTTGTACACGCCGGTTTTTTCCGACTTGGCCACTGCGCCGCTGCCGGCGCTTTCCACCGCGCCTTCGGCCAGCGCCTTGTTGAGGGTGGCTTCCGATTGCTTGAGGGCAATGCCGGTGCCGCAGCGGTAGATCTTCTTGCCGGCGAAGCGCTCGGTGGCGACTTCGATATCCGCCGCCAGCAGCACCACGTCGGCATCGGCGATGGCCTGCGGACTCAACGGCGTGCGCGCACCGACCGAGCCCTGCGTCTCGACCTGCAAGTCGTAGCCCAGGCGCTTGGCCGTCTGCTGCAAGGCCTCGGCGGCCATGAATGTATGGGCAACGCCGGTCGGGCAAGCGGTAATCGCGACAATGCGCGGGGCATTCCCGGCCGGTGCCTCGGTCGCCACGTACACCTGCGCCTCCTCGGCGCCCCGACGCAACACCGCGTCGACATCCGCCAGCGCCTGGGCCGGCGTGCTCTGGAACACGCGCTTGCCGACAAAACGCTGCATATCCAGCGGCGTGCTGCTGACCAGCAACACCCACTCGGCGTCATCGAGGGTCGCCTGGGACAGCTGGCTGTCCGGGCGCTGCACGTCCACCACTTCGACACTGGTGCTCCAGCCCTGGCGCTGTGCGGCGGCGTCCAGCAAGCGGGCGCACAGCACACTGGTGACCATGCCGTTCGGGCAGGCGGTAACAATGGCTAACTTCATCACAAACCCTCTTATTGTTCTGTCAGCGTGCGCACATCGACGCCGCTTTCGAGACGCGCCAACTGCGCGTCATCGCTGATGCCGAAACCGATCTGCGTCACCGCCATCGCGGCAATCGCCGTGGCGCGGCGCAGGGTCTGCTCGGGCGCTTCGTCGCGCAGCAGGCCGTGGAGCATGCCCGCCAGCAACGAGTCGCCGGCGCCTACGGTGCTGGCCACCGTCACCTTGGGCGGCGTGGCCTGCAGGGTCGCCCCCGAGCTGTACCAGCTGACGCCGGCAGCACCGTCCGAGACCACCACATGTTCCACGCCCTGTTGATGCAACTGGCGGATGGCATCGGTGGCGTTATCCAGCGCCTGGGCAAGCTCTTCAGTATTGGGCTTGACCATCCAGGGGCCCGCCTTCAACCCGGCGCGCAAGGCTTCGCCGCTGGTGTCCAGGGCCACTTTCAAACCGAGGTTTTTCAATTGCTCGATCAGTGCCTGAAACCATTGCGGGCTGACGCCACGCGGCAAGCTGCCGGCGACCACCACCGCGTCGAAGTCAGGGCCGATCAGCGCAAGTCGCTTCAGCAGTTCGGCTTGCGCCTGCTCGCTCACCAGCGGCCCCGGTGCATTGATGTCGGTCACCCGGCCATCCTGTTCGGCAATCTTGATATTGCTGCGGGTTTCCCCCGGCACGCGAACGAACGCGTCGCCAAACCCACGGTGGGCGATCAGTGCTTCGAACGCCTGCGGGTTGTCTTCACCGAGAAAGCCGCCCACGGTCACGGTGTGGCCGAGGTCCGCCAGCACCTGCGCCACGTTCACGCCCTTGCCGGCGGCATGGGTGATGAGCGTTTCGCTGCGGTTGACCGCACCGGGTTCCAGGCGCGCCAGGCGTACCGTGAGGTCCAACGCCGGGTTCAGCGTCAGGGTCAAAATCCTTGCCATTTACACGGCCTCCACTAGAGCACGTACTTCGGCGGGCGAACCCACCGCGAGTGCCTGTTGCGCCAGACCCTGGGCCTGGCTCAGGCTGAATTCACGCACCCGCGCCTTCACTTCGGGGATGCTGCGGGCCGACACGCTCAACTCGTCCACACCCAGGCCAATCAGTACCGGCACCGCCAGCGGGTCCGCCGCCAGCTCGCCGCACACGCCGACCCATTTGCCATGGGCATGGGCGGCACGCACGGTGATGTCGATCAGTTGCAGCACGGCCGGGTGCAGGCCATCGGCCTGGGCCGACAGTGTCGGGTGCCCACGGTCGATGGCCAGGGTGTATTGGGTCAGGTCGTTGGTGCCGACGCTGAAAAAGTCGACTTCCCGGGCGAGTACCGGCGCCAGCAGCGCGGCCGACGGCACTTCGATCATGATCCCCAGTTGCAGGTCGGCCACCGGGATTTCCAAACGCAGGCGCTCGGTCATGTCCCGAGCCGCACGCCATTCATCCACGCTGCCGACCATGGGGAACATGATGCGCAACGGCCGGTTGTCCGCCGAACGCAACAGCGCGCGCAGTTGCGCTTCCATGATCTGCGGGCGTTGCAGGGTCAGGCGAATGCCGCGCACACCGAGGAAGGGGTTTTCCTCCTCGGCAATCGGCCAATACGGCAGCGGTTTATCGCCGCCCACATCGAGGGTGCGCACCACCAGCGGGCGCCCGTCGAGGCCGTCGAGTACGCGGCGGTATTCGGCTTCCTGGGTGGCTTCGTCCGGCGCTTGCGGGTGGGCCATGAAAATCAGCTCGGTGCGTAACAGGCCGATGCCCTCGGCGCCCTGCTCCACCGCCGCGGCCACACCGGCGCTTTCGCCGATATTGGCGAACACTTCCACCGCGTGGCCGTCGCGGGTCAGCGCCGGTTCATGGCGTTGCGCAGAGGCGGCTTGCAGGCGTTGCTCGCGAGTGTCGCGCTCGACGGTCGCGCGTTGCAGGGTGGCCGCATCGGGGTCGACGTGCAGGCGGCCGCGCTGGCCGTCGAGCAACAAGGGTGTACCGGCGCCCAGCAACAATACCGCCGCGCCGGCCCCGACCAGCGCGGGAATGCCAAGCGCGCGGGCGACGATGGCACTGTGTGCCGTGGCGCCGCCACGGGCCGTAAGGATGCCGGCAACACGGGCCGGGTCCAGGCGCGCGACGTCCGAAGGGCCGACTTCGTCCATCACCAGGATGTAGGGTTCATTGGGTTCCTGCGCGGTATCGACGCCGCACAGTTGCGCCAATACGCGGCGACCGATGTCGCGCAGGTCGGCGGCGCGCTCAGCGAGCAAGGCATCCTGCAACGACTCTTGCTGCCGGGCAGCCGCTTCGATCACGCTCATCCAGGCCGCTTCGGCGCTTTCGCCTTGTTTGAGGCGCGTATCGACTTCGTCGGTCAGCTCCGGGTCGTCGAGCATTTCCTGGTGAGTGATGAAGATCTCGCGAATCGCCTTGGACTGGCTGCGTTCGATCAGGCCCTCGATATCGCGACGCACATCACTCAGCGCAGCCTGCAGGCGCTGGCGCTCAACCGCGCAGGACTCACCGCGCAGTGGGTAGTCGAAGACCTGCTGCACCTGAATATGCGCGGGGCCGATGGCGATACCGGGCGCGGCGGCAATTGCCTGGATCTGGCTGCCGGACAGCGGCGCGCTGATCACCGGTTCGATGTCGACGGTGGCGGGCTGGGCGCTGACGGTCGGCAATGGCTCGACCTCTTCGCCCAGGCCTTCTTCAATCGCGGCCAACAGGGCTGGCAGCGCGTCCCCGGCAATGCTCGGCTCGGCGACGAATTCCAGCACCTGGCCACGCCGCGCGCCGAGGCTCAACAGCTTGCTCAGGCTTTTAACCGATACCGCGCCGACCGGACCATCGACAATGCGCACGCGAATATCGCCATCGAAGCTCTTCGCCAGTTGCGCGAGGATCTTCGCCGGGCGTGCATGTAGCCCGTGGGCATTGGCCAGGGTGATGCGCGCGCTCGGCCAGTCGGGCGGCAGTTCGCCACCCAGCACCTCAAGCACGGCACGACTGCTGGTGGCGCGGCCCAATTCCTGGCCGCGCCCTTCGATCAGCAAGGCGCACAGGCGCTCGAGCAACGCCTGATGTGCTTCGCCCAGGCTGGCCAGGCAGAACAGGCCATTGAGCGGCTGGCCCAGGTAGCGCATGGGTTTGTCCGGCGTGACGAAGGCCAGGCCCGGACGCTTGACCGTCTGCTCGCTGTGCAGCCACCACAGACCATCGCCCAGGGGCAGTGCATCGACTTGCTGCAACACGGCGGCAAACCCGTTGCTCACGCAATCGGCCTGGCGCAACAGGCGCGCGCCGCGCCACACCAGTTCCTCGAAATCATCGGCCGACACGCCGAGGCTGATCATCTGTGCATCCAGTGCCAGTTCCTGCGGCGCGCCTTGCAGCAGTTTCAGCAAGGCGTCGGCGGAACCGGCACGGCGCAGCGCCTGGCCGAGGTCGGTCTCACCCAGGGCGCGGGTCAGCAATTGCAGCAGGCGCAAGTGTTCATCGGATTTGGCGGCAATCCCGATCGCCAGGTACACGACCTGGCCGTCGCCCCAGTCCACGCCTTCGGGAAACTGCAACAGACGCACGCCGGTGGAAAACACCTGGTCGCGGGTTTCCGGGGTGCCGTGAGGAATGGCGATGCCTTGGCCAAGAAAGGTCGAGCCTTGGGCTTCACGGGCTTGCAAGCCACTGAGATAACCTTCGGCAACCAGGCCATCGGCCACCAGTTTTTCCGCGAGCAGGTGCAAGGCCGCAGATTTATCCACCGCCACCTGGCCCATGGATATCTGCTCTACAGTGAGCTCGAGCATGCCGTTCTCCTAGTTAGTGCGGGGTGCGCACTAGGTATTGTTTTGAATAAATCAGCTTAGCGGTGTTCAAAAGTAACTGACTGAGCGGTCAGTTGGCAGTAGCCACTCAGCGGCGAACATCGTAAAAATACCCTTGCTGAAACGTTTAATCTAGAATTTATGGCAGATTACGCGTTAATTGCGCAAGCTTGAAGGGCCACTCGGCGCCTGTTGTGGGACATTGGTCGTATGCGGGAATCGGTTACGATTGGACAAAATGTCGGGGCACGCTCAAAAAAACAAGGAAACCCGGTTTGAAACTCAGTGATATCGCACGTCTGGCCGGTGTGTCGGTCACAACCGCCAGCTATGTCATCAATGGCAAGGCCGAACAACAACGTATCAGCAACGCGACGGTGGAGCGGGTAAGGGCCGTGGTCCAGGCCCACGGTTTTACGCCTAACCCGCAAGCCGCCGGCTTGCGCAGCCGGCACACGCGCACCCTGGGCTTTATCCTGCCGGACCTGGAGAACCCCAGTTACGCACGCATTGCCAAGTTACTCGAACAAGGCGCACGGGCGCGCGGCTATCAATTGCTGATCGCCAGCTCCGACGATGAGGCTGACAGTGAGCGCCAATTGCTGCAACTGTTCCGCGCGCGGCGCTGCGATGCGCTGTTTGTCGCCAGCTGCCTGCCGGCCGAGGATGACAGCTATCGCGAACTGCAAGCCAAAGGCTTGCCGGTAATCGCCATCGACCGGGTGATGGAGCCCAGCCAGTTCTGCTCGGTGGTCAGCGACGACCGCCAAGCCTGCCAGCAGCTCACCGGCAGCCTGCTGCAACCGTTGCCCAAGCAAATCGCGCTGATCGGCGCCCATCCGGAGCTGAGCATCAGCCAGGAACGTGCTGCGGGTTTTCGTGAAGCCCTGCAAGGCTTTACCGGCGAGGTGATCATCGAACAGGGCGAAGCCTTCAGCCGCGACTGCGGGCGACAGCTGATGGAGCAATTACTGCAGCGCCTGGGGCATCTGCCTGACGCGCTGGTGACCACGTCCTACGTGCTGCTGCAAGGCGTGTTTGACGCCCTGCACGACTTCCCGCTCAAGTCACGGCCACTGCGCCTGGGCACCTTCGGCGATACCCAGTTGCTGGACTTCCTGCCGCTGCCGGTCAACGCCATGGCCCAGCAGCACCAACTGATCGCCGACACCGCCCTGCGCCTGGCCCTGGCGGCCATTGAAGAAGAACATTACCAACCCGGCGTGCACGGCATCAGCCGAACCTTCAAGCAGCGTATTCACGAGGCCTGAGCGTGGAGCTGATCGACACCCACACCCACCTGGATTTCGCGGACTTCGACGCTGACCGTCCGCAGGTCCTCGCCCACAGCCGTCAACTCGGTGTGCGGCGCATGGTGGTGCTCGGGGTTTATCAGCGCAATTGGCAACGGTTGTGGGATCTGGTGGTGGAGGATGAAGGCTTGTTCGCCGCCTTCGGCCTGCACCCGGTGTATCTCGATGAGCACCGCCCTGCCGACCTGCTGGAATTGGGCGACTGGCTGACGCGCCTGCAGGGCCACCGGCAACTGTGCGCCGTGGGTGAAATCGGCCTGGATTACTTTCTTGAGCACCTGGACCGAGAGCGCCAGCAAGCGCTGTTCGAAGCCCAGTTGAAACTGGCGGTGGATTTCGCCCTGCCCGCCTTGCTCCACGTACGCCGCAGTCACGCGGCGGTGATCGCCACACTCAAGCGCATCCGCCTGCCGCGTGGCGGCATCATTCATGCGTTCGCCGGCAGCCGGGAAGAGGCCCGCGAGTACATCAAGCTCGGCTTCAAGCTGGGCCTGGGCGGTGCCGCGACCTGGCCGCAGGCCTTGCGCATGCACAAGGTGCTGGCCCAATTGCCATTGGAAGCGGTGGTGCTGGAGACGGACGCGCCGGATATGGCGCCGGCCATGTATCCGGGCCGACGCAACAGTCCACACCACTTGCCGGACATCTGCAGCGCCCTGGCCGAGCGCATGGGCATCAGCGCGTCACGGCTGGCTGAGGCGAGCACACGCAATGCGTGCGAGCTGTTCCAGTGGTAGGCGGCTGACGACTTGCAGGTTCAAGGTCATCCGTTGCCGATGCCGCACGTAGCGCAGCACCAGAAAGTGGATCAACAGCGTCGTCAGCGAAATGTTGAATTGCCCGATCACACTGAGCAGCCCCAGCCACTCTGCAAACAGCGCCACCAGGAGGGTCGCGCACGTCAGCATGATCATGCCGGGCGGCACCAGCGCCCAGTGGTCCAGGGCACGAAAGCGACGCAGCTGCTTTCGGCAACACAGCTGCAGGCACGTGTGGCAATAGGTACAGACGAAGGGCTCGTCGATGGCGATGGCGTTCAGTTGCCAGGGTTTGAGTTCAAACGTCATGTCGCAGTGGGCGCAATGCCCTTTGATGCCGATGACAGCGGCCATCGCCGTGCCTCCTTGAGACCGTGACCAGATGATACAAATGTTCACCCATTCACGGCACATTGAAAGGCCAGCAGCGAAATCAGGATAAGCGCCACGCGTGACAGGGTTAAATCCCACCGAAAATTCCTACGTGCGGAACGCGCCATAGGTATCTACACAACTTTGGCGTGACGCCGAACTTGCTCCCCGTTGCTACCCGTAGGGGGCACAGCAGCCTATCTTACTGATACCCCACAAATCCAAATGTGGGAGGGGGCTTGCCCCCGATGGCGGCCTTAGGGCCGACCAGGATGTTGGATTGGGTTGAGTACATATCCGTTTCTGCGGTCACGGCTGCTTAGGGTTCCGCCCTGACGGCGGCTCACTTTTGAAAAGCGCAAAAGTAAGCAAAACGCTCTTGCCCCACCACTCGGCACCTCGCTTAGGCTCGGTGTGCCCTCTCTCCGGCTTGA
>Ga0105246_10001283_pt1 | contig 14749 bp, 12 predicted proteins | sample KBSM64metaG_FD_99694 | JGI IMG/M metagenome (GOLD analysis project Ga0105246, IMG submission 99694) | Miscanthus rhizosphere microbial communities from Kellogg Biological Station, Michigan, USA - KBS M6-4 metaG | ecosystem: Host-associated > Plants > Roots > Rhizosphere > Soil | place...
CAGGTGATGCTGCTCGACCACGCGAACAAGGCCGGCAAGAAAATCCTGATGTCCGGCGGTGGGCGCTGCAACTTCACCAACCTGTACACCGAGCCGAGCAATTTCCTCTCGCAGAATCCGCACTTCTGCAAATCCGCACTGGCCCGCTACACCCAGTGGGATTTCATCGGCATGGTCGCCAAACACGGCGTGCCGTATCACGAGAAAAAACTCGGCCAGTTGTTCTGCGATAACAAATCCAGCGACATCCTCGGCATGCTGCTGGACGAGTGCGATCAGGTCGGCGTCAACCTGCACCTGGACACTTCGATCCAGACCATCGAAAAGGTCGAGGGCGGTTACCTGCTCGACACCACCCTCGGCCAGATCCAGTGCCAGTCGCTGGTGATCGCCACCGGCGGTCTGTCGATCCCGACGCTGGGCGCGACCGGTTTCGGTTACCAGGTCGCCAAGCAATTCGGCCACGACCTGCTGCCGACCCGCGCCGGCCTGGTGCCGTTCACCATCACCGATCAGCTCAAGGATTTATGCACCGAACTGTCGGGTACATCGGTGGACTGTCTGGTGAGCTGCAACGACCAGAGCTTTCGCGAGAACATCCTGTTCACTCACCGCGGTCTCAGCGGCCCGGCAATTCTGCAGATTTCCTCGTTCTGGGAGCCGGGCGACACGGTCGAGATCAACCTCCTGCCCGATCACGACGCCGCGAGCTGGCTGCAACAGCAAACTGCCGAGCGTCCGAACAGCGAACTGAAAACCCTGCTCGGCGAAATCTTCACCAAGAAGATGGCCAACCTGCTGGCGGACAACTGGTTCGTCTCCAAACCGATGAAGCAGTACACCCACGCCGAACTGGCAGACATCGCCGAGAAGCTCGGCAGCTGGAAAGTCGTGCCGGCCGGCACCGAAGGCTACCGCACCGCCGAAGTCACCCTTGGTGGCGTCGACACCCGCGAAGTGTCGTCCAAGACCATGGAGTCGCTGAAAAGCCCGGGCCTCTACTTCGTCGGCGAAGTGCTCGACGTCACCGGGCATCTGGGCGGTTTCAACTTCCAGTGGGCCTGGGCTTCCGGCTACGCTGCCGCGCAGTACGTCTGACCCAAAGCCATACACAAAACCCTGTGGTGCATGAAAGGAACACTTTTTGCTGCCAGATGTGATCGGCGCCATTGCGTCGGCGTCATTACTGGCTCAATTTAGCGGCATCGCCTCGGAAGGCCTTCGCACTTCATGTCCTCGACCTCGTTTCGTCAGTCTTTGCGGCGCCTGTGGGCGCTGGATAAATTCAGCTACAGCGTGCGGGTGTTCATCGCCCTGACCGGCAGCATGGCGCTGTGTTGGTATCAGGATGAAATGGGGCTGCTGATCCCGCTGTTCCTCGGGATCATCGCCAGCGCCCTGGCCGAGACCGACGACAGTTGGCAGGGCCGCCTCAACGCGCTGGCGGTGACGCTGGTGTGTTTCAGCGTTGCAGCGCTGTCGGTGGAATTGCTGTTCCCCTACCCCATCGTTTTCGTCATCGCCCTGGCACTGGCCAGTTTCGGGCTGACCATGCTCGGCGCGCTTGGCGAGCGTTATGGCGCGATTGCCTCGGCGACCCTGATTCTCTCCGTCTACACCATGATCGGCGTGGACCAGCGCGGTGGCGCGGTCACGGATTTCTGGCACGAACCGATGCTGCTGGTGGCCGGCGCCGCGTGGTACGGCTTGCTGTCAGTGTTGTGGCAGGCGATGTTTTCCAATCAACCGGTGCAGCAGAGCCTGGCGCGGCTGTTCCGTGAGCTGGGTTATTACCTGAAGCTCAAAGCCTCGCTGTTCGAGCCGATCCGTCAGCTGGACGTCGAAGCGCGTCGACTGGAACTGGCCCAACAAAACGGCCGCGTCGTGGCGGCACTGAACAGCGCCAAGGAAATCATTCTCCATCGGGTCGGCAACGGGCGCCCCGGCTCGAAAGTCAGCCGCTACCTGAAGCTGTACTTCCTGGCGCAAGACATCCACGAACGCGCCAGTTCTTCGCACTACCCTTACAACGCGCTGGCCGATGCTTTTTTCCACAGCGACGTGCTGTTCCGCTGCCAACGCCTGCTGCGCCAGCAAGGAAAGGCCTGCCGGGCGCTGGCCGAATCGATCCAGATGCGCCAGCCGTTCATCTACGACGCGAGTTTCGCCGAGGCCCTGAGCGACCTGCACGCCTCCCTCGAACACCTGCGCATCCAGAGCAACCCGGCCTGGCGCGGGTTGCTGCGTTCGCTGCGGGCGCTGGCGGCCAACCTCGGCACCCTCGACCGTTTGCTCAGCGATGCCAGCAACCCCGACGCATTGGCCGATGCCACCGACAGCAGCCTGCTCGACCGCTCGCCACGCAACTTCAAGGATGTCCTGACTCGTCTGCGCACGCAGCTGACGCCAACGTCATTGCTGTTTCGCCATGCCCTGCGCCTGCCGCTGGCGCTGAGCATCGGTTACGGCATGGTGCATCTGATTCACCCGTCGCAGGGTTACTGGATCATCCTCACCACGCTGTTCGTCTGCCAGCCGAACTACGGCGCCACCCGGCGCAAACTCGGCCAGCGGATTCTCGGCACCGCCATCGGCCTGACCATCGCCTGGGCGTTGTTCGATCTGTTCCCGAGCCCGCTGGTGCAGTCGTGCTTCGCCATCGCGGCCGGCGTGGTGTTCTTTACCAACCGCACCACCCGCTACACCGTAGCGACCGCCGCGATCACAATCATGGTGCTGTTCTGCTTCAACCAGGTCGGCGACGGCTACGGGCTGTTCGTGCCGCGCCTGTTCGATACCCTGCTCGGCAGCCTGATCGCAGGCCTGACGGTGATCCTGTTCCTGCCGGACTGGCAGGGTCGGCGCCTGAACAAAGTGCTGGCCAACACCCTGACCTGCAACAGCATCTACCTGCGCCAGATCATGCAGCAATACGCTGCCGGCAAGAGCGACGACCTCGCCTATCGCCTCGCCCGACGCAACGCGCACAACGCCGACGCGGCACTGTCGACCACGCTGGCGAACATGCTGATGGAGCCGGGGCATTTCCGAAAGGAAGCCGACGTCGGCTTCCGCTTCCTGGTGCTGTCGCACACGCTGCTCAGTTATCTGTCGGGCCTTGGCGCGCACCGGGAAACCCAGTTGCCGGCCGACGTGCGTGAGCACCTGATCGATGGGGCCGGGGTGAAACTGGCCAGCAGCATTGACGAGATCGCCCAGGGTCTGGCGAGCAAACAGCCGATTGCGATCCAGAGCGACGAGGAAGAAGCGCTGGCCAACGAGCTTGAGCAGATGCCGGACGAAATCGATGAAGGCCAGCGACTGGTGCAGACACAGCTGGCGCTGATCTGCCGTCAGCTCGGCCCGCTGCGCACGCTGGCGGCGCATCTGATCAAGGACACCGCCGAGGATTGAGGTGGCCGGACAGGCCTCTTCGTCGGAACGCCGCCCGGAGCAAGCCCGCGAAGAGGCCAGTTCGTGCACTAAAAATCTTTCAGGCTACATCCCGTGCTGCCTGAGCAGCTTGTCATAGCTGCCATCTGCCTTCATCGATGCAATCGCCTTGTCGAACCCGGCCACGATCTGTTCGTGCTCCGGGTTCTTCAGGCTGACCAGAATGTGCAGGCTGTTTTCGCTCAGCGGCTTGGGCAGAAACTCCACCGCGTTGCGCACTTTCGGTGATTCACGGGCCAGGTAATAACGGGCGACGTATTCATCTTCCAGGGTCAGCTTGACCCGATCCGCCGCCAGCATGCGCACGGCCATGGCGAAGTTATGCACAGGGACTTTCTGCAACGCGGTGTCGGCATCGAACGACGCCGAATAGGCATAACCGCGCACCACCGCAATCGGATAGGTGTGCAGTTCCTGCAGGTTGTTGTATTCGATGGGCGTGTCTTTGCGTTTGAGAAAACGCACGCGGTTGAGCAGGTACTCGTCAGAAAACTGCCCCAGCTTCCTGCGCTCGTCGTTGTACCAGGCGTTGACCAGCACGTCGTAACGCCCCTCGCCAACCCCGAGCAGCGCCCGCGCCCACGGCACCTGTTCGTAATCGCTGGCATAGCCGGCCCGGGCCAGGGCCGTGCTGACGATGTCTGTGGCCAGCCCACCGTTGACCAGCGTGTCATCGGTAAAGGGCGGCCAGACGTCGAACACCAGACGCAGTTTCTCCGCTGCAGCACTTTGAGCCAGCAACAGCAATCCGATCAAAGCGAACGCTCGATGCAATCGCGGCATGCTTGAAAATCCTTAGCGGGCGGGCTGCCCGGCGTGTTTTCAGTCAAAACCCCAAGGCCCCTTACCGGCGAATCCCAGGCCCTAACATTAGCTCATTGAAGCCATTGCACAGCGCTTCCCAGCAGATTACACAAAGATGTCGATGCCGCCAGAAGGGAATGATGGCATTTTGGCCTTTGTCACAGATTTCTCAGCCATACAGACATATTTCGACGCTGCGCTTAGTATCGGGCGACGTAGTTCAAGGAATCGGAAGATGACAATCGAGTGGGTCTGCAAACATCACAGCGATCTGGGACTGGAGCAGCTGTACGCCATTTTGAAATTGCGCTCGGAGGTGTTCGTGGTCGAACAGCGCTGCGCGTATCTGGATCCGGACGGTCAGGATCTGGACGGCGACACCTGCCATTTGATGGGTTGGGAAGGTGATCAGTTGGTGGCGTACCTGCGCCTGCTGGACCCGGAATCCCAGGGTGGCGACGTGGTGATCGGCCGCGTACTGACAGCGCCGGCCGGCCGTGGCAAGGGGTTGGGCCATCAAATGATGGAACAGGCGCTGAAACAGGCCGAGAAGCGTTGGCCTGAAGTGCCGATCTATCTGTCGGCCCAGGCGCATTTGCAGGGGTATTACGGTCGGTACGGGTTTGTCGTGGCGGGTGAGGAGTATCTGGAGGATGACATTCCGCACATCGGGATGCGGCGTTCCTGAAAAGCCCCCTCACCCTAACCCTCTCCCGGAGGGAGAGGGGACTGATTGGGGAATATTCGGGAGATACAACGACCTGAACGAGCGTTGTTGAATCCAAAATCGCCACACTTGATCAGGCCGATGTATGACGCAAGACACCTCGGTCAGCTCCCTCTCCCTCCGGGAGAGGGCTGGGGTGAGGGCAGCGACCTAAAGACAAATACCCAACTCAGGGATATTCCAAAACCGCTTTTATCTGCCGCAAATTCCGCTCGATCCACCCCCGATCAATCGCCCCCCACTCCCGAATCCGATAGCGCCCCGCATGATTGCGTGCGCCCTCTTCCTGTTCGAACTCGCAGACAATATCCAGATCCGCCAGCGCCGCAATGGTGTCCTGCGCCGTGCGCCGGGGCATGCCGGTGACCTCGGTCAGCGCCGGCACGCTGCTGGCCAGGCCGCTGTCGATCAGGTACGCCACGTACAAGCGCCGGTAGAAACTGCTCTTGGTCTTGCTCACGTCCATGCATGCACTCCGTTTTTTTGATTTTTTATTGCATGTCCCGCCACGTCAGGTACACCCGCAGATCGAACTCGATCTGGTGATAGCCCGGCAGCATGTGCTCACATAATTTATAGAACGCCTTGTTGTGATCCGACTCCTTGAAGTGCGCCAGTTCGTGCACGACGATCATCTTCAAAAACTCAGGCGCGGCCTCCTTGAACAGCGAGGCGATACGAATCTCTTTCTTGGCCTTGAGCTTGCCGCCCTGCACCCGCGAGACCGTGGTGTGCAGGCCGAGGGCGCGGTGGGTCAGGTCGAGGCGGTTGTCGAACAGGACCTTGTCGATGGCAGGGGCGTTGCGCAGGTATTCCTGTTTCAGGTCCAGCGCGTAGCCGTACAAGGCTTTGTCGCTCTGCACATCGTGGCGGCCCGGATAGCGTTGGCTCAGGTAATCACCGAGGCGATCCTCGGCAATCAATTGGCGCACCTGATCCTGCAATTGCGCGGGATAGGCCTGGAGGTATTTCAACGCAGTCATGGGCGGCACGGGTCATGAAAAGGCCGCCAGTGTAGCGAATTCAACCGGCCAGCGCGCTCCAGTCGAAGGGCTCGGCAAAGCGCGTGGCGTCCTCGGCGACCAACGGCCGCGCCACCAGGAATCCTTGCACGTACTCGCAACCATGAGCTTGCAGCCATTGGTATTGCTCGATGGTTTCAACGCCTTCGGCAATCACCAGCAACCCGTACTCCTTGCTCAGCGCAATGACGTTGCGTACCAGCGAAGCGTCCCGGGTCGAGTGGGGCAATCGGGCGATCAAGTGGCGATCGAGCTTGAGCGTATCCAGCTCCAGATCCCGCAAATGCGAAACCGAACAGGAGCCGGAGCCGAAATCGTCCAGCGCCACCCGCACCCCGAGATTGCGCAGCAACTTCAGTTGCTTGCGGGTCTCGTCAGGATTGACCGTCAGCGCCTCTTCGGTCACTTCCACTTCCATCTGGCGCGGCTGCAATCCATGGCGTTCCAGCACCTGACGCAATTCGGTCACCAGATTCGGCAGGCCGAACTGGGTGTTGCTCAGGCTGACGCCGATGACCAGATCCTTGGAGAACGCAGCCTCCCAGGCCTTACGTTGTCCGGCACTGCGATGATAGATCCAGCTGCCGAGCCGGCTGATCAGCGTCGCCTCTTCCAGCAACGGCAGGAACAGCCCCGGCGGCACATCGCCGACACTCGGATGCTGCCAGCGCAGCAACGCCTCGAAACCGCGAATTCTGCCGTCACCCACCGCCACCTGCGGTTGATAGACCAGATTGAAATCACGGTTCTCGATAGCGGTTCGCACACTCTCTTCCAGCATCAGCCGCGAGCGGGCGCGACCGTTCATTTCGTGATCGTAGAAGCGATATTGCTGACGCCCGGCGCGCTTGGCTTCGTACATGGCGATGTCCGAAGCACGCATCAAGCCGTCGAGGTTGTTGCCGCAGTCCGGATACGTGGCGATGCCAATGCTCGCACCCAGAGCGATATCCAGCCCTTCAATCTGCTGACAGATCGACACCCGCTCGATGAGTTTCTCGGCAATCTTCGCCGCCTGCTCGGGAAACTCCAGATCCAGCAGCGCGGTGAACTCATCGCCGCCCATCCGCGCCAGAATATCGAACGGCCGCAGGCAGGCTTTCAATTGTTCGGAGACCCAGCGCAACACTCGGTCTCCGGCATCATGGCCGAGGGAATCGTTAACCCTTTTGAAGCCGTCGAGATCGAGGTACATCAGCACCCAACTGCTGTCCGTGCGTTCGCCGCGCAGCAGCAGGTTTTCCACGGTCTGGTAGAAACCCCGGCGGTTGAGCAACCCGGTCAGCGGATCGGTGACGGCCTGGAATTCGAGCTGTTGATGCAGGTGACGCACCACCGACATGTCCAGCACCGTCACTACCATCGCGTGCTGTTCACTCGGCAGCGGCGCGCAGGACAGGGCCACAGGCACTTGCTGGCCCGGCGCGGTGCGCAGCAAGGCGTCGTGTAAACGCAGCGTCTCACCGCGTTTGTAACTGGCGTAGAACTCGGAATCGGCCCACAGCGGAATGTGCGGTTTCTGCAGGAAATCGAGAAACTCCTGCCCTTCCAGCTCCTTCACCGGCGCATTGAGCAACCGGGAAATCGCCGGGTTGGCGAAACGGATCAAACCATCCTCGGCCAGCACCAGAATGCCTTCGGCGGCGTTATCCAGCACCGACGCATTGAAGGCCCGCGCCGATTCCAGATCCTGGCTGAGGCGCTGCAACGCCCGACGGTTGCGCTGGTGCTCCAGCAACGCCTGGACCTTGGGCTTTAGAATCTGTGGGTCGAAGGGTTTGAACAGGTAATCCACCGCACCGCTGGCATAGCCCTTGATCACGGCATCCTGGGACTGTTCGTTGGCGGTAAGGAATATGATCGGCGTCAGCCGCGTGCGCTGGCTGCCACGCATCAGGCGTGCGACTTCGAAACCGTCCATGCCCGGCATCTGTACATCCAGCAGCACCAGATCGACGTCGTGTTCGAGCAACAGGCTGAGGGCTTCGAAGCCGGAAGCCGCGGTCATGACCTGCCAGTCCTGGCGCTGCAGCAACGCGCGCATGCTGATCAGATTTTCAGGGTAATCATCAACGATCAAAAGGACTGAGCTGCCTTCACCTGGCGTGGGTTGCGCGCATTCCATGCTGCTTCTCTTGTCGGGACATCCAATCGGGACGCGGCCGGTTCTCGTGAAAACCGTACAGTTACTGAGCCTTCACTCTAGTCCTGGATCCGAAAAAGCAGTAGCTGTCATCAGGCCATCATTTAACCAAACCGGTGAGTAGCCGACTAACGGTCATCGCTGCAGCCCCCGAAAACCGGGAAACATGGCATTTCGACAGGATGTTGACGCCAATCATCCGCCAGACGGCCGTTAACAAAAAATCCCTCTACGCTTATAAAGGCCGCCCCCAAGAGGCGCGGGCTAGAGCTTCTGGCACGCGCGTGCAAGAGAAATAGAGTGGAAGAACCGACATGATCGACCTCGCAACCTGGAACCTCAGCGTTCCCGTTGGCAGCCCGCCCTACACCGTCGAAACCTCCAAACTGGTGAACGGCTTCAAGGATCAGTACTTCCATTCCGACACCGGCACCCTGTTCTTCTGGTCCCCGGTGACCGGCTCGAAAACCGAAAACGCCATCTACCCGCGCACCGAACTGCGCGAGACCTACAGCAACGGAACGCTGCGCAACTGGTATTACCCGGACGCCGACAACCTGCTGCGCGCGACCCTTTCGGTCAACAAGGTGCCCAGCTCGGGCAAGATCGTCATCGGGCAGATTCATGCGTATGAAAGTCAGAAACCGCTGGTGAAGCTTGAGTATCAGTACAAGAGCAAACTGGACTCCGGCAACCTGGTGATCAAGGTGCGGATGCATCCGGATGATGACGAAAGCCGGGTGATTACCCTGGCGACCGGAATCAAACTCGATCGCGAGTTCAATTACCTGATTCACCTGAGCCCCGGTGGTGCGCTGGGTATCAGTGCGGCGGGGTATCAGTGGGACTCGCAGATCAGCGCGACGTGGCGCAACAAACCGTTGTATTTCAAGGCTGGCGTGTATGTGCAGGACAACACCGGGTACACCAGCGAGGGTGGGCAGGTGACGTTCTCAAAACTGGACATTGACCACGACAAATAACCTGTGGGAGCTGCGGTGCGTCGATTCGCCTTTCCAGCGATGGCGCCAGTAGCAGCACCTGCATTAAACGGTCATGTTTAAACCAGCCCGGCGTAACTTCCCGAAGCCTACAACGTCTTGCGTCGCTGCCTACCGGTACGCCAGAATCCGCCGGCTTGTGCGCCTGGAGGGCCGTCGGTAACTTGATTCGGGTCACTGATTCGCAGTGATCGGGTTTAGTAGCCCGAGGGTTCGCGAGGCGTATTTGCACTCCAGAAAGTGAGATATCTCGATATCTGCGCTCGATGGTAGCTGTACGCAGGGCGCTTTCGGGCGCGCCGGTTCGCGTCTCCCCGGTCTACTAACCTGCGTTCAGCTGCCACCCCATCGTTTAGTAGCGATCCGGTGCCGGCTTCATTTCCCGGAGACGAAACATGATTCAATCGACCCCTCATCCGCCGGTCACAGACCCGGCCTCCCCCTACGATTCCCTCGACCCCAAAAAACTCAACGAAGCCGCCGAACGCGCCCTCGACCACTACCTCTGCCCCGGCGCCCGCATCATGGCCACGGCCAATGAACCCGACCGCATGTACTTCGCCAACCCCGCCTACAGCACCGAATCCCTGCTGGTCAACGCCAGCGAAACCCTCGGCTGCGCCAGCGAAATGCTCAACAACTTCGCCGCAATTCTGCCGGCATCCCACCGCAAAACCGCGCTGGGTATCGCGCAAGTGGTGATGCTCGGGGAACTGGCGGTGAATCAGGCGCTGGATAACGTGGAGCCAAAAATGTAATCGGCGACTGACTCAAGCAGAGCTACGACGAAGAAACCCGTCAACGCCGGGTTTCTTTGTAGAGGCGGCAAAGAAGTCGAATAGGAAATCACAAAGAGAAACTAGCGAATGTTGAAATTGAAAACTTTAATCTCTTAAGAACCAATTGAAATCAACCAACTAGCGAAAAACCATAAAAAACTGTCAAATATGACAGTTGCTATTAACTCCACAATTCTAAATCATTGGCTCACAACCTATTGGAGAGCCATACAATGCCAACCACAATCACATCAGTAACACCACAGGGCTCTATACCTGCAAGTGGCCCGGTCATCAATTTACCGCTACCGACCACCGTCGTTACCAATGCTACAGTCGCCCCTGCCCCATACCTTGAAACGGGTACAGAAAACGGCATTGCTTTTTTAAGAACTACTATACCTCTCCATATAAACACAAGAAGGGGAGATACCATTCGAACCTACTTCAAGAACAGCTCCAAATCTTTCATCTTCTGCTGCGACGTCGTTGATGAAAATTTCGAAAACAGAGAAATAAAAGATAACAAAGGCAGACTCATAACATCCTTCCCTATAGAAAACATAAAAAATAATGGAATGCCAAGCGGCATATATAGATTCAGCTACGCACAAACCAATATCGCCGGAAAAGTTGTAGTAGCATCATTAAACCATAACTGCGAAATAACCGTAACATAGAGTTGGACCCAACTCAAAAAAACAGGCAAACCCGACAAATAACTTTTCATAAAAACAAAATTAAGTCATACAAATGAAAGAAGACAGATTTATTTATCATGCAGCCGTAATCACTTGGGAAATAAATCTGTCACCTTTTCTTATTTTTTCGACTTTCCTCACTTCTCGTGCAACCAATACAAAAGTCAGGACTTAAAAATGAAAATCAAACCACTTTTCGTTTCATTGCTTCTGGAGACTGGTGATCCTACAGCCATTAGAACCAAGGACGGCCGAATGCTCCATGGTGCGATAGCAGGAGTCGACAAGCCGACAGAAAGCCTCATCATGGAAACTCAGGACAACGAGGTTGAGGTTGTACGCATGAGCGAAATTGAGTCCGTTTGGGTTCCTCAATTTTCGAATGAACCTTTCCACCAACCTAGAGTTATACCAGCACTCATACCTTTAGCTATTGGATTAATTGGCCTGGGTGCAGAAGTCGGTACAGTAATCGCCGAAGAGATTATCACTAATGGAATAGCCACCGAATCGGATCACTATACTCCCCCAGCTCGCTTTCCTATACCCACTCCAGCAGGTAGTATGGGTGGTCGTAGGTATCACCCAGTTGATTGCTCCTGTGGTAGATGTTCTGGCGGAGGCAGATGGCTGGATGATTAGTTTAAGGGGACTAAGTTTAAAGTTTAAGGGGACAGATTTATTTACCGCAGAAATCAAAAAAATAAATCTGTCACCTTTTTTGCAGTCACCTTTTTTGCATTTCTCCGACGGATCTCCCGCAAACCCAAGAATCCATAATCCTGGGGTTCCACTTCTACCGCTCTCGCTCACTCAGGTGATCACATAAGTATTGAGGAAACTCACGGCAGTATTTCGAGTTGGAAGCGTTGTAATCTGTGGAAACGGAGAAGGTGGCGTTGGAATTGCTCCACCATATTGAACGGCCTCTAGATCGTACGTCCCCGGTGTGATACCGCGAGCGGTCAATACGTTCACACTTATTTCACCTCTAATGAATACTCCTTGCTGCTTTCGTAAAGCCCAGAAAATAGAGTAATCATCGAGTGTATACGTCAATACAAGGACAGGAAAAGGAATGTTGACATCCACCAAATAGAACTCCAGCACATCACCAACCCTCGTGCAGTCTGGCAACAGATATTGAATTTGAAAGTACTGCTGACCAACAGACCCCGCATTCTGAGTTATTTTAGGCGCAACACTTCTCATCCTTGGCAAGGGGTAAGCATTAAAGTCAAAAGCGACCATCATTAATACGCCAGGAGGCGACAATGGTGTATTCGGTGAAATTTGAGTAATGATCACTTTTCAGCCCCCTACTTAACTTTATTTTGGTTCTCAGGAACCCCTTCAATTTATCGAGAACTTGCACGACGCACACCTGTAAGAAATCACAGTTTTTATATCTATTCGGACTAAAAAACGGGATACCTATTTATCGGATGACTGTATACGGCCATGGACAATCAAAGAGAGCAAAAAGGGGGCGGATTTATTTATTGATTAACAGGAGGATGTCTTCGTTGCAGCTTACCCATCGGGTCCAACCAGTCCGCCAAGGATTTGATATCTATCAAAACATATAAATCCGTCCCCATTTTTGAAAAAAGTGGCAGCTGCGCAGACGATGAAAATGTCACCCATATCGGGCTTATCGCCAAGCGAATCTTCATTTTGTCCGTTATAGGTGACATTTCACCCAGCAGAAATATGAGTTCGCCATAAAAATTCAGGCAAAAAAAAACCGCCTCACGGCGGGTTTCTTTCAAATCAGCTCAACACCCAGTCTCAATTGACCTTGGCGTTCAACTCACCCTTCAGATAACGCTGATACATGCTTTCCAGCGAGATCGGCTTGATCTTCGAAGCGTTGCCGGCAGTACCGAAAGCTTCGTAGCGAGCGATACATACATCGCGCATCGCCTTGACGGTTTCGCCGAAGAATTTACGCGGGTAGAACTCGCTCGGGTTGGTGGCCATCAGGCGACATATTGCGCCGGTGGATGCCAGACGCAGGTCGGTGTCGATGTTGACCTTGCGCACGCCATGCTTGATGCCTTCGACGATTTCTTCAACCGGTACGCCGTAGGTTTCTTTGATGTCGCCGCCGTACTGGTTGATGATCGCCAGCCACTCTTGTGGTACCGACGAGGAACCGTGCATCACCAAGTGGGTGTTCGGGAATGTGAATTACCTTGATGCGATCATTGCCACACGTCTGCGGTAGGCCTACGAAACACCACCATCATCAGAATGTTGTGCTAACGTAACATTTATATATTTATGTTCCGGTAACAGCACATGGATTATATTTTGTTGATCACTCGCCTTGGCGACCAATTGCGCGAAAAACGTATCCGCCGAGGCCTGACCCAAGCTCAGCTTGCCGACCTCGCAGGGCTGACACGATACAAGGTCATCGCCGTAGAAAAAGGCACCCTTTCTGTCGGCATGATCGCCTATGCGCGTGTCCTCGGTGCACTGGATTGCGAACTCGCTGTCGTCCCAGCCGCCATGCCAACCCTTGAAGAGCTTGGGGACTTATTCGAATGAAGATGACCTCTCTCAAAGTCAACACGCCTGAGGGGCATAGCGGCAGGCTTTTCAGCGATGGCGAGGACTTCACCTTCCGTTATCACGAAGACGCAACGCTGGAAACGGCTATCAGCCTCTCGATGCCCGTGCGGCATGACGAGTTTCGCCGGCGCGAGCTCCACCCTGTTTTTCAGATGAACCTGCCGGAAGGCTACGTGCTGGAGCAACTGCGCAATCGCTTGGCTAAGACCGTGAATGTCGACCCGATGCTGTTGCTGGCGCTCTCCGGTAGCACCTCTCCCATTGGCAGGGTTCAAGTGCGCTCTGAAACGGTTGATGCCTTGCTGGAAGAACAACAATTTCCAGGAGAGAAACTTGAGGAAATTCTGACGTGGGACGGCACGGAAGATATCTTCGCCGGCCTCATGGATCGCTACATCCTGCGGGCGGGCATTTCAGGTGTTCAGCCAAAATTGCTGGTTCCGGAACAACAAGAAAATACGTTACCCCGCGTGACCTCGAAAACCTCGGACTTGATTATCAAAAGTGGCCGAGACGAGTTTCCCGGTCTGGCAATCAACGAATTCCTTTGTATGTCCATGGCGAAAGAAGCGGGTATTCCCGTTCCGCCGTTTTACATTTCCGATAATGCCAAGCTGTTCGTCATGCGCCGCTTTGACCGCGACGATCAGCTCAACCCGATCGGTTTTGAAGACATGGCGGTGTTGATGGGGTTGTCGGCCAGCCAGAAGTACAGCAAAAGCTATGCGGCAATTGCCAAGGCCATCCGTGTGTACTGCCCGGCCGAGCATGTACGCGCATCACTTGATCAACTTTTCGATAGCGTTGCCTTGAGCTGCATTGTCGGGAATGGCGACGCTCATTTGAAAAACTTTGGATTGCTTTACTCCGAACCCACTCAGCGCGACGCGCGCCTGGCGCCGGCTTATGACATCGTCAACACCACGGCTTATATTCCGGAGGATGTGCTGGCTCTGGATCTGGCGGGCAACAAGTCGATGTTTGCCTCGCGACAGGGATTGCTGGAGTTTGCCCACACCTGTGAGATCGAGCAGCCGAGGGCGCGCATTCAGCGATTGCTTGCCTCGGTTGAAGCGGTACTTGCGCGCTATCCACAATATCGGGAACAGGCGCCTCATGTGGTCAGTGCCATTGAGCGAGCAGCAGCGCCGTTTACTCTGACTTTTGGATAGCCTCATGACCCGAGGATATCGTCGCTCATAAAAAATCCGCCTCTCGGCGGATTTTTTATTCAGTCAGCTAAATACCCAGTCTCAATTGACCTTGGCGTTCAACTCACCCTTCAGATAACGCTGATACATGCTTTCCAGCGAGATCGGCTTGATCTTCGAAGCGTTGCCGGCAGTGCCGAATGCTTCGTAACGAGCGATACATACATCGCGCATGGCCTTCACGGTTTCGCCGAAGAACTTACGAGGGTCGAATTCGCTCGGGTTGGTGGCCATCAGGCGACGCATGGCGCCGGTGGATGCCAGGCGCAGGTCGGTGTCGATGTTGACCTTGCGCACGCCGTGCTTGATGCCTTCGACGATTTCTTCA
>Ga0105246_10001287_pt1 | contig 14711 bp, 18 predicted proteins | sample KBSM64metaG_FD_99694 | JGI IMG/M metagenome (GOLD analysis project Ga0105246, IMG submission 99694) | Miscanthus rhizosphere microbial communities from Kellogg Biological Station, Michigan, USA - KBS M6-4 metaG | ecosystem: Host-associated > Plants > Roots > Rhizosphere > Soil | place...
CGGTGATCGCCGACGCCCACGACCGGCTCGACACGATCCGCACCGCCGCGCTCGACGCGGCGATCACCGGCCGCACCGGCACGCTCGGCACCGTGCAGATCGCCGGCGTCGATCACACCGCGCTCATCTACCAGTTCACCGTCGCTCGCGGCTTGCCGTGCTGAAAGGAAAACCATGTCTCAAGTCCGTCTGATCCCCGAGAACATCACGATCAAGTTCGCCGACGACGCCGCGTCGATCGCCACCGCACCCGAGTACCAATGTCAGGTGACGCACGCCAGCGTCGACCCGGTGCTCGCCTACAAGTCGACGCCGGCGACCGGCTGCTCGGGTGAGGTGCAACAACTCAAGGTCCCGGTGCCGTGGCAACTCAACCTGACGTGGCTGCAGGACTGGAATGGCCCGGCCGGCGGCCTCGCCAACTATGCCAACGAGAACGCCGGCCAGATCAAGTACTTCGAGTACGGGCCAACGTCGGACGCCACGCTGAAAGTGGCCGGCCAAGTCGAGGTCGCACCGGTCGGTTTCGCCGGCGACATGGGCGTGGTCGCGCTCGCCGGGCCGGTGGCGTGGCAGGTGCAGGGCGCGCCGACGTTCACCACGCCGGCACTCGTCGCCGCTGCTGCCGGTACTGCCGACGAGGGGTGAGCGCGGTGGGCCGCGCCGCGATCGAACTGCATCGCATCGCCGCCGACGTCGGCAAGATTCCCGACGCCGGACTGATCGCCGCGGCCAAGCTCGTGAAGCGTGTCGCCGACGACGAGGCGCGCCGTGTCACCGGCGACGGCACCATGAACGGCAAGCATCGCCGTCCGATCAAACTGCGGGCCCGCGACAAGTCGATCCGACCGGTGGAGCATGGCCGGGCGATCCTGATCACCGGCGTACCGGCCGGCCCGTGGGTTTGGGTCACCAGCGGTACCGCGGCGCACACGATCCGCCGCCGCAAGCGTGGCCCGATGCGCAAGATGACCGTGCACCATCCCGGCACCCGCGGGCGTGGCGCGTGGACCGCGGTCGTGGACCGCTCGAGCGACCTGGTGCCGCGCATCTTCCGTGACCTAGTGGACAGGGCGATCTAGTGGCCGGCAACGATCCGAAAATCCAGATCGACATAACGGCCCGCGACGAGGCCACCGACAAGCTCGAGGACGTCGCCGCCGAGGCCGACAAGCTCGAGAAGCTCTCGCCAGAAGTCGAGGTGACCGCCGACACCGCGGCCGCCACGACCGATATCGCCGACGTCGCCGACGCCGCCGGCCGGCTGTCGCACGACGACACGGTGCTCGTGATCAAGGCCAAGATCGACCAGGCCAAAGGCGACCTAAAAGCGCTGCAGACCGAGCTCGACCAGACCGGCGACAAGGCCGTCGAAACCACCGCCAAGCTCGACAAGGTCGACGGTGGCGGCGGTACCGGCTTGCGCGGTAACGCCATCTCCGATCTGACCGGCCCGCTCGGCGACGCATCATCGGCCGCGTCCGACTTCGGTGGCGTCATGGACGGCTTGGCCGACACCGTGCAAGGCGTGGCGACCAAGCTCGGCGCCAGTAGCGAGCAGGCCGAAAAGCTCGGCTCGGTTGTCGGCGGTTTGGGGTTCGTGGTCGCCGGCGCCGCCGCGGCGTGGACGCTGTATAAACAGCACCAGGACGAAGCCAAACGCAAAACGCAGGAGATGATCGACAAGCAACGCGAGCTCATCGGCCTCATCTCCGACGGGAACCGTGAAGCTGCAGCGACCAAGTTCGCCGACATGTACCAAGACGCGATCGACGCCGGCCGCACACTCGGCCTCACAACCCGCGACATCGTCGAGCACATCACCGGACAGAAGGACGCGCTGGTCGAGGTGCAGAAATGGATCGGCAACGCCTACGCCGGCGACACGCTCAACAAGGTCATCAACGCCACGAACACGATCGAGGATCAACGCAAGAAGTGGCTCGAGACGAACGACGTCCTCGAGGACACGACCAAGAAGAACGGCGAGATAGCCGACGCGCTCGGCATCTTGAAACCGGCATTGAAAGAGACCGGTACCGCCGGCACGAAGATGGGCGACGCGGTGGCCGCCGGCGCCGACCATGCCGCCGAGGGCATGCAACGGCTCAACGACAAGCTCGACGCCAAACGGGCGATCGAGGACTTCAAGACGACGATGGTCGAGGCGCAACAGACGATCCAAAAAGAGGGTTCGCTGACCGTCGATCAGATGCGCGGTGTCGAGGATTCGATCGTGCGCGCCGGGCAGACCGCCGGGCTCACACCGATCGAGATCGAGGCGATGATCCAAGAGGTGTCGCCGACAGACGTGAACAAGGCGTTTTTGGACACTCAACAGGCGATCGACGCCAAAGGTCCGATCACGATGCAGATACACCCCGAGCTACCGCCACGGCTCAAGATCGTGACCCGCGGCGGTACGACGATCTTGGACGAGGCGATATCGGTCGTACCCGGCGCCGCGGCGGCACCCGCCGCGCAACACGTCACGATCAACATGCCGGCCGGTTCGCGTGGCGTCGACGTCGTGCGCCAGGTCGCCGGGCAGGCTCGCCGATCCGGTCGCCGGTTCGGTGCACCGGTGGTGAGCTATGCGCGTCGCTGACCGGCCGATCCCGACGTCGATCACACTCGACCCCGGCGCGCTCGCCGAGTGGCCGGTGCGGCCGGTGTTCGCGCTCGAGCAAACACCGGTGCCGCCGTATGTGTGGGATGACGGCACCGTGTGGAACGCCGCCGCGGTACCGGTGTGGGACGCCACCACCGTCATGCCGGCATGGCAGGACGCCACCTGCGACTTCACCGGGTGCACGATCGAATACGACGCACCCGACGACAAAGGCCTCTTCCCCGCGGCGCGGGTGCTGTTGCAGATCGACAACCGATCCGGCCGGTGGGCGCGCTACAACGTCGACGGCACACCGGCCGATTTCGGCGCCGGCCGACTGCTGTGGATATGGGCACGCTCGGCGACGGCGACCTGGTGGCTGTTCGCCGGGCGGATCGCCCGCTACGACGAACGCGCCGACAACACGATCGAGGTCGAGGCGTTCGACTACTTCAGCGATCTAGCCCAACCCGTCGGCACGTACACGCCCGGCGCGGCCGGCGATCTGCCCGGTGTGCGTATGGCGGCGATCGCCGCGGTGGCCGCGGTGCCGCAACTACGGACCCGGTTCGCCGCCGGTGTCGTGCACCTCACCGCGCAGGCGACCGAGGCCGCGCCGCTCGAGGAGATGCAAACCGTGGTCGGTTCCGACGGTGGCGTGCTGTACGGCGACGCCGACGGCACGATCGTCAGTACTGACCGGTTGTGGCGTGCCGGGCGGTCCGATCAGGTGGCGGTGCCGACGGTGGCGACGAACGTGTGCTCGGCGCCGGTCGTGCTCACCGACCCGGTGCTTTCCTCGAGCGACGAGTTTCTGGCCGGTGTCGTCGTGCTCGAGAACGTCGCCCATCTCAAGGCGACGGCGACGAACGTCAACGCACCCGGCCGCTATGTGCTCGCCGTCGCCGATCAACAGTGGACGACCCAAGCCGAAGGCGACGCGCTCGCGGTGTGGACGGTGGCCCAACAGTGGCAACCGCGGATCGGGCTCGCCGAGGGCGACGTCTACCTGACCGATCCGGCGCACCCGTCGTATTTTGCCGCGGTCGATTGGCGGCGCGGCGACCGAATACGGATCGTGCACGACGCCCGCACACCGCAAGGCACCGCCCGCGTCGACGTCGCCGCGGTGCTCAACATGCTCGCCCACCAGATCACCCCCGACGGGTGGGTGCTGACGATCGGCACGACACGGGCGATCGACTACTACCCGCCGACCTACTGGGACCAGACCGCCTACCGGTGGGATGACGCCGGCGCCGTGTACGGCTACTGAACGGAGACCGCCATGACCACCATCGACGAACTAGAGGCCCGGCTCGCCGAGCTCGAGGCCCGTGCCGGTGTCGGTGTCGAACCGTTGGCCGCCAATCCGCCGATCACGATTGGCGAACTGGCCGACGTGCCCGCGCCCGGTTCGGCGATCTTGTCGGCATGGACTCAGGAGGTGTCGCGGCGTTGCCTGCACCGGTTCGCGTCGGTGGCCGCCCGCGACGCCGCCTACCCGGCCGCCGGTGCCGGCGCCGGGGCGATCTGCTACACCTCCGACACCGGGACGATCTGGACGGTGATCGGCGCGGCGTGGGTCGCCGCCGCGCCGTCGGCCCGGTTCGGTTGGTCGGGCGCCCGTGTCGGCAACCAGGCGATCGCCCACGCCACCCTCACCGCGATCATCTTCGATACCGAGTACGCCGATCTCGGCAACTACGCCGCGCCGATGCCGACCCCGACGATCACCATCCCGGCCGGGCTCGGCGGCGTCTACGCCGGAACGCTGACGTACACGTTCGGCGCTGCGATCACGGCCGCGTCGGCGTACGTGCAAGCGGGCGGCCGTCTGGTCGGCCGCATCCCGACCGACACCGCCTACGGCAACGGTGCCGTGGCGTTCGCCGGCGTGCCGCTCAACGCCGGCGAAACGGTGGTCGCCAACGTCTACCAGGCCTCAGGCGCCGGCCGAAACCTCAACGCATCACTCGACCTGTACCGGACCGGCACATGACGTGGGAACGGTTCGGCGACACCGAGCTCGCTGACGCGTTCGACGCTGCCGACCGGCCCGGGCCGCGCTCGACGTCGGGCGCGGTGTGGCTCGTCGACATGGCCGCGGTGTTGCGCGCCGCCGGCCTCGAGGTCACCGAGCAGTCGGGATGGATGACGCGGGCTCGGTCGAGCGGTGGCTATGCGCCCGGTAAGCCGTGGTGCATCATGTGGCACCACGCCGCCAGCGCACCCGACGCGTCGGCCGAGTCGGTCGCCGAGTACGCGAGCTACGGTTCCGACGTCGCCCCGGTGTGCAACCTCGTGCTCGGCCGGGACGGCGCCGTGATCGTGTGCGCGGCCGGGGCGACGAACACGAACGGTACCGGTGGCCCGTTCACGGTGTCGCGTGGCGTGGTCCCGGTCGATCAGATGAACACCCACGCGATCGGGATCGAGGCCGTCAACACCGGTGTCGGTGAGCCGTGGCCGCAGGTGCAGATCGACGCGTACTTCACGATCAACAACGCGCTCGCCGCGGCGTACGGGCTCGACCCGGGTGACTGTTGCACGCACTACGCGTGGACACCCGGGCGCAAGATCGACCCGGCCACCGCGGCCGCCGTGCAGGGGCCGTGGCGGCCGGCGTCGATCAACAGCTCAGGGACGTGGGCGCTCGAGGACGTACAGCACGAAGCACGACGACGGGCGGCCACGATGCCGCCACCATCATCGGAGGATCAGATGTATCTCGCCCATCTCCAAGACGGCACCGTGTGCGTCGTCGGCTCCGCGGTACGCCCGGTGTCCGGCGACGAGATCGCCGCCGGTGGCCCGTTCGCCAAGCTGCCGCACTACTACCCCGACCCGGCCTCGTACTGGCACCAGTGGCTCGCCGCCGGCGTCGCCGAGTACTCGGCCCGCGTCATGGTCTGATAGACGTCTATCAGCGCGGCGCGCGAAATAGATGTTTCACGAAACCGCCTGGTCAGCCACGGCATTTCGCGGGGTGTTGACGTCGACGATGATCGCGGCCAGGTCGCCGGCGTCGACTTTCGTGTAGATCGCCGTCGTGGACACGCTGCCGTGGCCGAGCAGTGTCTGCACCTTGCGGAGGTCGTGGCACTTGCGCAGCGCTTCAGTCGCCGCACGGTGCCGCAACCGGTGCGCCGACCCCGCGGCACCGGCCCGGCGGAAGTGTGCCGCCAGGCGAACCGATGCCCGCTCGCCCGGCTCACCGTGCGCCCGACCTTGCCAACCGTCCAGCACGAACTCGCTCGTACGTTCGATCCGCTCGAGCGCCGCCACCGTCTCGGCGTTCAACGGCACCACGCGCTCTTTCGAACCCTTGCCCAACACCCGCGCCTGGCCGTCGTGGACGTCCTCCCACCGCAACCGGGCCAGCTCGCAACACCGCAACCCCGACACCGCGCCCAACAAGATCGCGGCCTCAACGCGCGGATCGGCTGCCGGCCCCTCCTGCGCGAACACGAGCGCCAACTGCAGATCGGTCGCGTGGATCGGTCGCGGCAACCCCGGCACGAGCCGCGGCCGCACCACGCCGGCGGTCGGATCGTGGGCCGTGTACCCGCGGGTGATCGCCCACGCGTAGAACATGTGAATGTGCGACGTCGCACAACACCGCGCCGTCGGCTTGCGCTTGACGTGATCCAAGAACTGCTCGACGAGCTCGGCATCCGCGTCGAACACGCCGACGCCTTTCAGCTCGAGCCACCGGAACCACGCCGTGACCAGATAGTGCCGTTGACGGATCGTCCCATCCGCGAGACCACGCCGGCGCAACGCCAGCGCATGCTCGCCCCAGAGCGTCCGAGTATCCATTGAAGGGGGTGTAAGCATCTGCATAAACTACTCCCATGGCGAAACAAACCGTTCCACAACGATTCATGACCGTACCCGAGGCCGCACAGCGGCTCTCCATGTCGGCCGTGTACCTGCGCAAACTGATCCGCGAGGGACGGCTGCCAGAGGGCATCGTGCACCAACCCATCCGCGGCGGTCACTACCGGATTGACATCGAGGCGTTTGATGAGTGGGTGAGAAATGGATGTTTCACGGTTGCCCCTGATGACGACGGCGGAAAGGTTGCTGATCGGGCACCGGCATGAGTGGCGACGCGCTCAAGGCGTTTTCCGCGCTACGGCCCCACCTGGGGCAGATGCATGCCGCGCTTGATCTCTCACTCGACCGCAGCGTAAACACCGAGGCCGTCGCGGAAGTCGGCCGCCAACTCGCCTACCGCTACGACCCACAACGGCGCGGCTACGTCGACGATCGCATCGACCAGCTCGCCAAGGCGATCGGCATCACCGAGCGCAAGGTGAAGCGTTCGCTCCACGTCCTGAACCTGCTCGGAATATGGACCGCCGAGAAACACGGAGGATCGAGGGACGCGTACGGCTCTCGGCGGATACCCGGCCCGGCACTGTGCGCAACGGCGCATCGTCTCGGGCTCAACCTCTCCACACCGCAAACGGCACTCGAACTCGGACCGGTATCGGTCCCAGATACTCAGGAACTCGGACCGGTATCGGTCCCAGATACTCAGGAACTCGGACCGGTATCGGTCCCAGATACGCACGGAACTCGGACCGGTATCGGTCGAACTCGGACCGGTCTCGGTCGAACTCGGACCGATACCGGTCCACTTCCAATAGATACAGGAAAAGAAAACCCCCCTACCCCCCTTGCGGCCCCGACCCAGGCGCGCACTTCGGAGACAGGGCGGATGGAAGAAATTGTCAATGAGTACGTGCGGATCACCCTCGAGCAACTCCACAAGAAACCGAACAACCCGCGGGCCTACGCCAAGACGGTCATCGACACCGCGCTAGCCCACCCGGACTTGCATCGTTGGATGCGCGAGTACCCGCACGTGCCGGCGAATCAGATCGCCGCATGGATGCACGGCGACAAGCACTCGATGCAATACGTGAAAGCAGCGTCAGGGTGACGGCGTGGCAGGGGACCACGAGCCGACGTGCGCGTGTGGCGGATCGGGAGTCATCCGCGGCCACGCGACAAACGCTCGTGGTGATCGCTACACCGTCTGGTCTCGATGCCCGAACACCGGCCCGATCTTCCAACCCGACCCCGGCCCAGTGCTCGGACTTTCCGAGTATCTCGCCCGGCACCCGGCGTGGCCCGCGGGCCTACCGTTCGACGTCGACGACGACGAGTGGTGCCGGCGTGCCGCCCGGGCGCTTGTTAACGACCCGGACGCCGAGCAGCTCTCGGCCGACAACCCGTTGGCCCCGAGGGTGGCCCGCTACGTCCTCGAGTACCGGGAGGAATGAGATGACCGGCGACGCCTACACGTCAGGGTTCATCATCGTCAGCGCCGTGCTCATCGCGATCGCCGTCGAGGCGTGCGCCATTGCCCGACGTCGAGCACGCCGACGAGCTCGCCGACGGCCCGATATCGAACCGGTGTCGTGGCGCGCCATGGACAGAATCAACCACCGCCGATGATCCGGCCCGGGCCGCCATGGATCGAGCACGCCGCCGCGCCGGGCGGCCTGGTGGTCTACTGCTTCACCGCGACCATGCCGGCGGTGTTGCTGTTCCGCACCGAGTTACTCCCCGACGACGAGGGTGGCATCGAATCGGCAGCGACCCGCGACGGTGACTTCGTGCGCCTGCTGTTGGGCGCCGATCAGCCCGTCGTCCTGGTGGTCTACGACGGTGACACCGGTGAACGTCTACGACCCCTGAGGCCGACCACTGTGGCTCAGTGGCTCGACGGGCAATGACCAGCGCGGCACGCTCGCGGTGGGTGGCGCACCGTCGATACATCATCGAACACACGCGCGCCCTGGAGGTAAAGTGCAAACCGATGGTTGCTCATCGTGTCGAGCCTGAACACGGTACGCGTGCCCGGTACGTGCACCGTGCGTTCCACTGCAGGTGTCTGGCGTGCTGCGCCGAGAACACCCACTATCAACGGGACTACCGCCACAAGCAACGCATTGCCCGCGCTACCCACCAGTGGCAGCAACCCACCCTGCCGGGGGTGGGCGACAGGTGAGGCCGGCCGGCGACGTCTCACCGTACGCCGAACCCGAATACCGTGCCGCCCGCGCCCGGCTCGAGCGCTACCCGGCCGAGTGCTGGAAGCGGTGCGGTCGACGGGCGACCACGATCGACCATGTGCCGGCACTGGCCCGCCACGCTCACATACCGGGCACCGGGTGTTGCTCGCTGATGCCGGCGTGTGCGCCGTGCAACATGGGTGGCGGCGCTCGCATCGGCAACCGCTCGAGGACACGGCAACGCCCGTACGCGTCGCGGCGATGGTGAGATGCGCGCCGCCGTCGATTGGCAGTCGGTGCACCTGGCCGGCGCGTTCGTGCTCGGTGCAGTGTTCGCCACCATCGCCACCATCCGCATCACCCGCACTGTCGCCGGCATGCTCCGCGAGCAACGTCGACGTGATCGAGAGGACATAGACAGATGACTGAGACTCAGGCGTGGTTCGTAGTGATCGAGTTGGCCGTGGTCGCGCTCGCCGCGCTACGTCAACTGATCGGGCGATGACCCGCGAGGGGGGCCGGTTCTTTGACGGGATCGAGGTTGTACCCCCGCCACTGTCAACTTTTCTCTCTCCTGAACAGGGCCGAACCTTGCGAACCAATGTAGTTACGATCGAATCGTGAACGATCAGGCCACGCTGTTCCCGATCAAAGCGAATCGTTCGCGCGGTCGGTGCAGACGCGGATTCGACGACACGATGAGCGCGCTACGCCAACTCGGCCGCGTCGAGAAGATCGACTCGGGCCTCGTGGCGTTGTGTCGTGTCGCCGCCGACGAGCTCGACGCCGCATGCAACGATCCGAGCGAGTCGCGATACGTGCGCGGTGTGCTCGTGGCCCGCTATCACGGTGTGCTCACCCACCTACTGGCCCGACCGGACACGCCCAATGACGACAACAGCCTCGAGGCTCTGTTCGCCGCGGTGGCAGACGACCCCACCCTCAGGTAGCGCGACGATCGGCACCGAGGCGGCCGCCGCGTGCGCGCTGCTCGGCACCCGGTTCATACCGTGGCAGACCCATGCCGCGAACCTCGCCGGCACCCTCACCGACCGAGGCCGATTCCGATACCGGCGCGTGGTGGTCATCGTGCCGCGTCGTGCCGGCAAGACCAAGCTCGTGCTCGGCTACGCGCTGGCCGTCACCCGCCGCCGTCGCATGGCGAAAGCGTTCTACGCGTCGCACCGTCGCGAGACGTCGGCGGCCATGTGGCGCGACGACTGGTTCCCGGCGCTCGAGGCGTCACCGTTCCATCCGCGCTATCTGCACCTGCGCCGGTCGAACGGTTCCGAGTCGATCAACTGGAAACACAACCGGTCGATCGTGCGGCTACTGCCACCCGACGGCGACGCCATGCGTTCGTTCGGTAGCGATCTGGCGTTCGTCGACGAGGCCCGCGAATTCTCGCTGATCGCCGGTGAGGACTTCGAGGCCGCCGCGTTCCCAACCCAGGCGACCGGCCACGGCGGTCAGTTCTGGATCGTGTCGAACGCCGGCGACATGTCCGCGGCGTGGTTGCGCAAGTGGCGCGACATCGGCCGGGCGTCCGTCGCCAACCCTGACTCGCAAGTGTGCTACCTCGAGTACGGCGCACCCGACGGCGCCGACCTGGACGACGAAACCCAGTGGCCGTTGTGGCACCCGGGGCTCGGCTACCACGTCGACATTGACGCGCTGCGCGCCGACCGCGAATCGATGCGACCGGATCAGTTCGCCGCCGAGTATCTCGGCGTGTGGCCCGAGGCGATGGTCGACCACCCGCTCGTCGACGCGTTCGCCGCCACCGTCGACCCGGCCGCCGAGCTCGCGTCGCCGATCGTGCTCGGCCTCGAGCTCTCGTTGGACCGCGACCGGTTCGTGATCGTCGCCGCCGGCAATGACCAGCGCGGCCGCGGCTGTGTGCTCGAGGTGATCGAGGACCGCCCACATGGCCCGTGGGTAGTCGGTCGTGTCGGCGAGCTCGCCCGCGCCCATCACGTCGCCGCCGTCGTCTGGGATATCGCCGGCCCGGTCGGCGCGCTCGCCCCTGATCTGCTCGACCTGGCCGCGAACTGCCTGCCGTTGCAGACCCGCGCTGTCACCGCCGGCGCCGGCGCTTTGCATGACGCCGTGTTGGCAGGGCTCGTGTGGCACCGCGGCGATCCGGTGATGCTCGAGGCGTGCGCCAAGGCCCGACGTCGTGGCGCGCTCGGCGCGTGGCTGTGGGACCGCCGCGAGCCGGCCGCGCTCCCCTGGCTCGCCGGATCGATCGCCCGATGGGTCTGGTCGGACCAAAACCGGTCCGCGCCGACCATCTCGTGACCGTTTCCGGTTTTGGGCACCGCCCGGAGACGCCCAAAACCGGAAATGCCCGCACCCGTCACCCATTTCGGGCTGCTCGAGGCCCGGAGACGGCAACGTAGCGGCCGATCATTGACCACGAAAGTAGTTACTGCAACGGTTGCGGGCCGTGCGTCGTCGTCGTCAGATCGCCCGTTCCGAGGCGCGACTGCTCGAGATGATCGACGAGGTGATCGACGCCCGGTACAGCACCGGCGATCTGACGCCGTGGGAACTGCCGATCGTGGTCGCTTGCCGCCGAGTACTCGCCGACACGATCGCCCAATTCCCGCTCGTGGCGATGACCGCCGGCCAACCGCGTGATCCGCAACCGCCGGTGGTCATCCGACCCGATCCGCTCGAGCCGGTGTGGCTGTCCAAGGCGCGGATCGTCGACAATCTGACCAAGGCCGGCCACTGCTGGCTGATGCCGACGGCGTGGGCGGCCGACGGGTGGCCGAACACCGTGCGGATCGTCGACGGCCCGCGTGGCGCGGCCACGTTCGACGTCGACGGCCGCATCCTCGAGGTGTCGATCGCCGGCAAGTCCTACGGCATCGGCCCGGGCAACGGTGAAGTGATCTGGCTGCCGTACCAGGTTCCGTTGGCCGGCTCGGTCGGTGAGCCACCGTGTCGCGACTGCTGGCGCGCGATGGAGTACTTGGCCGCGCTATACGACATGGCCGGCTCATTCTGGGAGGCCGGCTTCCCATCACTGGCGCTGATGGTCGCCCGCCGTCTCGACCCGGACGACACAAAGAAGCTCAAGGATCAGCTGCTCACCTCGTGGGGCCGCCGCCACGAGCCAACCGTGATCGACAACGGCGCCACCCTTGCCCCGGTCGGCTCGAACGCCGTCGACGCGCAGCTCGTCGATTCGATGCAATGGGCGAACGCCGAAGTAGCGCGGGCGTTCGGTGTCATGCCGTCGATCGTCAACGTCGCCGGCGGCGACTCGCTCACCTACTCGACGACGGAGGGCGAATTCATCAAATGGCGTGCGATCGGTCTGGGGCCGTACATGGCCCGGATCGAGGCCGCGTTCACCGATCTGATGTGGTACGGCACCACCGCCCAGTTCGACACGACCAACTTCGTGCCGTCCGACCTGGCGACACAGGGCGTCTACTTCAATCAGGCGCTCGGCGGCCAGGCGTGGCTCACCATCGACGAGGTTCGTTTCATCACCGCCAAGTTGCCACCGATGCAACAGGCCGCACCCGCCCGGCAACCGCCGCAACTCGGCGCCGACCGACCATTGAGGAGCGTTTCATGACCACCGCCATACGACTACAGATCGCCCGCCAATCAGCGCCGGCGCAACCACGACCCGGGCAACAGATGGACGTGACACTGATGCCGTGGAACGAGGAGGCCACCGTCTCCGATGACGGCGCCACCACCTACCGCGAAGTGTGGGAACCGGGCTCACTGGTGGCACCGGGGCCGGTGTCGGTGTACGACTCGCACACCACCGGCCCGCGTGGCGAACTGGTGCGCGGCCCGTTGATCGGTGTCGCCCGCGATATTGCCGACAGCGGCGACGGTTTGCACGCCACGTTGCATCTGGCCACCGATCAAGGGCGCCGGGTGCATGAGCTCGCCGCGCTCGGTGTCCCCGCGGCGGTGTCGATCGAGGCCGACGTGCCCGAGACTCCCGCCGGCGCCGACGGTGTCGTGCGGCGCACTGCCGCCGACCCGGCGACCCTGACCGGTGTGGCCACGATCCTGCCACCGCAGAACCCGGCCTACCCCGGCGCGGTGGTCACCGCGGTACGCGTCGCGCCGACCATGACGCTCGAGGAGGCGCGCCGCATCGTCGCCGAAGCCGACGGCCCCGAGACCGAAGACGACGACGACGAGGAAGACCCCGACAAGAAGAAAGATTCCGAGGAGGATGACGTGAGCGATACCGACACCGCCGGCACCACCGAGACAACCGGCCGTGCCGCGGTCCTCGAACTGGTCCGTACCGAGGTGGCCCGCTACGGCGGCCGCACCACGACCCGCCAGGCGGCGCATCCGCTGGCCCGGTTCGAGAGTTTGCAAGAGGCGATGCGCGCCGGATACGCCGACATCGAGGTGGCCCGGTCGATCGGCCGGGCGATGGTCATCGGCCGCGCTCTCACCGATCAGATCACCACCGACCCGAACACCGGCGTGGTGCACACCGGGTGGATCAATCAGATCTACGGGATCGTCGATCAGGGCCGCCCGGCCATCTCGGCGATCGGCACCGCCGCCTTACCGCCGGACGGAATGACGATCAACTGGCCGACGTTCGCCGGCGATCTGACCACGCTCGTCGGTGTGCAAGCGGCACAGAAGACGACGATCACATCGGTGAAGGTGTCGATCGGCAACGCCACCGCCGCGCTCAAGACGTTCGCTGGCGGCTCGGACATCTCGCTCCAGTTGATCAACCGGAGCTCGCCGTCGTACCTCGAGGCGTATCTGCGGATCATGGCCGCCGCCTACGCCGCGGTGACCGACAAGGACGCATGCACCGGACTGTCGGCACAAGTCACCCTGGCGCGGAACAACTTCGTGATCTACGACCCGGCCGCCGCCGACGCCACCGGCGCCGTGTTGCGCACTGCGATCTTCACCGCGTCGACGAAGGTGCAAGCGGCAACCGGGCAACCGGCGACAGTCGTGCTAGCCGGTCTGACTGCGTTCATCGGTTTGGGCGGCAAGCTGACACCGGCGCCGGTGTTCAACGCCACCGGCACCGCCAACGCGTCGACACTCGATATCAACGTCGACGGCCTCAAGGTCGTCTACGACCCGTACCTCGCGCCGACCGAGATTCTGGTGACCAACGGGCTCGCCGCCCAGTGGCGCGAGGAAGGACCGCAGACGATCAACGCCACCGACGTCGAACGGCTCGGCCAGTCCTACGCGGTATGGGGTCTCGGTCTGTTGACGCCGACGATCCCGACCGGCATCGTCGGACTGCGCACCGTCGCCCCGACCGTCGCCGACGCCCAGACCGCGTACGAGGACGGCTACCTCACCGAGGCGCCCGAGCGCGCCAAGAAGTAGAGCCGATGACAATCCCGCCCGATCCGCGCCCGCACTACGCCGACCCGACCGAGCTCGCCAAGCTGCTCGGTGTGGCGGTCGACGACCCGCGGCTCGAGCGTGTCTGCTCGGCAACCGACGCCGTCGTAGATTCGTACTACGGGTCGGCCACGGTGATCGCGAACCTGCCCGCCGATAAACCGTGGCCGGCCGTCGTCGTCGAGGCCGCAACGACGATCGCCGTCGACATGTGGCGGCGACCGTCGACACCGGGCGGCTACTTCCAAGTCGCCGACTACGTGGGCCGACTGTCGAAAGACCCGGCCGAACCGGTAGCGATCCTGCTCGACGCGCTCGGCCGAGAAAGCTGGCCCATCGCATGACGATCGCCGAACTGTTCGCCGCGCTCGCTGCCGCGCTGACGACTGCGTTCACACCGTCGGCGTTCGCGGTCTGGCCGCACGCACCGGATCAGACGTCGGTGCCGGCGGTGTGGCCACAGTTCGCGTCATCGTTCACCGGTACCGACGTCAACAGTTCCGGCCAGGTCGCCGTCGAGGTGGTCGCGGTGATCGCCCCGCAGACCGCGGCCGCCGAGCTCGCGGTGATCGCCGACGCCCACGACCGGCTCGACACGATCCGCACCGCCGCGCTCGACGCGGCGATCACCGGCCGCACCGGCACGCTCGGCACCGTGCAGATCGCCGGCGTCGATCACACCGCGC
>Ga0105246_10001290_pt1 | contig 14691 bp, 13 predicted proteins | sample KBSM64metaG_FD_99694 | JGI IMG/M metagenome (GOLD analysis project Ga0105246, IMG submission 99694) | Miscanthus rhizosphere microbial communities from Kellogg Biological Station, Michigan, USA - KBS M6-4 metaG | ecosystem: Host-associated > Plants > Roots > Rhizosphere > Soil | place...
CTTTACATCACTATAAGTTCTAATGTTTTTTGTTATAAGGAGAATAATAAACTATATAATGTATCTAATTTATAACTTAAGTTATATTAATATTAGTCTAATTTAAAATTTATAATTGTTCGCTTAATATAGTATATATGAATAAATAACTATTCATTACTTATTTTTAATTTCTATTCTTATAATTCATAACTTTCATTATTCCTTTATGTTAAGGATAAATTATTAGTGTATCTATAATTTTCCTAATTTACTATTTATTCTCACTTATTATTTTTTTTTATTTTGTTAATAACAAATATTAGTGTAAGTCTAATCCGTCTTTAATATATGAAGAAGATAATACTACGAATACTTGTGCTTGGATAAAGGCTATAGCTAATTCTAATCCTGAGAATGCTATTATGAATGTTAATGGGATTAATCCTAAGATAAAGAAGATTATTCCTGAATTCATTATGTTATAAACGAATCCACTTAATATTGCTAATAACATGTGACCAGCTGTTATATTAGCTGCTAATCTTAATCCTAATGAAACATTTCTAGCTAAGTATGAAATGAATTCTATTATTACTAATAATGGTAATAAACCTAAAGGACATCCTGCGGGTACTAATAATGAGAAGAATTTTAGACCGTGTTTAGAGAATCCTAATATTGTAGCTCCTAATACTATAGTGAAACTTAATGCAAATGTTAATGCAAAGTGTCCTGTAGATGCGAAGCTATAAGGTATCATACCTATTAAATTATTTACTAATATAAATATAAATAATGTATAAATAAATGGGAAGTATACTTGTCCTCCTTTGGCATTTATTTGTCCTGTAACAATATTGTGTATTGTTACGTATAAAGATTCTTGAGCTATAGATCAGTTGTTACTTACTAATTTGTTTTGGTTAGTTGCAACTAAGCTTAATATTAATGTTATTAATGCTCCTAATGTTAAGTAGAATCCTATGTTTGTTAATGATAAGTGTAAATTACCACCTAAAACTTCTAAATTTAATATGTCTCTTACTTCAAATTGATCTAAGGGACTTCTTATTTCTGTGAATAAATTTTGTGTGTTTAAAAACATTAGTAGTATAATCACTACTAGAATATATATCTTGAAATAACTAATTATTTATAACTTTAAGTTATAATATTTATACAAAGCTACTATTTATATTAGCTTATGAATAAATTATATTTTATTTATAAACATACGTGATAAGAATAAACGAACTATTCTTGGTAATATGTATTTAGATAATACGTATAATACTAATACTATGATAGTAAAAGAAAATACTATTTCATTCATATAATAAAAAGGTGTTAATTGAGGCATATTTTGTTTTCTTTTTATTTTTATAATACGTAAATTATTTTAATCGTAAATTAAATGAAAGGTATAATAAATTTTGTTATTATACGCTATATATTAGACTATTCATAGAGTAATCTAATACGTTTAATATTAATGAAGGATAAATACCAAATACTACTGTAAATACTACTAGTATAAATAGCATTAAGAATTCTCTTTTATTTACGTCGTATACACTTTCTTCTAAGAATCTTGTAAATGATCCACCGAAGGCTGTTCTATTAAACATGTATATTGTGTAAGCTGCAGAGAATACTATAGATGAACATGCAAATACTCCTAATACTGGTAATTTTTCTAAGATTCCATATAATGACATGAATTCTCCTACAAAATTTACTGTTAATGGAGCTCCACAGTTACCTAAGGCTAATATGAAGAATAATGTTGAGAAGATAGGCATTAATTGAGCAGCACCTCTATAGAAGAATATACTTCTAGTACCAGTTCTGTCATATAATATTCCACCTGCACATATGAATAATCCACTAGATACAAATCCGTGGGCTAAACCTAATATTATACTTCCTTCTATACCTTGTATTGTATTACTAAATGCACCTATTAAGTATACAGCTGCGTGACAAACAGAACTATAAGCTATTAATTCCTTAACGTCTGTTGTTCTTATTGTACTAAAACTAGCATAAATTATTGTAATTACAGCTATTGTATATATTACAAATGTATAATCTAATGCTGCTTTAGGTAATATAGGTAATATTATTCTAAATATACCATATAAACTTAATTTTAATACAATAGCGGCTAATACTATACTACCTCCTAATGGAGATTCAACGTGAGCTTTTAATAATCAATTGTTCAAGAATATTGTAGGTGTTTTTACAGCAAATGCTATAAATATTCCTATGAATAAGAATACTTGTGTTTTATATTCAAAGTTTAATTTAAATAGAGTATCGAAATCGGTACTACCCATTATTGAAGATGTACTTAATATTGATAATAATAAGAATAATGATCCTCATAATGTATATAAGAATAAATAATAACTAGCACTAACTTTGTTATCAGATCCAAATATACCTACTAATATAAATAGAGGAGGTAATATACTTTCGAAAAAGATATAGAATGACATTATATCTAATACCATAAATACGGCTAGTAATAATGTTTCTAATAATAACATTATAATTAAGTATGCTCTTACATTTTCTTTTATAGAGTCTCAATTAGATAATATTGCTATTGGCATTATTAATGTTGTTAATAATACAAAGTATACAGATATACCGTCTACTCCTAAGTAAATATCAAATAATTGTACATTATAATGTTCTTGTACAAATTGGAATTGATTTGTACTATTATTAAATAATATAAACATAACTAATGATATAATTAAATTTATAACACTAGCTATTAATGCTATTGTTTTTGTATAGACTTCTGTACTTTTTTTATATGAGTCTATACTAGATACTATTATTGTACCTATTAATGGTACGGCTAATAAAGAGGATAATCACATCTTATAAAAGAGGTTATCTTCGAACTTTAGATTATATATTCATACCTATGGACATGCATTTCACGGTTGTACTTTATTTTTGTTTATAGTATATTAGAATAAACTTATGTTTATAAAATATATTCCAAATATATGTAATAGACATGGAACTAATATTATAAATGCAAATAAGATAGGTAATAATACAGTTCAACAGAATGACATTAATTGATCAAAACGTATTCTAGGGAATGATGCTCTTACTCATATGAAAGTAAATACCATCATTGAACTTTTAATACCTAAAGCTAAGCTATATAATAATCCATCTACTGCAGAACTAGTTAATAATTCTCTTAATTTGAAATATTCGTTAGATGTTATTCATTCTATATTGAATAAATAAGCATAAATATAATTTATTGAGTCGAAAAAGTAAACATGATCGAAACCTAATAAGTAACCACCTAAAAATAATATACTAGTTAATATACACATAATTACTATACTTGCATATTCGGCTAAGAAGAAGAAAACGAATACCACAGCAGCGTGTTCTGTCATGAATCCACTAACTAATTCAGATTCAGCTTCAGCTAAATCAAATGGAGCTCTATTAGTTTCAGCTACAGCACCTATGAAAAATATAATTAATATTACAAATAAAGGTATACCTAATCATATAATTTTTTGGAATTGTACATTAATATTTAAGTTTAAGCTATTAGTTATCATTATAATTATTAATAATACTGAACTTAATACTAATTCATAGCTAATTAATTGAGCTGTACTTCTTAATGACCCTAAGAAAGCATATTTACTATTAGCACTTCATCCAGCTAATAGTATACCATATGTAGCTAATGATGATACAGCCAACATAAATAATATACCTAATTCCATATCACCTAAAGCTAATCCAGGTCCATATGGTATCACAGCATAACCTAATAAAGCGAATATTAATGTTACTATAGGTCCTAAAAAGAATAATATTAAATTAGCTTGTGTAGGAGCTACATATTCTTTTAATATTAATTTTAAAGCATCAGCAAAGGCTTGTAATAAACCATAGTAACCTACAGCATTAGGTCCTAATCTTCTTTGCATACTAGCCATAGTTTTTCTTTCAGCTACAGTTACGTATGCTACTACTAATAATGCAGGTAGCATTAATAATAAATTTTCAATTATTGAAATAACAGTCGTTGGTAAATTCATTTTAATTTAAATAAAAATGCTAGTTAATCTTCCTTTTATATTATAAAAAATTAATAATATATAACCTATTATATATTAAACTTTAGATAACCTAGATGCAAAAATAGTTAGTAATTTTTTATTAATAAACTATTTATTATTAAGGAAATATACCTCATCTCAGAGTCGAACTAAGGTCCTGATATTAGAAGTATCATGCTCTACCATTGAGCTAATGAGGCTTGAAATATTATATTTATATAATATTTCTACTAAAGATAAATTTAGCTTTGTAATGGTAAACTTACAAATGCGTGAGGTTTAGGTGGGCTTGATAATCCTCATTCTAAACTGCTATAACTTCTGTTTAAATTAGCTTGTAAGATATCAGTATAGAATCCAGGTGTTAATCATGGATTTCTACTTGCTACTTTACCTTCTACTAATTGTTTGTAAACTAAGTATAGGAATAATCATGCAGCTATTACACTTACAATTGATCCAACACTACTAATTAAGTTTCATCCTGCGAATGCGTCAGGATAGTCTCCTATTCTTCTAGGCATTCCTTGTAATCCTAAGAAGTGTTGTGGGAAGAATGTTAAATTAACTCCTATAAATAATAATCAGAATTGTGTTTTAGCTAATGTTAAGTCATAATTTAATCCTAACATTTTAGGTATTCAGAAGTATCATCCGGCGAACATTGCGAATACCGCTCCCATACTTAATACGTAGTGGAAATGAGCAACTACGTAATATGTATCGTGGAATGCGATATCTAATGAAGCGTTGGCTAATACAACACCACTTAATCCTCCGATTGTGAACATGAATACGAATCCTAATGAGAATAACATTGAAGGTGTCATTTTAATAGATCCTCCGTAACATGTAGCCAATCATGAGAATATTTTAATTCCTGTAGGAACTGCTATTATTAAAGTAGCAGCTGTGAAATATGCTCTTGTATCTACATCTAATCCTACTGTATACATGTGATGTGATCACACGATGAATCCTAAGATTCCTATAGATAACATAGCATAAACCATACCGATATAACCGAATATAGGTTTACTTGAGTTAGCTGATATTGTTGTACTAATTATACCGAATCCAGGTATAATTAAAATATACACTTCAGGGTGTCCGAAGAATCAGAATAAGTGTTGGAATAAGATAGGATCTCCTCCTCCAGCTACTTCGAAGAATGAAGTATTAAAGTTTCTATCTGTTAATATCATTGTTATACCACCAGCTAATACAGGTAATGATAATAATAATAATACAGCTGTAATAACTACAGCTCACCCAAATAATGCTAATTTGTGTAATTTTATACCAGGTGTTCTCATGTTAGCTATAGTAGTTATAAAGTTTATAGCACCTAATAAACTACTTACCCCTGATAAGTGTAATGCAAATATTGCTAAATCTACACTAGGTCCACTGTGACTTTGTAATCCAGATAAAGGAGGATAGATTGTTCATCCTGTTCCTGCTCCACCTTCTATACATGCAGAGAATATTAATAACATTAAACTAGGAGGTAATAATCAGAAACTTATATTATTTAATCTAGGGAAAGCCATATCAGGTCCACCTACCATTAATGGCATTAGGAAATTTCCAAATCCTCCGATTAATGCAGGCATAACCATAAAGAATATCATTAATAAAGCGTGAGCTGTAACGATACTGTTATATAATTGGTTATTTGATATGAATTGTACTCCTGGTCCACTTAATTCTAATCTTATTAATACTGACATAGCAGTACCTAATAATCCTGAGAATAAAGCAAATATTAAGTATAAAGTTCCTATATCTTTAGCGTTAGTTGAATTAAATCATCTTTCCATACCCATTGATATTTCAGATCTTAAATTTAGGTTTGTGGTACCTTCTAATTTCAAAATTACGAAGTAATAGAGTATTGTTTCTTTAAAAATTATTATTAATATTATTAACAACTGAGTGAACAAATGTGTTCTATTTTAAATTTTTAGTATAAATTTACATTAAATAAAATTATTTTAAAAAGCCAAAGCTGCCTTTATTTAATAATAAATATATATTATACTCCGTTTTAATACTTTAAATTAAATAGTGAATTAAATTGACATTATATATGAATATATTCTATATTAAAAATATAGTAAATTATTTAATATAATAAGTATTAATAAAAATTTTATAGTTAAGTTTTAATTGTATTGTATTTTATTTTCAATACCAAGATTATGGAGGAATTGAACCTCGTACTAATGATTTGCAATCACAGTGTAAATCCGTTTACAGCATAATCTTTTTATATATCTTAAGAAAAGATTATATAAAATTGTGTATATCACTAATAGATCTATTATCTTGATTTATTATTTGTTTGATATAAGTCCATTAAAGTGTTTTCTATAACACTAACAACAGGTACTAAGATGAAGAAGTGAGCAAAATATAATGCTGTACTTATTTGTCCAAATTCTATAAAAGGACTTTCAACGTGTTTTGCACCTAATTGTTGTAATATTAAGAAGTTAGCTAAGAATACATAGAATAAGATTTTACTTAAAGGTCTGAATTGTAAACCTCTAGTTCTACCTAAATCTGTAAATGGTAAAGCTAATATAGCAACTAATGAAGCGAACATTGCTACAACACCTAATAATTTGTTAGGTATAGATCTTAATATAGCATAGAATGGTAATAAATATCATTCAGGTACTATAGCAGCTGGTGTTTGCATAGGGTTAGCCATAATATAATTTTCGCTATCTCCTAATACATTAGGCATAAAGAATACGAACATACTTAATACAAAGAAGAAAATAAATATTGTTATTAAATCTTTGAATAAGAAGTATGGTGCGAAAGGTACTCTATCATAGTATCCTGGTACTCCTAATGGATTACTTGCTCCAGCTGTTTCGTGTACAGCTATTAAATGCATTAAAGCTAATGCAGCTAATACGAAAGGTAAAACAAAGTGTAATGCGAAGAATCTGTTTAATGTAGCATTATTAACAGAGAAACCTCCTCATATAAATTCAACGATGTCTTGTCCTATTCATGGTATAGCACTTATTAAGTTAGTAATAACTGTGGCTCCTCATAAAGACATTTGTCCATAAGGTAACACGTATCCTAAGAAACCTGTACCCATCATAAGGATTAATATTATTGCACCTATTACTCATGCTAATGTTCTAGGAGCTCTGTAAGATCCGTAGTATAATCCTCTACCCATGTGTAAGTACACTAAGAAGAAGAAAGCTGATGCAGTGTTACTGTGTAAGTAACGAACTAATCAACCATTGTTAACATCACGCATTATGTGTTCTACAGAGTTAAAGGCTTCTGCTACACTCGGGTTATAATGCATTGCTAATGTTACACCTGTTATTATTTGTATTCCTAAACATAATCCTAATAATGAACCAAAATTTCATAAGTAGTTTATATTACTAGGTTGTGAATGATCTATTAAGTATGCGTTAAACAACTTTAAAAAAGGATGACTTTTTAATATTCTCATAGTTTTATTTATAAATTTAATTAGATTTTTAATGTATATATATATATTATATTTAAAAACTTATATTTTAAACATAAAAACTTATAACCTATGTAAGCTATATAAACATTTTGTTTAATTATACATTTAAAGATATTTAATAATCTGTGATGTATATACTGCATATTATGCAAAGAATAATTATTTTTATTTTTTCATAAGAAGTTTGATTAAGCTTCTTTACCTACGTAATTGCTTATTCCTAATAAAACTGCTACACATGTTACTGTTATAACATTTACTAAGTCTAAATATACTGATACGAAACTAAATATAGATAAGTAGAAACAAACACCTATTAATATATAAAGAGCATAATCTGTTACAACTCCTTTACTTAATCCAGATATAGTTTTACTTGTTTTAGTTAATATCACGTTCATTCCATATGGACCTACTCATTCTATACTTCCTTTATCTAATACTTTAGTTGTTTGACCTCCTAAATCTAACACTGTGTTAACTATATATTTGTTATAGAATAATTCTACTAAGAAACGTTGGTTAAAGAAACCAAATACATAGTAACCTAATTTAGATAATTTGAAGTTTGTTACAGATTTAGGCATAAATTCAGGATAGATTATAGCTAAAGCTGAAAAACCTACTGTAAAGAAGAATGGTAATAATTTAAAGAATGTAGGCACAGCAAATTCTGTATCTATTAATATTTCATGCATTGGATGTATAAATATACTATTATCGGTAAAGAATCCTGATCCTAATCCTATAAATATATCTTTAGTTAAGAATCCAAAGTATATAGAGAATATAGCTAATATAACTAATGGTAAACTTAAGAAGATATCCCCTTCGTGAGCATTTTTGTAATAATTTACAGGACCATTAGGATTAGCTAAGAAAGTTAAGTATAACACTTTTACTGAATATAATGTAGTAAATATTGCACCTATAGTGGCAATAAAGTAAACGTTAATACTACTAAAGTGATATTGACCATAAGCAGATTCTAATATAAAATCTTTACTATAGAAACCTGTCATAAATGGGAAGGCTACTAAACTAAGACTAGCTATTAAAATTACTGTATAAGTTAAAGGTAAGAATGAAATTAATCCACCATATCTTCTTAAATCTTGATTATCAGATACGGCGTGTATAACAGCACCTGCACCTAAGAATAATAATCCTTTATAAAAGGCATGATTAATTAAGTGGAATATAGCAATATTATATGAAGATAATCCTATAGCTATAACCATCATACCTAATTGACTCATTGTAGAATAAGCAATAATTTTTTTAATATCTTGTTGGAATAATCCAATTAAAGAACTAAATACTGTAGTAACAGCACCTAATCATAAACATATTAATAAAACTGTTGAACTGTATTCTATTAAAGGTGATGAACGTATTAATAAATAAACTCCTGCCGTAACCATAGTAGCAGCGTGAATTAATGCAGATACAGGTGTAGGACCTTCCATAGCCATAGGTAATCATATATGAAGACCTACTTGTGAACTTTTTGCCATAGCACCTATTAATAAGCAAATTCCTATTATTGTTATAATATTTTCATTAATGTAAGGAGCAATTGAAAATACTGTACTATAATCTAAGTTACCTAAAGATCATAATAATATGAACATACCTATTGTTAAGAAAGCATCACCAACTCTGTTAGTTAAAAATGCTGATAATGAACTTTGGTTAGCTGCGATTCTAGTAAATCAGAAACTAACTAAAAGGTATGAACAAACTCCAACACCTTCTCAACCAACGAACATTACTAAGTAATTATTTCCTGTCACTAATATGATCATCATAAAAGTGAATAAACTTAAATAACTGAAGAATCTTTGACTATGAGGGTCATGACTCATATAACCTATAGAGTAAAAGTGTACTAGAGTACTAATTACTAATACAGGTATTAACATTGATACTGTTAAGCTATCAAATTGGAAATTTCATACCATGTTAAATGATTCACTGTCTAATCATTTAAATAAAGTTATAGAAACAGGATTATTACTAAATCCTATTTCAAAGAAACCGATAACGGCTAATACTGTAGTTGCTAATATACTTGAACAACCAATTATACGACTACCTGTCACACCGACTTTTCTACCAAAAAATCCGGATACTATAGATCCTAATAAAGGTAATATAATAATACTTAAATACATTATTTATATTCTATTGCGATACTTCCTCTTAGTCTATAAAAGGCTACTAAAATAGCCAAACCTAAAGCAGATTCTGCACCGGCAACTACTATAATGTATATAGCATATGTTTGCCCTATTATATCATCAAGATTAATAGAACTTGTTAATATTAGGAATGTTATAGATAATAGCATTATTTCTATAGAAATAAGCATTAATATTATATTTTTTCTATTAAATACGAATCCTAAAATTCCTATTAAAAAAAGTACTAAAGTTAAACTCATATTTTTTAATTAAATATTTAATCAAATTATTCTAAACATGTTTAGTATAGACATTATAAATGAAACTATACTAGAGGCATCATAGATTCGAACTACAAATGTGATGGCCGTAACATCAAGTTTTACCATTAAACTAATACCTCTTTTAACTGATAATATTATTATCAGATAAAATATGCAATCTATGCATAGCTACACAAGCTTAAATTAAGCGTTGTATAATCAGTGAACAAATTTGTCTATATTTACAGATTCTATAACTATAGGCATTGAACTGTGTAAGATTCCACATATTTCTGAACATTGTCCATAGAATACACCTTCTCTGTTAATAAATACTGATACTTGATTTAATCTACCAGGGTATGCATCAGTTTTTATACCTAATGAAGGACATGCGAATGAGTGTATAACGTCTCCAGATGTTATAACAAATCTGATGTGTGTTAATTCAGGTACTATAACTCTGTTATCAACTTCTAACATTCTTAATCCACCGTCTTCTAAGTCTGATTCTGGTACGATATATGAATCAAATTCTATAAATTCTTCATTAGAATCTATAAAATCAGGATATTGGTAACTTCAATATCATTGATGACCTTCTGCTATTACAGTCATTGAAGGATCATTAACTTCATCCATTAAATATAATAATTTAAATGAAGGGAATGCAATTAATATTAATATAACAGCTGGTGTTATAGTTCATATTAATTCGATTAAAGTACCGTGATTTAAGTATTTATGTGATATAGGTGCTTTTGCAGCAGCAAAATTTCTTATTATTGAGAATAATACTCATCCCACAGCGAATAAGATTAATACTAAGTAATACATAATATTATCATGTAATTCTATTAATCCTTCCATTTGTGGTGTAGCACTGTCTTGGAAGTAAATACCTCAAGCAACAGGTGCGTCAAAAGATACAAATGAATTTAATAAGTTTTTCATAATGTAATTATAACTAAATTTCTAATTGAAATAGAATTGTTGAATTTTTTGTTAGTAATACTAACAACCCTACCCACCCTATCCTCTATAAACTTTAATTAATACGTATTATGCAACGTATAATAAAAGTAATGACATCATTAAAGCGAATAATGCTGTAGCTTCTGAGAAAGCGAAACCTAATATTGAGTAAGTGAATAATTGGTTTTTTAATGAAGGGTTTCTAGCAACACCTAAGATTAAACATCCGAACACTACTCCGATTCCAACTCCAGCTCCTGCTACACCTACTGTAGCTAATCCTGCTCCTAATATTTTTGATGATTGTAACATAATATTTGTATAATATTAAAAAATAAAAATCTCGTAAATTGTTGTGCTTTTTAGTTAGAAATTTAAATTTCACAAAATAATAAAGACATACTTGTCATATTGCTAATATATTAATTAAATTTTATTAATTATTGATTATTTATTTTCTATAAATGTGTTAACAAAATTTTTTGATTTGTTAAAATAGTTGTATGATTGTCTACTATCTATTTTTAAGGCACCTTTACCTAATTCAAATACGAATCCAGCAGTAATAATACCTATAAATAGTAATACTATAATTAAACCATATACACCGTTTTCATATCCACTCATTCCAAATGGGTATATTACTAGTAATTCTAAATCTAACACTAGATACACTAATGCAAATATGAAGAATTTAACTCCGAATTGAGCTCTATTCTGTCCTAAGAAACTATGGAAACCACACTCGAATATACTATACTTTTCTTGATAAGGATTATGAGGTGCTAATACAAAATTAAGTACTAAGAATAATATAGCTATAGCACATACAAGAATAAATAAGAAAGTAACACTACTCATTTAACAGTTAAATAAGATTTGTACCAATATGGTACCCATGCTTAGTCATTCTTTATTTATAAATATAAATGATAATATTACTAATGTTATTGTAGATATAACAAAAGCTATAGGACTTGAGATAGCTATGTTATTATATTTGAAGTTTACACTTCTAACAACACTTCTATTGCTGTCCAATACATTACCTTTTAATGTTAAGTTTTCTAATAAAGTATTTACTTTATAATCAGGTTTTGTAAAGAAAATTTCTTTAATTATTCCTAAGTAATAAACACCACCTACTACACTTGTTAGTATACCTACTATAGATAAGAATACTAATCCTTTATCTAAAGCTGCGCTTAATACCATCTGTTTAGCGAAGAACCCTATTAAAGGAGGTACACCTACAAATGAGAAGATTGTAATAGCTAAACTTATAGCTAATACTGGGTTTATATAGAAATAACCTTTTAATTGACTTACTAATTGTATAGGAGAGTTAGTTTTATCCATTAACTCTTCATGTTCTTTATTATCACTAGTATAGCAATATAAAGAGAAACCTATAGCAACTAATATAATAAATATATTTAAGTTACTTATTATATATTGTGTTAAATAGAATAAGAATGCTTGTGTTGATTCAACACTAGAAATTCCTAAAGCTAATAACATAAATCCTACGTGAGAGATTGTACTATAAGCCAATAATCTTTTAATTCTGAATTGAGTTAAACCTACAACTGTACCAACGATTAATGAGAATAATGAACTCATTAATAAGATAAATGTTCAGCTCATTTCTGAGAAACTATTATTAGTATAGTAAACTAATTGCAATAATAGGATAAATATAGATATTTTAGCAATTAAAGCTACAAAAGTTGTAACGATTGTAGGTATTGCGTCATAAACATCAGGAGATCAGAAGTGGAATGGTGCTGCACTTATTTTAAATAAGAATCCAATAGTAAATATTACTAATGATAAATTTATATAATAAGGTTTATATCATAAGTCTGTAGAACTTACATCACTTATACTTGTTATAATATATAAGCCATCTAAACTTGTACTACCTGAGTTAGCATATATTAAAGCTGTACCTAATAAAATAAAACAAGAACTTAATCCACCTAATAAGAAGTACATTAAACCTCCAGTAGTAGATAATTCAGAGTTTCTATATATAGTACTTAATATATATAAACCATAACTTTGTAATTCTATAGCTAAGAAGATAGAAACTAAGTCATTAGTTGACATTAAGAATATTGCACCTGTTATAATAAATAATAAAATTAAAGGATATTCTATTATTTTAAGATGTTCACCCATTTTATTTATTATTTTTGTATTATAATAAACAAAGTTATTAAAAATTAAATCTTTAAAAGATGAATATTCTGGTACTCACACCTTTCTAGGATAAAAGCTAGTTAATGTTAATATTAATATACTAACTAAAAATAAGAAAATATGGAATATTTGTGTAAGATTTGTAACTAATAATAAACCTCCATGTAGAGCTATACCTTTAGTAACTACACTTAAAGAGGCGATATCATTTAATATACAATATGCTAATATAATCATAGCTATTCTATTATATAAAATAGATATGTCACGTCTCAAATTAACGGCATTTGAAAGTAAAAGAGAAATAATTGATAAAACTATCATGACTTAAATTAATAAAAAAAAATCTTCACCCTAAAGGGTTTAGCTAAACTAGCTAGCCTGGAAAAAGAATCGAACTTTTATTACCAACATATGAGGTCGGTGTTTTAACCATTAAACTATCTAGGCTTAAGGGTGGATACTTGGATTTGAACCAAGAACTTACTGTGCCACATACAGTTGCTCTACCGATTGAACTATAACCACCTTTTATCTTGGAGTGATTCGAACACTCAATAGTAAATACCAAAAATTTATGACTTACCTATTAGTCCACAAGATAAAGTTTAAGGTAAACCCGACTTGAACGGGTAAGATATTATTATCCTATAGACCTAAACTATATATGTCTGCCAATTCCATCATTACCCTTATAGAACTTGTAGGAATCGAACCTACATTTAATGATTAAAAGTCATACGCATTCACCATTATACTAAAGTTCCTTATGCCCGAGGTAAGACTTGAACTTACAACCAAAACAACTTCAACGTTCTGCTCGACCAATTGAGCTTCACGAGCTTATGGAGATATCAGGAGTCGATCCCGAATTAACGATATGCAAAATCGCAGTTTTACCAATTAAACTATATCCCCTAAAAAAATATCCGAAGAAGGACTTGAACCTTCAAGACTAGAAGTCTACAAAGCTTAAGTTTGTTGTGTTTGCCAATTTCACCATTCGGACTAGGGCTAAAGTGACTTGAACACTTATAAGTACTGTTATGAGCAGTATGCTTTACCTATTAAGCTATAACCCTTTATATTACAAATAAATCTAAAGAAAAAAACGCGGCTAAAGGACTTGCACCAATATCTTTCGGGCATGAACCGAATATGTTTCTATTACACTAATCCGCTTAGACTAGGCAGGATTCGAACCTGCGGTGGTAGCATCGAAAGAGCTATGTCGTAACCACTTGACTACTAATCCTTTTAAGCCCAATGCAAGTATCGCACTTGCTTCTATTGATTACAAAACAATTGCATTACTTTTATGCTAATCAGGCATGTATTGATATATGTATAAATAGTAAATTATTAAATTAGTACTTTAATCTTTAAAATCTCTAGATTCTTACGGATAAAGCCTATAAATTCGTAGTATTATGCTACGTATA
>Ga0105246_10001292_pt1 | contig 14684 bp, 14 predicted proteins | sample KBSM64metaG_FD_99694 | JGI IMG/M metagenome (GOLD analysis project Ga0105246, IMG submission 99694) | Miscanthus rhizosphere microbial communities from Kellogg Biological Station, Michigan, USA - KBS M6-4 metaG | ecosystem: Host-associated > Plants > Roots > Rhizosphere > Soil | place...
ATCCGTGGGCCGCCGCAATGGGCCATCCATGGCCCAGTGCGGCTAACCCGGCGTCCTGCCGGGTTACCCACGGATTCAAGCCTGCGTTCGGCCAGCGTGGTTTAACGGGGCGCCTGAGATCAACATCAAAATCAAAAGCGACTCGCTTCGCATCGTGGTTACGGGTGGGTGCGGCTGCTTTATGTAGGAGCGAGCTTGCTCGCGAAAAACTTACAGGCACCGCGTTCATTCAGGAAGCACGCGTTATCGTTGACGTTTTTCGCGAGCAAGAACTAGGCGCCCTCGCTCCTACAGAGGGCGGTGTTCACTTAACTGACTGGTATCAGGGCAAGCCCCCTCCCCCATCATTTCAAGCTCGAACACGCAGCACGACCCCAATCCCGATCGAACATCTATCCTTACCTCAGGTCCACGTTAAGGAGAGCAATGGATCGGAGGGATGTTCATCGTGCATATCGCTGACATAACCATGTTCTACGCCCCGGCCAGCGGTGGCGTACGCACTTATCTGGACGCCAAGCACCGGCGCCTGGCGCTCAAGCCCGGCATTCGCCACAGTCTGTTGGTGCCGGGCGCCCACTTGAGCGAGCGCGATGGCATTTTCCAGGTGCCGGCGCCGCCGCTGCCCTTCGGCAAAGGCTACCGCTTCCCCCTGCGCCTGGCCCCATGGCGAAATGTCCTGCACGATTTGCAGCCTGATCTGATCGAAGTCGGCGATCCCTACCTGACCGCCTGGGCCGCCCTGGACGCCCGGCGCCAACTGGATGTGCCCGTCATCGGTTTTTATCACTCCGACCTCCCCCTGCTGGTGCGTAACCGCATGGGCGCCTGGTTTACCCCCAACGTCGAAGCTTATGTCAGCAAACTCTATGGGAATTTTGATCGGGTACTGGCGCCCAGCCAGGTAATGGCCGACAAACTCATTGGGCTTGGGGTAAAAAACGTCTTCGTGCAACCCTTGGGCGTCGACCTGCAAACCTTCACGCCACAGGTACGCGACCCCGGCCTGCGCGCCGAACTGGGGATCGATGAAGACACCCGGCTGCTGATTTTCGCCGGGCGTGGCTCCAAGGAAAAAAACCTGCCGGTGCTGCTCAACTGCATGAAGCGCCTGGGCGAGGGTTATCACCTATTGCTGGTGGGTTCCGGCATGCCGGCCAATGTGCCGGACAATGTCACCGTAGTCGATGGCTTCCGCCCGGCGGATCATGTTGCGCGCTTGATGGCCAGCGCCGATGCGTTGCTGCATGGCGGTGACCAGGAAACCTTCGGCCTGGTCATTCTGGAAGCCATGGCCTGCGGCATTCCGGTGGTCGCCGTGGCGGCGGGCGCCTTTACCGAGATTGTCGACGAGCGCTGCGGCCTGCTCTGCGCGCCCAACACCCCCAAGGCGATGGCCGATGCGGTACGCGAACTGTTTGGCGCCGACAGCCGCCGTCTCGGGGAACAGGCGCGGCGCCATGTCGAACAGCATTACGCATGGGATGCGGTGGTGGACAGTCTGTTGGGGCACTACCACGCCGTGCTCGGCACACAAAAGCCGATGCTCGCCCATGGTTGAACGTTCAGTCATGCTGGTGCTGCACGACGTGGCGCCGAGCACCTGGGCTGATTACCGGCCCTTTGTCGAAGCCGTCGATGCCATCGGCAATGTCCCTGTCACCTGGCTGGTGGTTCCGGACTTTCATCATCACAACGCCCTGGCCACCCATGCCGACTTCCGGCGCCTGCTCGACCATCGCGTGGCCAGGGGCGATGAACTCACCTTGCACGGGTATTACCACTGCGACGACCAACCCCGGCCGCGCACACCCCGGGAATGGTTCATGCGGCGCATCTATACCCATGAGGGCGAGTTCTACCAGTTGTCCGAAGCCGAAGCGTTGCAGCGCCTGACCGACGGCATTGAGGTATTCCAGCGCAATGACTGGCCCCTGCAAGGGTTTGTCGCACCCGCCTGGCTGATGAGTCAGGGCACCCGGTTGGCGTTGCGCCAGTTACCGCTGAGCTACACCAGCGACCCGCAGCACCTGTATCGCCTGCCCGACTTCACGCCCATCCACGCCCCGGGCCTGGTGTGGAGCGCGCGCAGTGCATGGCGCCGAGGCTTGTCCAAGGTCCTGAGTGATCGACGCGAGCAGCGCTGGCAGACCGCATCGGTGATCAGATTAGGGTTGCACCCCGTCGATATGCGTCACGAATTTTCCCGTCAGTATTGGCTGCACACCCTGGAGCGCCTGCTTGAGGATGGACGCACGCCACAGACCAAGTCCGCGTGGCTGTCGACGCTGCCATGCGCCGGCTGATCTGGCTGGGCCTGGCGCTGCTGGTCGCGCTGGTGATCCCGGTGTGGCTGGGTGGCGGCGAAACCGTTGCGCGCCTGCGCCAGTTTCCCCTGCTCCAATTACTGGGAATGTTTGCCATGATCATCGGCTGCTGGCTGATCAACAGCCTGCGCATCCGCTTGTTGCTTGGCCGGCAGCGCAGTCGGTTGGGATGGCGTAAAAGCCTGGGCGTAGTGATATCAACCGAATTCGCCATGTGCGCGACCCCTGGCGGCAGCGGCGGGCCACTCACGCTGATGGGCCTGTTGGCACGCAATGGCATACGGCCAGCCCATGGCAGCGCGGTGTTCGCCATGGACCAGTTGAGTGACTTGCTGTTCTTTTTCTGCGCACTGGTGGGCATCGTGCTGTATGCGCTGTTCCATAGCCTCAGCCCACGCCTGGAAGAGCTGTTGGGGCTCAGTGCCGTGTCGATGGTCGGTGGCGTCGTCGGCTGCGTGTTGGTGGTGCGCTTTCATCGCCGCCTGATTCGCCTGGCCGGACGTGCACTCAAGGCCATGAAAGTGCGCGCCGGCACCCGCCGGCGGTGGGCCCGTCGGCTGCTGCGCTTCCTTGCGGCCTTCACCCAAACGCTGAAATTGCCCTGGAGCACCCTGCTCGGGGTGTTCGCGCTGACCAGCCTGCATTGGTTATTACGCTACAGCGTGTTGTACCTGGCGCTGCGCGGCCTGGGTGGGCAGGTGCAGTGGGCCTGGAGCTTCCTGATCCAGATGCTGTCATTGACCGCAGGGCAATTGAGCCTGCTGCCAGGCGGGGCCGGGGCGGCGGAGTTGACGTCGGCGGCATTGCTCGCGCCGATAGTGGGCAACTCAACGGCGGCGGCGGCCATTCTGATCTGGCGGGCGGTCACCTACTACTTCTATCTGTTGGCCGGTGCGCCCGTGTTTCTGTTGATGGTGGGCAAACCGCTGCTCAAGCGTCTTTTTCGGGGGCAGCGGGCGGCTTCTCACCCTCCTGCAACTGCTCCCACAACTGAGCGGCGCCGGGAAAGTCAGTACCATCCTCAGCACCCAGCGCATCCGGGTCGTAGCGACTCAGACAGCCCTCGCCCAGGGTAGCGGGTGGCCTGGAAGTCGCCTTGTCGAGTGGGTCGGTCATGGTCGCCTCCTGAAAATAAAAAGGGCCCGGAGAGTTTTACTCCCGGACCCTTGCTTGTTCAACCAGACGCGTCGGTCAGAACACCACGGTCTTGTTGCCGTGCACCAATACGCGATCTTCCAGGTGATAACGCAAGCCACGGGCCAGCACCATCTTTTCGACGTCGCGACCGAAACGCACCATGTCTTCGATGCTGTCGCTGTGGCTGACGCGCACCACGTCCTGCTCGATGATCGGACCGGCGTCCAGTTCTTCGGTGACATAGTGACAGGTTGCGCCGATCAGCTTCACGCCGCGCAGGGACGCCTGGTGATAAGGCTTGGCACCCACGAACGACGGCAGGAAGCTGTGGTGAATGTTGATCACCTTGCCGGCGTATTCGCGGCACAGTTCCGGCGGCAGGATCTGCATGTAGCGCGCCAGCACCACCACGTCGGCATCGTGCTGCTTGACCAGGCGCGACACTTCGGCGAACGCCGGCTCCTTGTCCTGCGGGTTGACCGGCACGTGGTAATACGGGATGCCATGCCATTCGACCATGCTGCGCAGGTCGTCATGGTTGGAGATCACACACGCAATCTCGCAATCGAGCTCATCGCTGTGCCAGCGGTGCAGCAGGTCGGCCAGGCAGTGGGATTCACGGCTGGCCATCAGCACGACGCGTTTCTTCTGCTCTGTGTCGGTGATGTGCCAGGTCATCGAAAACTCTTCGGCGATCGGCGCAAACGCCTCACGGAAGGCTTGCAGACCAAAAGGCAAGGTATCGGCACGGATTTCGTGACGCATGAAAAACCAACCGCTGAGATCATCCGAGTGATGGCTCGCCTCGGTGATCCAACCGTTATGAGAAGCCAGAAAGTTACTGACCTTGGCAACGATGCCAACCCGGTCCGGGCAAGCAATCACCAGCCGAAAAGTGCGCATTAGGGGGAAACTCCAGAACTTCGCAAAGGCCGCCATTCTAGCGATTGCGCAGAAAAACTGCAGTACTCCTTGTGCCTTATTCTGATCCCTGGCGCTGGCAACACCCCTTAACAGCGTAAGGTTTTACCAGCGTTATATGGCGTTACACAGGCAAGCTCGGCAATTAGCAGAATTAAGCTGATTGTTTTTAGCCGCGTACCCGATAATTAACTCGACTTCACACCGCGGCGAAAAACTTCAATCTAATTCACGTAAATAGCTGCTTAAATGTTTACTTGATGAAATTGCCTGACTATTATTAGGCCACTCACCCTGTCAATCAGCGTTCTACATAAGGTAGTCCACATGTCTCTGATCAACGAATACCGTGCCACCGAAGAAGCTATCAAAGAGCTGCAAGCCCGTTTGAAGAACCTGTCGCAAGACGACAAGCTGAAAACCGAGCTGGAATTCGAAGGCAAACTGCGCACCCTGATGGGCGAATACTCCAAATCCCTGCGTGACATCATCGCGCTGCTGGATCCGGAATCGAAAGTTAAAGCACCGCGTGGCGCTGTGAAAACTACCGGCACCAAACGTGCTCGCAAGGTCAAGCAGTACAAAAACCCGCACAACGGTGAAGTGATTGAAACCAAAGGCGGCAATCACAAGACACTGAAAGAGTGGAAAGCCAAGTGGGGCGGTGACGTGGTAGAAGGTTGGGCTACCCTGCTGGGCTAAGCCTGGTCGGATCTGCACCCGATACGCGACACATTGAAAACGCCAGCTCGCTGGCGTTTTTTATTGTCTGAATGTTTTGCAGTTGCTCGGCTACAGATTCAGGCGGGCCGCTAAAGAGTCAGCATAGTCTTGCCATTCATCCAGTACCTGGCACTGAAACGCTGTCGCACTGTTTTTCAATTCCTGACGGGCCAGCTTAAATGCCGCCAGGGTATTGGGTGCACCCCATACCGGGTCTGACAACCGTTGCTGACAGAAAAGTCTCCAGCGCTCTTGCTCCTCATTGTTCAAGGTTTCAGGAAAGTTACGCGCGCGATAGCGGAATAATAATTCTGGCAATCGATGATCATCGAACGGCCATTGCTGGCGTCCCAGTTGTACCGGCTCTGCCATGCGAACTTGTTCACATAAGCGCCGATCACGGTCGCCGATAAAACCCTCATAGAGCTGCTGCTCCGGATCGGCATTCGGCGCATATTCCTCCTCGGCGTAAACGCTCGCCAACTTGTCACGCCAAACTTCCTGTGCGTCAGTTAGTCGCAGCGCCCGTGCCTGGTAAACCTCCATATCCAATTGCAGCCGCTCGCGATCTTGCGCGCGCAGCACTTTCAAGGGCGCGACGACCGGACAGCGGTTGATGTGCAGCAACTTCAGAGGCACCGGCAGCTCACCCTGCGCCAGCTCATCGCGCCGCGTATAGAGGCGCTCGCGCAACGTTTGGGCATCCAGTTCGAGCAGGGCCTGCGGATCGAGCCCCAAGTCACACACAATCAAGGCATTGCGATTGCGCGGATGCCAAGCCAACGGCAAGACCACCCCCAGATAATGCCGCTCGGCGCTGAAGCGTCCGGAAATATGCACCAGCGGCTGCAACAGGCGCACCTGGTCCATCACCCGCTGCTTGCTACGCAACTGGAACAGCCACTCATACAGCTTGGGTTGTTTGTCCCGCACCAATCGCGCCAGGGCGATGGTCGCGCGCACGTCAGACAAGGCATCGTGGGCCTGGCCGTGGTCGATACCGTTGGCTTGCGTCAGGCGTTCGAGCTTGAGCGTCACGTGCCCGTCCTGCTCGGGCCACACAATCCCCTCCGGGCGCAGGGCATAGGCGGTACGCATCACATCGATCAAGTCCCAGCGGCTGTTACCGCCCTGCCACTCGCGTGCGTAAGGGTCGAAAAAGTTGCGATAGAGACTGTAGCGCGTCATTTCATCGTCAAAGCGCAGGGTGTTATAACCCGCGCCGCAGGTGCCGGGGGCCGCGAGTTCGGCGTGCACCCGGGTCATGAAGTCCGCTTCGGCAAGGCCTTTGTGCGCCAGGACCTGCGGCGTGATACCGGTGATCGCACACGCTGCCGGATGGGGCAGGATATCGTCGCCGGGCCGGCAATACAGATTGATCGGCGGGCCGACCTCGTTGAGCTCGAGGTCGGTACGAATGCCGGCTACCTGCAGCGGGCGATCGCTGCGCGGGTTGATTCCGGTGGTTTCATAGTCGTACCAGAAAATGGAGGTCACGGGCTGTTCCTGTGCTGAAGACCGGCAAAGTCTAGGCGCTGCAAGGGGCCAGGGGCCAGCGATACCTTACTGGACAAATATCCAGCAAAATCTTGAAGAGTTGCTTCCCGCCTCGACACTGCTAGCATCCGTGTCTCTCAGTCGCTTCGCACTGCCAAGGATCGCAATGCCAACAGCTCCTCTGGATACCTGCTACCAGATCGAGACCCCCGAGGGTATCGACCTGCCCTTGCGCCCTGCCGGCCTTGCGCCAAGGGCATTGGCCTACGCCTTCGATCTGCTCGCGCGCGGCGTGATCATGGGCATCCTGCTGGTGCCCCTGGCGCTGCTTGGCAACCTCGGCCTCGGCCTGGGCGCGCTGCTGCTGTTCCTGGTCAGTTGGTGGTACATGGTGCTGTTCGAAGTGCTCAACCAGGGCTGCTCGCCCGGCAAGCAGGTCATGGGCCTGCGGGTGGTACAGGACGACGGCACCGCCATCGGTTGGTCCGCGTCACTGATCCGCAACCTGCTGCGGTTTGTCGACATGCTGCCCTTCGGCTACTTCTTCGGCGCCATCAGTTGCCTGCAACATCCGCACTTCAAGCGGCTCGGCGACCTCGCAGCGGGCACGCTGGTGGTCTACCGCGAACAGTCGCTGGCCCGTCCGCCCCTACCTCAGGCAGCCGCCCTGCGCCTGCCCTTCGCGCTGGAGCTGAGTGAACAGCGCGCAATCCTCGGTTTCGCCGAACGCCAGGCCGACCTGTCTGCCGAGCGGGTGCATGAACTGGCTGCAATCGTCGCGGCGCCCTTGCAGGTGTCCCCGGCTCGCGCCGTGGAGCAACTTAACGGTGTGGCCCGTGGTTTGTTGGGGCCGACATGAAGCAGAGCCTTTTTGAAAGCCGGCACCAGCAGCAATGGCAGACTTTCGCCGAACAACTGAACCAGTTGGAGCGAGGCAAAGCCTGCGAGGTGACCGACTTTCCTTATCACTATCGACGCCTGTGCCAACACCTGGCCCTGGCCCAGGAGCGCGGCTACAGCAGTTACCTGGTGGACCGCCTGCAACAACTGGCGCTGCGCGGCCACCAGCAACTGTATCGCCATCGCAGCCAAACGACGGCGAACGTGGTGGCCTTCATCCTCGCCGATTTCCCGCGCCTGGTACGCGAACAATGGCGGTTCGTGCTGATCGCCAGCCTGCTGTTCTTTGGCAGCCTGCTGGGCATAGCCCTGTTGGTCTACCTGTTTCCCGACCTGATCTACAGCATCGTCAGCCCGCAACAGGTGGCCGAGATGCAAAGCATGTACGACCCCGCCGCCAGTCGCCTGGGCCGCGCGGCCGAACGCGCCTCCAGCGAAGACTGGATGATGTTTGGCTATTACGTGATGCACAACATCGGCATCGCCTTCCAGACCTTTGCCGCAGGCTTGCTGTTCGGCCTGGGCAGCGTGTTCTTCCTGGTCTTCAACGGCTTGACCATCGGGGCGGTGTCCGGGTACCTGAGTGAAATCGGCTACGGCCAGACCTTCTGGTCATTCGTGATCGGCCATGGTGCCTTCGAACTCAGCGCCATCGCACTGGCCGGTGCGGCGGGCCTGCAACTGGGCTGGTCACTGATCGCGCCAGGGCCGTTGGCACGTAGCGAATCCCTGCGCCTGGCGGCCCGCAAAAGCGTGCAGATGCTCTGCGGAGTCATGGTGTTCCTGCTGATCGCAGCGTTCATCGAAGCCTACTGGTCATCCACCACGAGCATTGCGCCGTGGATCAAATACCTGGTGGGCAGCGCACTATGGCTGCTGGTGGCCGCCTACCTGATCTTCGCCGGCCGGACTCGCCATGCGCCTGACTGACGCCAGCGTGGTCATCCGCCCGCGTACCTCCTGGGAAGCCATGGACCTCGGCGTACTGATGGCCCGTGAACATCGTGCAGTGCTGATGGGCAGTTGGGCCCTGGTCAGCCTGCCTGTGTTCCTGCTGCTCACCGCGCTGCTGTGGCAGTACCCGTCTTACGCCCTATTCCTGTTCTGGTGGCTCAAGCCTGCCTTCGAGCGCTTACCGTTGTACATTCTTTCCAAGGCCCTGTTTGGCGAAACCCCGAGCCTGAAACAGGCCGTTCGCCAGTGGCCACGCCTGCTCAGGGGGCAACTGTTCGCCAGCCTGACCTGGCGCCGGCTGAGCCTGAGCCGCAGCTTCATGCTGCCGGTGAGCCAGCTCGAAGGCCTGGATGGGCCAGTGCGTCAACAGCGCCTGGGCATACTGCAACAGCGTAATGCACGCGCCGCGCGCTGGCTGACGATCATCGGGGTGCATCTGGAGATCGGCCTATGGTTTGGGTGCATGGCGCTGTTCTATCTATTTATCCCCGAGCAGGTTGAACTGCAGTGGGACTGGCAGCGGCTGGTACTGGCGACAGGCCCGCAGGGGCTATGGCTGGAACACCTGAGCAACGCGTTCTACGCGCTGGTCCTGGTGTTCTGGGAACCCATCTACGTCGCCTGCGGTTTCAGCCTGTACCTCAACCGTCGCACCGTCCTGGAAGCCTGGGACCTGGAACTGGTGTTTCGCCGGTTGCGCCAACGCCTGAGCGGTGTCGCGCCGCTGTTGCTGCTGGTCGTCGGGCTCACGCTGGTGCAACTGAGCCCATCGGCGCTGGCCGATCAGACTGATCCCAAGCCCCTCGGCACCCAGGCGGCCAGCCAATCGATCAAGGCGCTATTGGAAAAACCGCCGTTCAAGAATCCGCAAACCGTCACCCGTTATCGTTTTGGCGAGGAAAAACCCGCCACGCCCCGCAAAGCCCATGAGGACGGTAAATTACCTGCCTGGCTCCAGCAATTGCTCGACAACCTCAACAGCAACACCTTCAGGCACGTGGCCCAAGGCTTGGAGATACTGCTATGGAGCGTGGTGATTGGCGGGCTGGCCCTGGTGGTGTGGCGCTACCGTGAATGGCTGCGCACATTTGTCAGCCGCAGGCGGCGACCTCAGCCCATCACCGCAAGACCTGCGCCTGCCCAATTGTTCGGCCTGGAACTGGGGGTCGAGACATTGCCCGACGATATCGCCAGCGCCGCCGAACAGCTATGGCCCACCCGCCCGCGGGAAGCCCTCGGCCTGCTGTATCACGGCCTGCTCAGCCGGCTGCTGCATGAGTTCGACCTGCCACTCAAAAGTGCCGACACCGAGGGCCAGGTACTGGAGCGCGTTCATCAGTTGCAGCAACCGCAGTTGCTGGCATTCAGTCGCGAATTGACCGCTCACTGGCAAAACCTCGCCTATGGCCATCGACTGCCTCCCGGCACCACACAGCAAAAGCTGTGCAGCGATTGGCGCGCACTCTTCAGTAGCGGAGCCAGCCAATGAACCGGCCATTACTGTGGATTGCCGCGCTGCTGGCTTGCCTGTTGGGAGCGGGCGGCCTGTATGTCTGGCACAAGGCAATTCCCTATGAGGAGGTTGTGGATCGTGGCCCATCGCCGGAGGCACTGGCCAACCCCTACCTCGCGGCGGAGGATTTCCTGCGCCGGCAAGGCCTGGCGGTAACACAGGCCAACGGGCTTGAGCGGCTTGCCGATCTGCCCGCCCCAGGCCATAGCCTGCTGTTGCTGGGGGAGCGTGGCAACATGACCCCAGGCCAGGTCGAACAACTGCTGGCGTGGGCAAAAGCCGGGGGGCACCTGTTACTGGTGGCCGAGGCGTTATGGGATGAAGAGACCGGTAAAAGCGGCGACCTGCTGCTCGATCGTCTCAATCTTCACCAAACCCTTAGCGATGACTTCGACGAGCCGGCGGCGCCGCGCAAAAAGATCGCGCCGGACCTCACTAAACTGTATGTCGACAATGAAACCGCACCGGCGTATTTCAGTTTTGACACCGACTTCAACCTTACCGACCCCGGGCACCTGGCGCAGTTTTCAGCCAACAGCGCCAAGTCCAGCCATCTGATGCAACTTGACCTGGGCCGAGGCCGCGTCACGGTGCTCACCGACAGCGACCTGTGGAAAACCCCGAGCATCGGCAAGCACGACAATGCCTGGCTGCTGTGGTACCTGAACCAGGGCACCGACGTCACCCTGCTGTTCAACAGCGGCGCGGACAGCCTGCTTACCCTGCTGGCCCGTTACTTCCCCCAGGCCCTCGTCGCGCTGGTCGCACTGCTTGCCCTGGCACTCTGGCACGCCGGCATGCGCCAGGGCCCGATCCAGGCACCCGCGCCCAAGGCGCGTCGACAGCTACAGGAGCATTTGCGCGCCAGCGCCGACTTCCTGCTACGCCGCAGCGGCCAGGGCGCCTTGCTGCAAGCCTTGCAGCAGGATTTACTGCGCACCGCCCGCCGCCGTCACCCCGGCTTTGAACACCTCGACATGGCAGAACAATGTCAGGTGCTGGAACACCTGACGCAACAACCCTCCCCTATCATCCGCCAGGCACTCGGCGCACCTGCGCTGAAACGGCTCTCCAGCGCCGATTTCAGCCAACGGGTGGCGTGCCTGCAAACCCTCAGGAATGCCCTATGAGCGACTCTCCAACGGCTACAACCCTGACCGCAGAACAGACTGTCCAAAACGCCAGGCAACAGGCCCAGGCCCTGCGCATTGAATTACGCAAGGCAGTGATTGGCCAGGACGCGGTGATCGATGACGTGCTTACCGCGTTGATTGCAGGTGGCCATGTGCTGTTGGAGGGTGTACCCGGCCTTGGCAAAACGTTGCTGGTGCGTGCGCTGGCCCGTTGTTTCGGCGGCGATTTCGCGCGCATCCAGTTCACGCCGGACCTGATGCCCAGCGATGTCACCGGCCACGCGGTGTACGACCTGCAGACCGAACAGTTCAAGCTGCGCAAGGGGCCGTTGTTCACCCACTTGTTACTGGCCGACGAAATCAACCGCGCTCCGGCCAAGACCCAGGCGGCACTGCTCGAAGCCATGCAGGAGCGCCAAGTCACCCTGGAGGGCGAGGCATTGCCCATCGGCGCGCCGTTCATGGTGCTTGCCACCCAGAACCCGATCGAGCAGGAAGGCACCTATCCGTTACCTGAAGCCGAGTTGGACCGCTTCATGCTCAAGGTGCGCATGGACTATCCCGACGCGCAGCAGGAAGTGGACATGGTGCGCGAAGTGACGCGCTCGTCCAGGGCCGACATGCTCGATGTGCAACCGTTGCGTACCGTGCTGCAGGCCGAAGACGTGGTACAGATGCAGCAGATCGCCAGCGGCATGCCCCTGGATGAGCAGGTTCTCGACTATGCCGTACGCCTGGCGCGGGCCACGCGCAGTTGGCCGGGCTTGACCATCGGCGCAGGCCCACGGGCCTCTATCGCCCTGATTCGCGGCGCCCGTGCCCGTGCGCTGTTGCGCGGCGGCGACTTCGTGACCCCGGATGACGTCAAGGGATGCGCCCTGGCGGTGCTGCGTCACCGCGTACGGCTCGCGCCCGAACTGGACATCGATGGCCTGGAGGTGGACCAGGTGATCAAGCAGTTGCTCGACCAGATTGCGGCCCCCAGGCAGTAACGCCGGCATGAAACCGACCCGTCTGTTCCTGACCTGGCTGGGTGTCCTGTTGGCCCTCAATATCCTGCTGGGCGCGTCGATGGCCTTGCAGGTCAAGGTGCCCGATACCTTGCACGCAATCGCCTGGGGCCTGCTACTGGCCCTGTTGGTGCTGGCGATGCTCGATGCCATACGGTTACGCCGCCGCCCTTCGGTACGTGTGCGCAGGACACTGCCCGGCAGCCTGGCATTGGGGCGCTGGGGAGAAGTGCGCCTGTCACTGGAACACGACTATCCACAGCCGCTGACCGTGCAGGTATTCGATCACGTGCCCGACGGCCTGGTTGTGGATAACCTGCCGCAATCCATTTTGCTGCGCCCGGGCGAGCGTGGTGAGTTGGGCTATCGTGTGCGCCCCGTGCGACGTGGACATTTCAGCTTTGGCCGCTGCGAAATCCACCTGCCCAGCCCGTTGGGGTTGTGGTCGGCGCGGCGCTGGCTCGACGTCCCGGACGCCACTCGCGTGTACCCGGACTTCGCGCGCTTGTCCGGTGCGCAGTTGCAGGGGGTGGATAACTGGCTGAGCCAACTGGGTGTGCGCCAGCATCAGCGGCGTGGACCGGGCCTGGAGTTTCATCAATTACGCGAATTTCGCGACGGCGACAGCCTGCGTCAGATCGACTGGAAAGCCACGGCACGACAACGCACGCCGATTGCCCGGGAATATGAGGATGAGCGTGACCAACAGATTGTATTCATGCTCGATTGCGGCCGGCGCATGCGCAGCCAGGACGACGAGTTGTCCCACTTTGATCACGCCCTGGATGCCTGCCTGTTACTGAGTTACGTCGCCTTGCGCCAAGGCGATGCAGTCGGGCTGTGTACCTTTGCCGGCGACCAGCCGCGTTACCTGGCGCCGGCCAAGGGCAGCGGCCAGTTGAACGTCTTGCTCAATGCCGTCTATGACTTGCACAGCACACGCAACACAGCTGACTACGAGGCCGCCGCCAGCCAATTGCTGGCTCGGCAAAAACGCCGCGCATTGGTGATCGTGGTCACTAACCTGCGCGATGAAGACGATGAGGCACTGGTGAGTGCGATCAAGCGCATCGCTCGGCACCACCGCGTGCTGATCGCGAGTTTGCGAGAAGAAGTACTCGATCAATTGCGCCAGGCCCCGGTGCAAACCCTGCCCGAAGCATTGGCCTACAGCGGCGCGATTGACTACCTCAACAGGCGCAACCAGCTGCATGACCGCCTGGATGCCCATGGGCTGCCCGTGCTGGATAGCTTGCCGTCGGCGTTGGGTGCCGCGCTGGTGACGCGTTACCTGCGCTGGAAAAAAGCCGGCGTGTTCTGAACGCATGCGCAGCCGTCATTGCCGACTGCATCTGCTGTTCAGGCGGATGCCTGGAGAGGATCAAAACTGAAGTACTGCAACAAGGCGCTGATCAGTTGTGCATAACCTTCACATGCCTGAAGCACGCGGAAACCTGAGTCGTAATGCTGCGGGTTGACGTCTTCACGGCTCCACAGACAGGTCGCGGTGATGTCAACCGCGTGGAACTCGCCGTCAGGGGCCGGAATCTTCACGCGCAACTCAAAATCAGCGTTGATCATCATCGGTAACTGGCTGATCAACATCAGCCCATCCTCGGAAACGTCGCCCAGAAAACCGATTGGCTTGTCCGTAAGCCGATTGAACACCTGCAAGAAATAAGGCAGTTGATGCCGTTCGATCCGTCGTTCGATAAACATGGTGAAGTCGCCATCCCATAAAGCCAGTGATTCGGAACGAGCCCATCGCCCGCCCTCCCTGGATATCGGTGTGACAAACGGTCGTCGTCACGAGACAGCTACCGAACCCAGGTTGCATTCTTTCGAATAGAAAGTTGTACAAATATGCATTCAAAGAATAGCTCAAGACTGGCAACAGGCCAGTTATCAAACGACAAATATCATTACAAAGAAGTCGGCCGCGGTTGCGCCACGCTTGCGCCAGAGTAGTGCCCCAACTGGCGCAAGGTATCGAGCCTCGCACGGGCGCGGTAAGCGTACTCGCTGGAAGGGTACTGACTGATGATGAACTGGTAGGTTTGGGCGGCATCGACGAACAGTTTCTGCCGTTCCAGGCACTGCCCGCGCAGCATCGAAACCTCGGGTTGCACATAGCGACGGGTACGGCTTTCGCGGTCGACCTGGGACAACTCCAGGGTAACCCGCGCGCAATCACCCACCCCATAGGCACGGTAAGCGTTGTTCAAATGGTGGTCCATTGACCAGCGGGTGCAGCCGACAACACTGACGGCCAGGGCAGCAACGAGCAAAATTCGCATGGGGGTTCTCCTGTCTTGTGCAGTGTATCGACCCCTTGCCGAAAATCTTCAAGGGTGTTCGCCTTTTCAACCGCAGCAAAAACAAGCCGATCGTCGATAAGTAGTGCAAACGAACAATGACTACAACGAAAGAGCATAGTAGCCTTCCCCAGCGCTTGAACTCAGGAGTCTGTGCATGTCCGTCCGTCGTACCAAAATCGTCGCCACCCTTGGCCCGGCCAGCAACTCGCCGGAAGTCCTCGAACAGCTGATTCTGGCTGGTTTGGACGTTG
>Ga0105246_10001293_pt1 | contig 14682 bp, 12 predicted proteins | sample KBSM64metaG_FD_99694 | JGI IMG/M metagenome (GOLD analysis project Ga0105246, IMG submission 99694) | Miscanthus rhizosphere microbial communities from Kellogg Biological Station, Michigan, USA - KBS M6-4 metaG | ecosystem: Host-associated > Plants > Roots > Rhizosphere > Soil | place...
CCGCAGAACCCGCAGCAGCCGCAGCAGCCCGGTTACGGCTACCCCCAGCAGGGCGCCCAGCAGCCCTACGGCTACCCGCAGCAGCCCCCGCAGGGCGTGCCGCCGCAGCAGCCGGGCTACGGCTACCCGCAGGCGCCGCAGGCCCCGGCCGGGTACGGCTACCCGCAGCAGCCGGGTTACGGCATGCAGCCGCCGTACGCGAACTGGGGCCAGCGTTTCCTGGGCACGCTGGTCGACGGGCTCGTGTTCGTGGTCCCCTACATCGTCGTCATCGTCGGCGGGGCCAGCAGGACCTGGGCCGTGGCGATCATCGGTTACCTCGCTCTCATCGGCCTGGCGATCTGGCAGCTGATCAGGGAGGGCCGCACCGGTCAGACGGTCGGCAAGCAGGCGGTCGGCATCCGCCTGGTGCGGGAGGTCGACGGGCAGCCCCTGGGCGTCGGCATGGCCTTCGTGCGCCGGCTCGCGCACTTCCTGGACAGCATCGCCTGCTACCTCGGCTGGCTGTGGCCGGCCTGGGACGCCAAGCGCCAGACGTTCGCCGACAAGGTCTGCTCGTCGATCGTGATCCGTACGAACTGACCACTGCCCCACCCCATTTGACGGCGGATCGCCACGACGCTTTCCCGCCATGACGGAGGAACACCCCCGATGAGTTACGGCGGCCCGAACAACCCCTACGGCCCGGCAGAGAGCGGGCAGCCGGGCTACGGCTACCCCGCGGCTCCCCCGGTGGGGCCCTACGGCGGCGCCCCCGTGATGACGACGATGCCGGGCACCGTGAGCGCGGGCCGGGTGCTGCTGTGGATCATCGTCCCCCTGAACCTCCTCGGCGTGGGCCTGTTCGCCTTCCTCGCCGGGAAGGTCCAGAGCACCAAGGCCGGCAGCCTCGACGACGAGGCCTCCTTCGAGAAGTTCAAGGAGTACTCGACCGGCGCCCTGTGGGCGATCGTGGTGTTCGCGCTGCTCTGGGCGGTGTTCGCGGCCGTGCTGGCGATGAAGTTCAGCGACGGCGGCAACAAGGTCCGGGTCTCGGCCATGATCTTCGGCATCATCACCGCGATCCTCGGCTTCTACCCGTTCATCGTGGTGGGCCTCCTCCACGCGGTGCTCGGCATTCTGATCGCCGTGTTCGCCGGCAACCCGAACGGAAACGCCTGGTTCAACCGCGTGCGCCGGTGAACCGCCCGCGGGCACTGCTGCATTTTTCCGGGGGATAACCCCCGGACCCCCAGCAGAAAAGCAGGCCGGCCAGCGTGACCGGCGCGGACATGACTGGGCGAACCTGACTGAACAGTTCGCGCCAATAAATCGCCAAGGGCCGTGTCTCCCCGTCCGAGGGGGACACGGCCCTGGTGCGTCGCCCTACTCTGACGTGGGTAGCCGGCAGGCACGGGAGACGCACCTTGTACAGCATCATCGTGGTACCTCCGCCGACCACGGAGAACCAGTCCACTCGCACCCAGCTCAAGCTCGCGCCCGGCGAGCGGCTGACCTTCGGGCGCAGCGCCGACTGCGACGTGGAGATCCCCCACAAGGGCGTCTCCCGCAGGGCCGGTGAGATCACCGCGCAGGGCGCCTTCTGGATACTGAGCAACCTCAGCCGGGAGCAGACGTACGTCGTGGAGAACCCGGAGGGCGCCGGCGAGCACGTGAAGGTCGGGCCGGGCCGCCTCGACGCCCCCGTCCCCTTCGAGTTCTCGCGGATCGTGCTGCCGGCGGCCGGGGACCTCCTGGCCGTCGAGGTGTGGGCGCCCCGCCACGACTACCTCCACTCCGAGGGCGGCCTCGACGGCGCCACCACCGCCCCCGCCTTCTCCGTCGACCGCACCAAGCGCTACTTCGCGGTCCTCGCGGCCCTGTGCGAACCGCGCCTGCGCGGCGAACCGCACGCCCCCCTGCCCACGGTGGACCAGGTCGTGGACCGCCTCCGCGCGAACTGGCCGGCGGCGTCCCGCACTTCGGTGCAGTGGAACATCGACTATCTGGCGGTGAAGCTGCGCCTGAAGCCGGGCCCGGAGGAGGCGGACACCGGCCCGCGCCTCAACGGCAAGAAGGAATCGCTGGTCTCGCTCGCACTCCGCTTCGACCTCGTCCGCGAGGACGACCTGGTGGTCCTGGCCGCCTCCCCGTCCGGCCGGGCGGTCCGGTGACCGAGCCGTACGCCGTGCCGGTGCCCAAGGGGTACCGGGTGGGCGTCTGGGAGGTACGGGACCCGATCGCGACGGGCGCCTTCGGGAGCGTGTACGAGGGCCGCCGCACGGGCGACCCGGCCGGCCCCGGCAGCGGCGAGGAGCTGCCCCGCACGGCCGCCCTGAAGTTCCTGCCGACCGGCACCGGAACCCCCCGCCAACTCGCCCACCTGCGCGAACTCGTCGACCGCGAGGTCGAGTTGCACCGCCGCCTGAAGCAGCCGCGCCTGATCCGGATGTACGACACCCTCACGGTCGACGACCCCGGTCGTCCGGCGTTGGACGGCGCCACCGTCCTCGTACTGGAGAAGGCGGAACGCTCCCTGTCGGCCCTGCTGTCCGCCGGCCCCCGCCCGGCCGCCGGGCCGGCGCTGCTCGCGCAGATCTGCGAGGGCCTGGCCCAGCTGCACCGGGCGGGCTGGGTGCACGGCGACCTGAAACCGGCCAACGTCCTGCTGATGAAGGACGGTTCCGCCCGCCTCGCCGACTTCAACATGGCGGCGGAGCTGGAAGGCACGCACGCGTACACCCCCGCCTTCTCCACGCCCGACTACACCCCGCCCGAACTCCTGTGGTCGGAGATCGGCACCCGCGGCCGCCAGATCCGCCCCTCCGCCGACGTCTGGGCCTTCGGCGTCCTGGCACATCTGGTGCTGACCGACTCCTTCCCCCTCCCCGGCGGCACCCCGACCGCCCGCCGCGACGCGGCCGCCGCCTACGCCCGCGGCACCGACGAGCTCCGCCTCTCGCCCGAACTCCCGGACGCCTGGCGGCAGATCGTCCGGGACTGCCTCTCCCGCACCCACGTCGACCGCGTCGCCACGGACGCCCTGCTGCGCCGGGTCGCGGAGGCGGCAGGCACGGACCGCCCGCGCCGGCTCCCGCGCCTCAGACGCCGTTCGACGGTGATCGCGAGCGCGACGGCAGCCACGGTCGCGATCGCGGCACTCGGCTACGGCATCAGCACCTGGGCGGACACGGGCGGCCGCACCCCGGAGGTCAGGAGCTCCTCCCCCACGGCGAAGGTCACCCCCGCCTCCTACGGCTCCGCCGAACTCCGCACGGACCGGGGCATCCCGGCGGTCTACCGCCCGATGATCGTCGACGCGGCTCACGGCTGCGACCAGGCGGACGTCACGCCCGCGCTCATCGCGGCCATGCTCAAGGCGGAGAGCAACTTCGACCCGAAGCTCTCCGACCCCGGCAAGGACGAGTACGGCATCGCCCGCTGGACCCCGAGGCTGCTGCGCTGGTGGATCCGGGCCGACGGCCGGGCGGTGAAATCGATGCCCAAGCCGCCCCTCTCCGTCCCCGACTCGATCGCGGGCCTCGGCCACTACCTCTGCTACATCGAGCCGAACCTGACACCCGGCCTGCCCGGCGACAAGCGGGTACTGATCGCCGCCGCGTACCGGACCTCGTACAAGCGGGTCAACGCCGCACGCGGCATTCCCCCCGAATACCGCGACTACTGCAAGCGGCTCACCCAGTACCTCAAGGAGTACACGCCACCCGGGAGTTGGTGACCCTGAGACTTCCGAGGTACCGGGCGACGGGCGCCGGCGGCACGGTGGTACCACTCCGCCACGGCGGAACGACCACCAGAGTTCATGGGGGAAACAACGTGAACATCGCCAAGCCCGCCGCACTGCTCCTCGCGGCCACCGCCCTGCTCGCCGGCTCCACGGTCGCGGCCACCGCGGCCGACACCCCGGACGGCACCCGGGTGACCTCGACGCCGGACGGCATCCGCGTCAACAGCCTCCAGCAGACCGCCGACCAGGTGCTCGCCGGCCACCCGAAGGCCCTCAAGTCCACCGCCGACGAGGTCAGGTACGACGGCCTGACCCTCACCCGCGCCCCGCAGGGCAAGCTCGGCGCCCAGGACCTGGCCTGCGGCTACGGCCACCTGTGCATGGTCGTCAGGGGCACCAAGTTCGACTTCTACAAGTGCCAGACCTGGACCGTCAGCAACTGGACCGGCGACGGCCCGTTCACCAACAACCAGACGCCCGGCACGGTCGCCAAGTTCTACAACCAGGATGGCAGCGTCCGCTGGACGTCCACGGCGTACCAGGCAGGCACGGCCACGTGGGACCCGATCTGGTCCCTGCGCCCCTGCTGACAGGGGCCCCACGCAGCCGCGGTCTCCGGCTCCCTCGGGGGAGGGCCGGAGGCCGCGGCTCTTTTTACGCCGCCCCTTGATCCGGTTGCCGCCACTGCAACCCGGTAGTCTCTCGTCAACCAGCGGTGCCACAGAGCCCGTTGGGATGACCGAGGTCGAGAGAAGAACACGTCGGGGGATCCATGTCAGACGCCGCCCTCGCAGAGACGTGTGCGAGGCTCCTGCGGCCGACCGATCCGGTACGCGTCGGGCCGTACGTGCCGTTGGGGCTGCTCGGCAGCGGCGGGATGGGCCGGGTCTACCTGGCACGGCACGGCGACGGGACGCCCGGGCTGGCCGCGGTGAAGGTCGTACGGCCCGAGCTCGCCGAAGACGTGCGCTTCCGGCGGCGGTTCGAGCGGGAAGCCACCGTGCACGCGCGCGTGGGCGCGCCGTACACGCCGGAGCTCTTCGGCACCGGGTTCGAGGCCGACAGCGAGTTGCTGTGGATGGCGACCGCGTATCTGCCCGGCCTCAATCTCGCGGACGCCGTACGGGAGTGCGGCGTCCTGGAGCCGTCCGGGGCATGGCGGCTGGTGGCGGATCTCGGCCGGGCACTGGGCGCACTGGCAGCCGTAGGGATCGTGCACCGGGACTTCAAACCGTCGAACGTCCTGCTGACCCGACACGGCGCACACGTCATCGACTTCGGCATCGCACAGGCCGTGGACGCCAGCGCGATCACGACCACCGGCAGCCGGGTCGGCACCCCGGCCTTCATGTCCCCGGAGTACCTCAGGGACGGCCGCTGCGACACGGCCTCGGACGTGTTCTGCTGCGCGAGCACCGTGGTCCACGCGCTCACCGGACACGCCCCGTTCGGCGACGGCACCGGCATGGACGTCCTGCACCGCGTCGCCTCCGAGGCGCCGAACGCCGAGATCATGGCCGAGGTGGCGGCCGCCGATCCCGCCCTGGCCGCCCTGCTGACCGCCTGCCTCGACAAGGACCGCGCGCTACGGCCCGGCCCACAGGACCTCATCGACGCCGCCGCCGCACACGCCCGGGCCACGTCCTGGCAGGAGCCGCTGGGCAGCCGCCTCCTCGCCCGGCAGCAGGCGTACGAGGTGCTCCGCACCAGCCCGGTACCGGGCGAGCAGACGCCGACCCGGCAGGTGGCGTACCCGGCGGCCGGGCCGGGCTTCGGCCCGCCGGTGCCTCCGCCGGCGACGCCGACCCCACCCGCCCGGCCCCGCGGGAAGCGGTACGCAGCCCTCGCCGCGGTACTCGCGGTGTGCGCCGTGGCCGTGACCGCCTTCCTGCTCACCCGCCCGTCGCCCTCCGAGACCACCACAGGCGCCGCCGCCACCGCCACCGCGGCCGACGACGGCGCCGGGCCCTCCTCGGCCTCCGGGAATCCGAAGGAGAAGGGGCGGGAGAAGCCGAAGGGACAGGGGCAGGGGCAGCTGGTGGACACGGGCGCCTCCGCCACCCCTTCCCCGTCCGGCACCAGCACGCGGAGCACCAGCCCCACTCCCCACCCCACCTCCAGGACACCCGGCGCTCCGACCCCCACCCCCTCGAAGCCGACCACCGCCCCCGCGAAACCACCCTGGCTCACCGACTGCACCTACTACTCCGGCACCGAACAGACCGAGCTCGGCGACCGCGGCCAACGTGTCGTGCAGGTGCAGTGCATGCTGACCAAGCGCGGCTACAGCGTGGGCAGTTCGGGTGTGGACGGGGACTTCGGCAAGGACACCGACGCGGCGGTACGGAGCTTCCAGACCGCCAAGGGACTGGAGGTCGACGGCCAGGTGGGTCCCAACACGTGGGCGGCGCTGCGCAGTTCGACCTGAAGGTCGTGAAGCGGGAACCCCTTACGGGAAGTACGGGGTGTACGTGATCGAGGAGACCTTCAGGTACCTCGCACCGTCTCCTGTGGCCCATGTCGAGTCGTTGGGGTTGCCCGGCCAGTCGCCGCCGACGGCGGTGTTGACGATGAAGTGCATCCCGACACCCGGAGCAGTGGTGTACCACTTGGTGCCGGTGATGGTGCCGTCCACGGCGAAGTCGATGTGATCGGGCCACCAGGTGAACGAGTACCTGTGGTACGCGTTGGTCCAGCCCGCGGAATTCGTCTTCGAGAACTGGGTCTGGGCGTTGTTGGCGTCGTGGGAGGTCTGGTAGACGGTGTTCGGGTTCTGGCCGACGATTTCGGCGGCGTCGAACTCGGGCAGCCACGGATTCAGGTAGGCCGCCCACACCGCGGGCAGGAGGCCCTGGCCGTTGGGCATGTTCGCGGTGAAGCTGTAGGTGCCGTAGCCGTAGAGCGCCTTGGACTCCACACGGCCCGAGTAGTACGTGCCGCCCGACTTGTAGGTCTTGATGACGAGGGTGTTGCCCTCGTACCAGACGCAGCCGGGGGTGTAGGTCTCCAGCTCGTTGTTGGCGGTCCACCGTCCGCTGATGGTGTTCCACGAGTTGACGGTCTGGGGGGCTCCCCAGGACGCCGCGTGGGCTTGCGGCTGCCCGAGGAGAAGCAGTGACAGCGCCGCCAGGGCGGCAGGTATCAGGCGTCCCGGCCGGAGAAGTACAGCTGACATCGCGGCTCCATTGCTCGGATGACATGGGGCGTGGGAGCGGTCCCACTCCCATCAGCCGGACTGTAGGAGTCCGTTCAACGTTTGACAAGATGCCCGGACAGGATCGAATCCTGGCTTCTGGAGTTGAAGGCACCAGGATCACTCCGAGACGACCGGGGAGGAACACGCCACCGCGGTACTCGACCGTCTCGGGGCAGAAGAGCCAGGCCGCGGCCCTGTTCTGTCCGGTGTACGGTCCCGATGCCGCGCCCGGGACCGGGGTGCGGGGCCTGCGGGTGCCCGCCGGGAAACCGCGGGTCAACTGCGCCTCGCAGGCGGCGGCTTACGCGGCGCGGCGCGAAGGCAACCAGCTTTTCCACCGCGTTGTCCTGGCGTTGCGGACCTCGCCTCGCCCGGCCGGACGCACAACCCGTACCGCGGGCGGAGAACGCCTCGGCGCCCCGCACAGCTCCAGGCTGTGCGGGGCGCCGTTGTTCCGCGCCGAACCGCCCGTCAGTGGAAGAAGTGCCGCGTCCCCGTGAAGTACATCGTCACGCCCGCCTTCTTCGCGGCCTCGACCACCAGCTCGTCGCGGACCGAGCCGCCCGGCTGGACGACCGCCTTCACGCCGGCCTCGATGAGGATCTCCAGGCCGTCAGGGAAGGGGAAGAACGCGTCCGAGGCGGCGTACGAGCCCTGGGCGCGCTCGGCGCCCGCCCGCTCGACGGCGAGCTTCGCGGAGTCGACGCGGTTGACCTGGCCCATGCCGACGCCGACGGAGGCGCCGTCCTTGGCGAGCAGGATCGCGTTGGACTTGACCGCGCGGCAGGCCTTCCAGGCGAAGGACAGCTCGGCCAGTTCCTCCGCCGACAGCGCCTCGCCGGTCGCGAGGGTCCAGTTGGCCGGGTCGTCGCCGTCCGCCTGGAGGCGGTCCGTCACCTGGAGGAGCGCGCCGCCGTCGATGGGCTTGACCTCGGCGGGGTGGGAGGGCGCGGCCGGGGCCTTCAGGACGCGGATGTTCTTCTTCTTGGCGAGGGCCTCCAGGGCGCCGTCCTCGTAGTCCGGCGCGACGATGACCTCGGTGAAGATCTCGGCGACCTGCTCCGCCATCTCCTTCGACACCGGACGGTTGACCGCGATCACACCGCCGAACGCCGACAGCGGGTCACAGGCGTGCGCCTTGCGGTGCGCCTCCGCGACGTCCGAACCGACCGCGATGCCGCAGGGGTTGGCGTGCTTGATGATCGCGACGGCCGGCTCGTCGTGGTCGTACGCGGCACGGCGCGCGGCGTCCGTGTCCGTGTAGTTGTTGTACGACATCTCCTTGCCGTGCAGCTGCTCGGCCTCGGCGAGACCGGTGCCCGTGCCGTCGACGTAGAGGGCGGCGGGCTGGTGCGGGTTCTCGCCGTAGCGCAGGGTGCTCTTGCGCTCCAGGGCGGCCGCGATGAAGTCGGGGAACTGGCCCGCGGCGGAGCCGCCATCGCCTGCAGCGTCGGCGGGCGCGTAGACGCTGGCGAACCAGCTCGCCACCGCGATGTCGTACTCGGCCGTGTGCCGGAAGGCCTCCGCGGCGAGCCGCTTGCGGGTGGTGAGGTCGAAGCCGCCGTCCTTGGCCGCGGCCAGGACGTCGGCGTAGCGGGCCGGGCTGGTGACCACGGCGACCGACGGGTGGTTCTTGGCGGCCGCGCGGACCATCGACGGGCCGCCGATGTCGATCTGCTCGACGCACTCGTCGGGGGACGCCCCCGAGGCGACCGTCTCGCGGAACGGGTAGAGGTTGACCACGACGAGGTCGAACGGCTCGACGCCGAGCTCGGCCAGCTGCTCGCGGTGGCTCTCCAGGCGCAGGTCGGCGAGGATGCCCGCGTGCACCCTGGGGTGCAGGGTCTTGACGCGGCCGTCCAGGCACTCCGGGAACCCGGTGAGCTCCTCGACCTTGGTGACGGGGACGCCCGCGGCGGCGATGCGGCCGGCGGTGGACCCGGTGGAGACGAGCTCCACGCCCGCCTCGTGCAGGCCGCGCGCGAGGTCCTCGAGGCCCGTCTTGTCGTAGACGCTGACGAGCGCCCGGCGAAGGGGCCGCTTGTTGATGTCGGCGGTCACTGGATAACTACCTTTCGTCCCTCAATGCGATAGCCGTTGCGGGCGAGCCGCCCCACGACATCGACGAGCAGCCTTCGCTCGACTTCCTTGATGCGCTCGTGCAGCGCGCTCTCGTCGTCCTCGTCCCGGACCTCCACCACGCCCTGAGCGATGATCGGTCCGGTGTCGACGCCGTCGTCGACGAAGTGGACGGTGCAGCCGGTGACCCTGGCGCCGTACGCGAGCGCGTCGCGCACACCGTGGGCTCCCGGAAAACTGGGGAGGAGGGCCGGGTGCGTGTTCACGAACCGGCCGCCGAAGCGGGCCAGGAACTCCTTGCCCACGATCTTCATGAACCCGGCGGAGACGACCAGGTCGGGCTCGTAGGAGGCGACGGCCTCGGCGAGCGCCGCGTCCCACTCCTCGCGGGTCTCGTAGTCCTTGACCCTCGTCACGAAGGTCGGCAGCCCGGCGCGCTCGGCCCGGGCGAGCCCCTCGATGCCGGAGCGGTCGGCCCCGACGGCCACGATCTCGGCGCCGTAGGCCTCGACACCGCTCGTCGCGATGGCGTCCAGCAGCGCCTGGAGGTTGCTGCCGGATCCGGAGACCAGCACGACGAGGCGCTTGGCCACGGGCTTGGCGGCCACGGTAGGGCCCTTTCTCGGGGGGAGCGTTTCCGTACGGTCGACCGTATGTACGTTCGTACGAATGCTTCGCGCCCCGGGATACGGGGAAGTCTACGAAGCGGCCGACCGTCAGCAACGATACCGGCACTCCGGGCAGCCCCCACGGGACGGGGGCGCGGCCGGAAGGTAGCGTCTGGGAGAGCCCGGGTCGGGAACGTGGTCGTCGTGCTGTGCGTTTCCGAAGTGGAAGCTCGTGCAAAGACAGCCGTACGAACGCCTGATCAACGCTTGATCAACTGATCAACGCATGGTCAACGCCTGATCACTGCCGTATCGCCTAGGGGAAGACGCTCACTTGATGCCGGACCGCAGCCTGCGACTCCTCACGCTCCCTCCGCAGTCGGTGGAGGGAGGGGAGCACCGCGGCGTGCTGCTGCGGGAGCGCCCCGCCTCTCCGCCCGACGCGCCCTCGGACCGCAAGACCGGCGACTCCCCCGAGGACGACAACCCCTTCGCCCCGCCCCCGGAAGGCACACCGGACCGCCCGTGGCGGCCGCGCCGCCCGGCCGAGGGCGAGAACGGCGAGGGGTCCGGCGAGGCCGGTTCCCCGTGGGGCAGCCAGTGGAGCGACCGTCAGCCGGGCCGCTCTCCCGGCGGTTTCGGCGAGCGTCCCGGCGGCCCGCCCCCGGGCCCCGAGGGCCAGGGCGGCAACACCCCGGGCCAGGACATGCGCTGGGACCCGACGGACCCCTCCCAGCGCCGCGCCCGCTACGCCCTCCTGTGCGGTATGTGGTCCTTCTTCTTCGCCCTGTTCAGCTGGCCGTACGTGGCCCTGCTGCTGGGCGCCCTCGCCCTGTACTGGGGCATCAGCGCCCTGCGCGCCAGGGCCGGCGCCGCCGAGCCCGCGGGCGACCAGGCAGGCCGGCCGCAGACGACGGCGGCGGTGACCGGCCTGGTGACGGCCTCCCTGGCGATCACGCTGGTGGCCGCGACCTTCACCGCGCAGATGGTGTACAGCGACTACTACACCTGCACCAACGACGCCCTCACGAACCAGGCGAAGCAGTCCTGCACCCAGCTTCTGCCGAAGGAGCTGCGGGGGCTGCTGGGCACGAACGGCTGACGAACGCCGTTGCGGCAGCGCGATCGGCGCTCACGGCGCGTCGGGTGCGTCCGGGGCATCCGGCGTGCTGGGCGGGTCGGACGCGTCCTTGAGGGCTGCCCAGCGGGACTCGCGGGTGGCGTCGCCGGGCCATGAGGGCGGCGGCTGGGGCGATGGTTCGGCGGGCAGGAAGTCATACGGTCCGAACCCCGCCTCCTCCTGGTCGCGGAGGGCGCCGTACGCGTCGTCCTGGTCGTAGGGGGCGGAGGGCGTCGTGGCGTCCGCCGGATTCTGCGCCCCGCCCGCAGCCGGCTTCTTCCTCCAGAACCGCCCCCTGCCCTTCGTCTTCTCCGCCTTCTCCGCCTTCTTCGGGTTCTCCGGCTTCTCCTGCTTCTCCTGTTTCTCCTGCTTCGAGTCCACGGCTCCCGGCCTCGGATCGACGATCTTCGCTTTCGGCTCCACGGTCTTCGGCCTCAGATCGAGGGTGGTCGACCCGGGTTGCCCGGCCGCCGCACGCCCTCGGCGCGCCCGGCACCGCCAGGCCCGCACGCCGACCGCCGTCGGAATCGCCGCAACCGCCGTCCATACGAGCGCCGCACCCCCCGTCTCCCACCACACCGGCCCGAACCTGGCGAGCTCCGCGACCCCGAGCCGCCCGCCCGCCATCGTCGCGAGTACGGCCATTGCGGCCCCGCACAGCACCGCCGCCAGCACGGCAGTACCGGCGGTCTGCCGGGCACCGGATGTTCCGGCGTCGGCCGAGGTGGATGCACCGCGCGCCTCCGCCCCGCCCACGAACCACCCCACCGTGAGTCCGGCCGCCACCGGCACCGCTCCCGCGATCCAGTTCGGCCACGCCCCGGTCCCCGCGTCCGGCACCGCGGCCAGCAGCGGAAACGGCGGCAGCAGCGGGGCCGGCGCCGAGGACAGCGGGTTCACCACATGCCCCGTACCCAGCACGAACCCGGGCCCGAGGGCGTACGCCGCCCCCCACACCGCCGCGTTCGGCACCAGCACCAGGCACAGGAACAGCACCGCGAAACGGCCCGACCAGCCTTCCGTCAGCTGCAGGAAGGAATGCCGCGCCACCCCGCCGTGCCACACCAGTGACACGGCCACCAGCGACGCCCCGCCCCCGACGAGCACCGCCGCACCCACCCCTGCGGCCCGTGCCGCAATGCCCAGGCGGGCATGGGAGCCCGGCCCGCGGACGAAGCTCCGCAGACCGGACGGCAGCAGCTTCAGCACACCGTCGAACGCACGGCGCGGATGCCCGTAGGCCGTCCACACTCCTGCCCCCGCCATCACCATGACGAGCAACGGCAGACACAGCATGGCCCGCCCCCACGAGGGCCGCAGCTCTCCGCCCGAGGCGTACAGCGCGGTGGCCATGCCGACGCCGAGGTAGCCGAGGACGACGCCCGCCCAGGCCGTACGGCCGGACAGCAGCGGCCCGTCCTCCTCGCCGCCGTACACCACGTCCCGCGCCGCCCGGTGCACCAGCAGCACCGGCAGCACGAACAGCAGCAGCGGCGTGACACCCACCGGGGCGGGGACGCCGGAGAGCGTGTCGGTACGGAGCAGCTCGGTGCCGTGCGCCAGCAGCCACAGCGCGGCGGCGACATGCAGTGCCCCGCCGGGCCCGCTGTCGGGGTACGGCGAACTGATCCAGAACACCATCACCAGCACGGTGATCGTGCCGAGGCCCAGCCCGGCAGCCACCGCACCGCCCGCCACTCCGGCGCCCAGCCCGGGCGATCGGTCGCGCATCCTGGCCCGGATCCGGGCACGCAGGTACGGCAACGGAGCGCGGCGAGCAGTCGTCTGGATCACGACCGCCATGCTCCCAACGACACGCGCTTTCTCGTCGTAATAGGCAAACCGCCGAAGTGTCGCTCAATATACGTTTATGTACTTTTTCGTACGAAAGGGCGCATCGTGACGCCGATCTCTGCGAGCCCGCAGCCGCTCGAGCTGACGCCCGCTCAGGCCTTCGACGCGCTCTACGCGTTCTGCGCCCCCGCCCTCGTACGGCAGACGTTCCTGCTCACCGGGCGGCGCGAGCTGGCGCGCGAGTCGGTCGAGCGGGCCTTCCAACTCGCCTGGCAGCGCTGGCCCGAGGTGGCCGTCGACCGGGACCCCGCGGGGTGGGTGCGGGCGACGGCGTACGAGTACGCACTCTCGCCATGGCACCGGTTCCGCCCGAGCGTGAGGCGCCGCGAGCCGCCGCTCGCCGACCGGCGCGACCGCGAGCTGATGAACGTACTCATGGAACTCCCGCCCTCGTACCGCCGGGCGCTGATGCTCTACGACGGTGTCGGCCTCGATCTGCCGGAGACGGCGGCCGAGGCGGAGGCGAGCACTCCGGCGGCGGCCCACCGGCTGCTGCACGCGCGCGAGGCGATCGCCGCGCGCCTGCCGGAGCTTGCCGACCCGACCACGTTGAACCGCCGCCTGGTCGAACTGGCCTCCACGGAGCGGCAGCCCGCCCCCGGACCACCGACGGTACGCAGACGCGGCGAACGCAGCGCACGCTTTTGGACGCGCGCCGCCATCGCCTTCACCGCGGCCCTGATCGGCACAACGGCCCTGGCCCTCCGAACGGCCCCGACCCACTACGAGCCCCCGGTCCCGCCGGGCGCAGTCGTGCAAGGGGTCCCGCCGCGGGTCGCCCGCGGGCCACTGTCGGCCCCGGAGGCCCAACTCCGCGCAAAGCTGCGCTCGGAGACGGCCCACGGCCCCGAGAGACTCGTACCGCTGCAGCAATAGTCGGCTCAGCCTGCGGGCAGTCGTGCCTCCCTCAGTGCCTCAACGGCCTGGGAGGTGCCCCCAGCGGCGGCTCCCGACCCGAAGAGAGGCGGCACCCCGTCAGCGCGGGCAAGCGAAAACGCCGGTGGGCCCGCCCCCATCCCGGGGAACGGGCCCACCGACGTTCAGCCAGAAAGCCGTTCAGCCGGCGAGGATCTCGCGCGCCAGCTTCGCCGTCTCGGTCGGCGTCTTGCCCACCTTGACGCCGGCGGCCTCAAGGGCCTCCTTCTTGGCGGCAGCCGTACCGGACGAGCCGGAGACGATGGCACCGGCGTGGCCCATGGTCTTGCCCTCGGGCGCGGTGAAGCCCGCGACGTAGCCGACGACCGGCTTGGTCACGTTCTCCTTGATGAACGCAGCCGCGCGCTCCTCGGCGTCGCCACCGATCTCACCGATCATCACGATCAGGTCGGTGTCGGGGTCGGCCTCGAACGCGGCGAGCGCGTCGATGTGGGTGGTGCCGATGACCGGGTCGCCACCGATGCCGACGGCGGAGGAGAAGCCGATGTCACGCAGCTCGTACATCATCTGGTACGTCAGCGTGCCGGACTTCGAGACCAGGCCGATGCGGCCCGGCTTGGTGATGTCGCCCGGGATGATGCCGGCGTTCGACTGGCCCGGGGTGATGAGACCGGGGCAGTTCGGGCCGATGATCCGGGTCTTGTTGCCCTTGGACACGGCGTACGCGTAGAACGCGGCCGAGTCGTGGACCGCGATGCCCTCGGTGATGACGACCGCGAGCGGGATCTCGGCGTCGATCGCCTCGACCACGGCGGCCTTGGCGAAGGCCGGCGGTACGAAGAGGACGGATACGTTCGCGCCCGTCTTCTCGATCGCCTCGGCGACGGTGCCGAAGACCGGGATCTCCGTGCCGTCGACGTCAACGGTCGTGCCCGCCTTGCGCGGGTTCACGCCACCGACGATGTTCGTGCCGTCGGCGAGCATGAGCTTGGTGTGCTTCATGCCCGTGGAGCCGGTCATGCCCTGGACGATGACCTTGCTGTCCTTGTTGAGGAAGATAGCCATGGCTGTTGTCCTCGTCCCTTACTTCGCAGCCGCGAGCTCGGCGGCCTTGTCGGCCGCGCCGTCCATGGTGTCCACGCGCTGAACCAGCGGGTGGTTGGCGTCCGACAGGATCCTGCGACCCAGCTCCGCGTTGTTGCCGTCGAGGCGCACGACCAGC
>Ga0105246_10001294_pt1 | contig 14681 bp, 15 predicted proteins | sample KBSM64metaG_FD_99694 | JGI IMG/M metagenome (GOLD analysis project Ga0105246, IMG submission 99694) | Miscanthus rhizosphere microbial communities from Kellogg Biological Station, Michigan, USA - KBS M6-4 metaG | ecosystem: Host-associated > Plants > Roots > Rhizosphere > Soil | place...
GCCGGAAAGAACAGCTCAAAGCAGGTGACGCCGTCAACGCTGGTGACGCTGTAGCGGCCCTGATGCAACTGCATGATGGTCGCGACGATCGACAGGCCCAGACCGTTGGATTGGGCCGAGCGTTCGCGAGACGGATCGACGCGGTAGAACCGCTCGAACAGTCGCGACAGATGCTCGGGGGGAATCGTCGCCCCGTGATTGCGCACTCGCAGGTAGCTGCCATCCGCTTCGGCGATGGCTTCGACCTGCAACGTCGAATCCGCCGCGCCGTACTTGATCGCGTTGGCGCACAGATTGGCCAGCGCCCGGCGCAGCAGCATCGGCTCGGCCCAGATAACGCCGCTGCCACTGGCCTCGATGGTGACGCCGACGTCCGCCGCCAGCCCTTCGAAGTAATCGGCAATGCGTTGCATCTCATCGCAGGCGTCCAGCTCCTGCCGCTGGCTCAGAGCGCTGGTTGGGTCAGTGCGGGCGAGAAACAGCATGTTGTCGAGCATCCGCGCCAGCCGTTCGAGCTCTTCGACGTTGGAGGCGAGCAACTGCTGGTAGGCGTCGACACTGCGGTGCTGTTGCAGGGCGACCTGGGTTTCGCCGAGCAGGTTGTTGATCGGCGTGCGCAGCTCGTGGGCCATGTCAGTGGAGACCTGGCTCAGTTGCGCAACACCTCGGTCGAGCCGGTCCAGCATCGCATTGAAGGCTTCGATCATCGGCTGCAATTCCCGGGGCGTGCCGTGGCGGTCGAGGCGTTCACCGAGGTTGGCGATGCCGATCCCGTGGGCATGCCGGGCAATCCGCCGCAGCGGCAGCAGGCCGCGATACACCAGCAGACAGCCAACCAGCGCCAGGACAATCGCCGCCAGTGACGCCAGGCCATACACGCTGAGTCGATAGCTGGCGAGCATCGCCGTGCGCTCGCTCATCACCTTGCCGATCAGCACTTGCAGATTACCCTGATCGCCGGAGTCGATATTGGCCGCCACCGCCGAGAACGGCACGCCGTTGATGCTCGGCAGGTGCTGCACATCGTTGAGGGCCATCACATGGTTGATCGGCACGGCGGGCACGGTCGGCAATGTCAGGTTGCTGGGATTGACCACGAACAAGGGCGGTTGCCCCGGCGCGCCGATGGTCAACAGCGCTTCGCGGTTGCCGAGCATGTTCTGGAACAGCGCCGGTTTGTTCTGGATCAGTTCAAGGGTATTGCTGTCGTTGAGGATGGTGCGCAACTGATCGATGCGGCTGACCAACTGGATGTCGTCGCGGCGGGTCAGTTGTTCTTCCAGCTGGTTGTAAAGCGCCGCGCCCAGGCCCGCCAGGGACGCGAAGGCGAGCACCGCGAACACCAGCGCCAGGCGCAGCGTCAGGGAATACGTGCCGGCGATTTTCATGGCTGGGTATCGAAGCGGTAGCCGATGCCGCGCACGCTATGGATCAGCTTGAGCGGGAACGGATCATCGATCTTCGCCCGCAGGCGGCGCACGGCGACATCGACCACATTGGTGTCGCTGTCGAAATTCATGTCCCACACCCGCGAGGCGATCAGCGAGCGCGACAGCACTTGCCCTTCGTGGGTGGCGAACAGTTGCAGCAGGGCGAACTCCTTGTTGGTCAGGGTGATCCGGCTGCCGGCGCGGGTGACCCGACGCTTGAGCACATCGATCTGCAGATCGGCCACCTGCAATTGCTCTTCTTCGTGGATCGGTCCGCGCCGGGTCAGGGTGCGCAGGCGCGCCACCAGTTCGGCAAAGGAAAACGGTTTGATCAGGTAATCGTCGGCGCCCAGCTCCAGGCCCTTGACCCGGTCGGCGATGTCGTCCCGGGCGGTGAGGAACAGCACCGGCGTGTGGGCTTCCTTGCGCAGCCGGCGCAGGACTTCCCAGCCATCCATTTTCGGCATCATCACGTCCAGCACGATCACGTCGAAATCGAATTCCAGCGCCAGGTGCAGACCGTCGGCGCCGTCCCGGGCCAGGCTCACGCTGTAGCCCAGTTCCTGCAAGCCGTTGAGCAAGTAGTTGCCGGCCTTGGGTTCATCTTCGACGACAAGGATGTTCATGAACGTGCCTCAATGATCATTCGTGCAGCCGCTGCCTTGCACTTGATAGTCCAGCACATGTTCGCGGCCTTGGTGGTCGAGGTAATTGAGCCGGGCGGGGATGATGCCGCAGGCCTGGGAAATATCGGTGCTGGAAAGGACTTTGTCGACATCCAGATGCACGTAAAAGCCGTTGGTGTCGTGAATGACCGTGCGCTCGGGCATTTCGGCGGCGAACACGGAGCCGGTGGCGAGGAGGGCGGTGAAGGCCAGAATCAGGGTTTTCATGATGAGTCACTCGGGTCGGTGAAGTGGATCGGCAGGTGTGCCGGAACAACTTCAGGCTACCGAGCGATCCGCTCGGCAAACCGACAACTCAATGACAAAGTTGTAATGAAACCCTGAAAACAAAAATCCCCTGTGGGAACAGGGGATGATTTTTACAGCGCAGACTTTCAGCTGCCGTGAGTGCTGAGAATGCTCGCAATCTGCTGTGGCTGGCAGTTGAGGTACGGCGAGGACTTCAGCCAATGCTGGTCCGGATACCAGGAAAACATGTACTGCCCGTCCTTCAGGCTGTCGATCACCCGTCTGGCGACCTGCGGCCGCACCGCCGGGCAACCCTGGCTGCGACCCAGTCGGCCTGTACGTTTGCTCCAGAACAGATTCACGTAGTCGGCGGCATGGATCACGATGGCGCGATCGCGGGCCATGTCGTTGACGCCCGGCTCCAGACCGTCCATGCGCAGCGAATAACCGTGGGTGCCTTCGTAACTTTCCTGGGTGCGGAACAGGCCGAGGCTGGATTGAAAGCTGCCTTCACGGTTGGAGAACCGGGTGGCGAAGTTGTCACCGGAGTTTGAGCCGTGGGCGACCAGGTCGCGCAGAATCAGTTTTTTCTGCGTCAGGTCGAAGATCCACAGGCGCCGCTCGGTGGACGGTTGCGAATAATCGATGATCGCCAGGTGACGGGACTGCTTCGCGCCGTTGTTGATTGCGCATTGCATGGCGTTCAGGGCACCTTTAAGCGCCTGGGGATTGAGTTCCGGAGCGGCGTGGGCGAGGCTGTTATAGAGAACCGGCTGCGAGGTGCCGGCGGCAAAAACCTGACTGGTCACCAGCCCGATGGCAGTGGCAGTCAGCAGAAGTCGGCGCAAAAACGTCAACATTTAAAGTGAATCCTCACTGGCTACATGTTTGGCACTTTGGCTCCTGACGTCCAGTCGTCCCCGGCAGGCCCGCGAATCGGACCTGACTGTATCACCGCACCTGATGTAAGGTTGACCGTCAATCAAGACGGCCATGGATTGGAGTAAAGCAGTTGTTCAAAAAGTACGCATGCTACTTGAGCATTTGTTTGCTCGCTGCGCCGTTTGTCGCTTGCGCCGAAGAGCCATTGCCGGCACTCCCGGCGCAAGTGCCCGTGGAGCCGCAAAGTCCGTTGCACGCCGTGCTGATCGGTCTGCCGCAGGCTTGCCCGGCGATTGCCGCCCGTCTCAGCGGCCCGGCCCTGGAGCAGTTGCAGTCCTTCTACCAGCAGCAGGACTGGATGCCGGTCTGGGCGGCGGCCGGGCAATTGCCGGCCTTGCACGCGCAATTGCAGCTGTTGGCCGACGATGGCCTCAATCCGAAACGCTATCCGGTCGCCGACACGGCCCCGCAGGATGGCGAGCTGTGCGCTGACATCGACATCAGCCGCAACTACCTGCAGGCCTTGCAGGACCTGCATTACGGTCGCCTTCTGCAGTCTCACTTCGAGCCGCTTTGGCATGCCGACGATACGCCCCGTGACCGACAGGCGGAGCTGCTCGCCATCGCCGTGCCGGGCATGCATGACGTTGCCGCCGCCTTCGATCTGGCCCGCCCGCGCCTGGCGCAATACCAGAACCTGCGCCACCTCTACGCCGCGCAACGCCTGCAGGCCTTGCCGCACTGGCAATCGGTGGGCAACGGGCCGCTGCTGCGCCCGGACATGGAAGACAAACGCGTGCCGGAACTCGCCAGGCGGCTGTACAGCGAAGGTTATTTGAGCCATGTGGTCGGCACGCCGGACAACGCTTATCACGGTGTTTTGGTGGAGGCCGTGAAAAGCTTCCAGGCCAGCCATTCGTTGCAGGCCGACGGCGTGGTCGGGCCGGGAACGATTGCCGAAATGAACATCAGCCCACTGACTCGCCGCGAACAGCTGCGGGTCAACCTTGAGCGTTTCCGCTGGCTGGCCCAGGACATGGAGCCCGACGGCCTGCTGGTCAACGTTGCCGCTGCCGAACTGACCCTGTATCAGGGCGGCCTGCCGGTGTGGCAGACCCGCACCCAGGTCGGTCGCGCCGAACGCCAGACACCGTTGCTCAAATCCCGGGTCACTCGCTTGACGCTGAACCCGACCTGGACCGTGCCGCCGACCATCTGGAAGGAGGACAAGCTGCCGGAGATCCGCAAGGACCAGACCTTCCTCAGCCGTCAGAACCTGCAAGTGCTCGACGCCAACGGCCAGCCACTGGCTGCTGCCGACATCGACTGGGACAACCCCGGCAATATCCTTTTGCGCCAGGACGCCGGGCCGCGCAACCCGCTGGGGCAAATGGTCATCCGTTTCCCCAACCCGTTCTCGGTGTACCTGCACGACACACCGAGCAAGGCGCTGTTCGACAAGGGGCCACGGGCGTTCAGTTCCGGTTGTGTGCGGGTCGAGCATCCGATGAAACTGCGCGACTTCCTGCTCAGCCCGGCGGAAAGGGCCCGCACCGACACCTTGCTCGCCACCGGCACCACCCATGAGTTTCGCCTGAGCAATCCGGTGCCGATCCTCATGACTTACTGGACGGCGCAGGTCGACGGGCAGGGCCGGCTGGTGTACGCGCCGGACATCTACAGCCGTGACAGCGCATTGCTGGCGGGGCTCGACCGGGCGCCTTGATCTTCAGTGGCTGGCGCGTTTCCAGAAACACTGCACCAGCCACGCATCCACGCTCAACTTGCCGGCCCCGGCGAACACCAGCGGCACCAGTGCGGCCAGGTAGATCGCCGGCAGCTTGAAGTTGCCGAAGCCTTTGTTGGTGATCGCGTAGCCTTGGGCCAGTTCGCTCAAGGACGACCAGTCTGCCGGCCAGTGCACCGCAGCGGTGGCGACGACCGTCACCACGATCAGCGAAATCGCCGAGAGCCGCGTACCCAGCCCGATCAGGATCGCCAGGGCGCAGATCAGCTCGGCCCACATCGACAGCTCCCAGTTCAGCGTGGCCGGCAGATGATCGAAGGGAAACGGGAACCGCTCCTGAATGTCTTCGAACCAGTTCTGGCCGTTGAATTTCTCCAGGCCCGATTCGAAAAACTCCCAGGCGATAAACAGGCGCAGGGTCAGCGGCGCCAGCCATTGGCCTGCGCGATCAAGATTCAGGTGCAGGCCTTTGACGACGGTCGAGAGAGCAGTGGTCATGGGATGGCTCCGTTCAATCAAGGGAAAACGGGGCACCGACGTGCCCCGTGAAGAGGGTTATTCGCCGGCACCGCACTTGCCTTCGCCGCACTTGCCTTCCGAGGTTTTTTCCGGGGTGTCGGCCTGGGCCTGGCTGTAGCCGTGATCCAGTTGCTTGACGTTGAAGGCCTCGGAAGCCGAAGCCGCGTTGGACAGGGCCAGGCCGCCAGCCAACAGCAGGCCGAGCGTCAAAGAAGTTTTCGAGAGCTTGGTCATGGTGAATCTCCGATAAAAATGTGAGTTCAAAGGCTTGATCGGGGCTGCCGATCGACAGGTTCATTTGAGCGTCGGGCTGTATCGGGGATGTGTCGCCAGCGGGGGGATTTGTGCTCGTGGTGTGTCCGTAGCCATGCCGTATACAGTGCGATACACGAACGCGGTGTGATTCGGCCGGCGGGCGCAGCGTCTAGCCACCGTGTCCCCGCAATCCCATGGGGCGAGACTTCGAGACCCGGCATGCAAGCGCTGTTGAACGAGATCCTTGACGCTGTCCGGCCCCTGATCGGGCAGGGCAAGGTGGCTGACTACATTCCCGCCCTCGGCACCGTGCCGCCGGACCAATTGGGCATCGCCGTGTATGGCAACGACGGCGAAATGTATTGCGCCGGCGATGCCGAGACGTTGTTCTCGGTGCAGAGTATTTCCAAGGTGTTCAGCCTGGTTCAGGCCATCGAACACTCCGGCGAGGCAATCTGGGAACGCCTGGGTCACGAGCCGTCCGGCCAGCCGTTCAACTCGCTGGTGCAGCTGGAGTTCGAGCGCGGGCGCCCGCGCAATCCGTTCATCAATGCCGGAGCACTGGTGATCTGCGACATCAACCAGTCGCGCTTTGCCGCCCCGGCGTTGTCGATGCGTGATTTCGTGCGTCGGTTGTCGGGCAATCCGCAGGTGATGGTCGATGGCAAGGTCGCCGATTCCGAATACCAGCACCGCGCACGCAACGCGGCGATGGCCTACCTGATGCAATCCTTCGGCAACTTCCACAACGACGTCGAAGCGGTGCTGCGCAGCTACTTCAGCCACTGCGCGTTGCGCATGAGCTGCATCGACCTGGCCCGGGCGTTCTGCTTCCTGGCCAACGACGGGTATTGCAAGCACAGCGGCGAACAGATCCTGACTCGCCGCCAGACCCAGCAAGTCAACTCGATCATGGCCACCAGCGGTCTGTACGACGAAGCCGGCAACTTCGCCTACCGCGTTGGCCTGCCGGGCAAGAGCGGTGTCGGCGGCGGCATCGTCGCGGTGGTGCCGGGGCAGTTCACGGTGTGCGTGTGGTCGCCGGAACTCAATGCGGCGGGCAACTCGCTGGCGGGCATGGCGGCGCTGGAAATGCTCAGTTCGCGGATCGGCTGGTCGGTGTTCTGAGCCTGTGTTGCTTTGAGGGAGGCCAACCTATACATTTTCCGGCCGCCCTCAATATGGTGAATCCGCTCCATGTCTCTCGCGCTCGAACGTCTCGTCGCTGGCACGCCTATCCCTTTCGCCGGTAACCGCGTCACCGTGGTCAGCCCCGAACTGGCCGAGCGTTTCCGACCCGGCGACCACCTGTTGGTGGAGCAGGTGAGCGGTGAGCTGTTGCTGATTCCGGTGGCGGATCAGCAGGCCGCGTCGGTGGCGATCGAGCGTGCAGCGGCGGCGTTTACCGCGTTGTCCGCTGTGTCGGATGAGGCCATCAGCCGCTTCTTCGATCTGTTCGCCCAACGCCTGGAAAGCCCGGACGCCTGGGCGCTGATCGAAACCGCCAACCTCGCCGACATCGAGCGGGCCAAGGCTCGCGGTCGTTCGACTACCCGTTTGCTCGCCGACGAGCGCATGCGCCGCGACATGATCGCCGGCCTGCGTGCCTGGCGCGACGCGCCGGCCACCCGTGGCAAGGTGATCAGCAGCGTCGAACATGACGGCTGGAAGGTCGAGCAGGTGGTGTCGCCGCTGGGCATCGTTGCGTTCGTGTTCGAAGGTCGGCCGAACGTCTTCGCTGACGCCGCTGGTGTATTGCGCACCGGCAACACAGCCGTACTGCGCATTGGCAGCGATGCATTGGGCACCGCACAAGCCATCGTCACCCATGCCCTGAACCCGGCACTGGCCGATGCCGGTCTGCCGGCGGGGGCGGTGTCGCTGGTGGAGAGCGTCAACCACGCCGCCGGTTGGGCGATGTTCGCCGACCGGCGTCTGTCGCTGGCCGTGGCCCGTGGTTCGGGCCGTGCGGTCAGCCAGTTGGGCAGCATTGCCCAGCAGGCCGGCACCGCTGTCAGCCTGCACGGCACCGGTGGCGCGTGGCTGATTGCCGATCGTGATGCCGACGCCAAACGCTTCGCCGCCGTGGTGCGCAACTCGCTGGATCGCAAGGTTTGCAACACTTTGAACGTCTGCCTGATCCAGCGCGATCGCGCCGCTGAACTGGTGCCGTTGTTCCTCGATGCCTTGCAACAGGCCGGTACTGCGCGCGGTCAGGGCTGCAAATTGCACATCGTCGAAGGCAGCGAGGGTTACCTGCCGAGCGATTGGCAGAGCGCGACGGTCGAGGTTTATCGTGCCGAGGGCTATCAGACCGAAGCCTTGGCCGAACCATTGCCGCAAGCACAACTGGGCCGTGAGTGGGAATGGGAAGAAACCCCGGAAACCAGCCTGATGATCGTCGACGATCTGGACCAGGCCATCGCACTGTTCAACCGCTACAGCCCGCAGTTCACCGTATCGTTGATCAGCGAAGACGCGGCGGTTCAGGAGCGTTTTTACAGCGCGGTCAACGCGCCGTTCGTGGGCAATGGCATCACCCGTTGGGTCGATGGCCAATATGCGCTGAACAAGCCGGAGCTGGGGCTTTCGAACTGGGAAAGCGGTCGCCTGTTTGCTCGCAGCGCGATTCTCTCGGGTGACGGTGTGTTCACCGTCCGCAGCCGCATGACCCAGGTCGATCTGGGCGTAAAACGCTAAAACAAAAACGCCGCGCCTGTCGCAATGACAGGCGCGGCGTTTTCTTGTCACTTGGCGGTGGCGGCGGATTCGATCAGGCTGGCCACGGCTTTCGGATTCGACACCATCACCACGTGGGACGCACCCTTGACCACAAGGGTCTTTTTGGCGTGCGCCCGTTCGGCCATGAACGCCATGGCTTGCGGCGGGATGTTCTTGTCCTTGTCGCCATACACGAACCATGACGGAATCGTCTTCCACGCTGGCTCACTGGCGGCTTCGTTGAGCGCCGCCTCGGTAACGGGGCGCTGAGTCGCGGCCATCAGTTTCGCGTCGGCGTTCGGTACGTCGGCGGCAAACTGGTCGTGGAACTTGTCCTGCTGGATGTACAGATCCTTGCCGCCGTCCTTCAACGCAACGGGCGGCGCCAGAGTCGGGCCGAGGGTGCTTCCGGGGAATTTTCCGGCCAGCCCGGCCACGGTTTCACCCGCTTCGGGCGCCAGCGCTGCCACATACACCAGTGCCTTGACGTTGGCGTTGCCGTACGCGGCTTCACTGATCACCGGCCCACCATAAGAATGGCCGACCAGCACCACCGGCGATTTGATGCCGGCCAGCACGTCGGCAACCGATTGCGCATCACCCTTGAGCGTACGCAGCGGGTTGGCCGCCGCGATTACCGGATAACCGTCCTTTTCCAGAATCTTCACCACACCGTTCCAACTGCTGGAATCGGCAAAGGCACCGTGCACCAGCACCACGGTGGGTTTCTCGGCGGCCATCGCCGAGGTGGCGCCGGCCATGGCGGCGGTAAGGGCCAGTCCTGCAAACAGCTTGTTCATCGAGTGTTCCTTGTGTCGGGAGGAGGGGATGCAGCGTTCGGGCTTATTCAAGGCGTTCGCTGTATCGGGGATGTGTCCGCCTCCCGGTTCGGGTGCATGGAACTGTGTCTGGCGGGGTGCTGGCTACACGCTGATACAAAGCAAACGCCCCGACAGGTGCGGGGCGTTCGGTTCAGGCGGCATCGACCGTTTGGCCATGCACTGCGCACGTCGACGGCTGTTCGGCCAGCGAGACGAAGGTGCGACGGTCGGCTGTGAGGGCATCGATGGAACCGGTCTCGATGTCGTAGACCCAGCCGTGCAGGTTCAGCAAGCCTTTCTCCTGGGCCAGACGCACACTCGGGTGGGTCTGGATGTTCGCCAGTTGGGCGATCACGTTCTCGCGCACCATCGAACTCAGCTTGGCCGCGTCATTGGCGTGTGGCCGTGATTCGTTGACCACTTTCGCCGACTCGGCATGTTGCAACCAACCGCTGACGGCGGGCAGGTGATCCATGCATTTGCACTGGGCGATGGCGGTCATGGCGCCGCAATCGGAGTGACCGCAGATCACGATGTCGGTCACGCCGAGCACGGCTACCGCGTATTCCACCGTCGCCGAAACCCCGCCCGGATGCGGGCTATAGGACGGCACGATATTGCCGGCGTTGCGGATCACGAACAGCTCGCCGGGTTCTTGTTGCGTCAGCAGCTCGGGCACTACACGGCTGTCGGAGCAAGTGATGAACAAGGTGCCCGGGGTTTGGGTAGTCGCCAGGTGTTTGAACAGTTCAGTGCGTTGCGGGAACGCTTCGTTCTGGAACTTCAGAAAGCCTTCGATCAGGTTTTTCATGGGGCAGTCCTCTCAGTTCGAGCAGCCGGTGCCGAACTCGCTGTATTGAAGAATGTGTTTTGCGCCGTGACTGTCGAGGTAAGTCATCTCGACCGGCACTACACCGCAGACGTCGGCGACCGGGGTGATGCTCACGACTTCAACGATATCCAGAGACATGCCGTAGTGATAGGCGACGGCCTCTTCATCAGCCTGGGCCTGGGCGGCAAGGCCGGCGAGCAGGGCCAGGGTCAACAGAATTTTTTGCATGGGGCAGCCTCCAGGCAGGTGGGGTGACGACTTGGCGAATCAGGTTTGGATGAGCCCGCACGCGAGGTGCGGGCCCGGAGGGATCAGAACGGACGCAGCGGGAGGAACTTGCCGTCGAGGGTGACCACGGCGCGGGAACCGCCTTCAGGATCTTCGACTTTCTTGATGTCGAGCTTGAAATTGATCGCGCTGATGATGCCGTCACCGAATTGCTCGTGAACCAGTGCCTTCAGGGTGGTGCCGTAGATCTGGATCATCTCGTGGAAGCGGTAGATGGTCGGGTCGGTCGGCACACCGTCGAGGCTGCCGCGCAGCGGGATGATTTGCAGAGCGGCGACGTCTTCGGCGCTCAGCTCAAGCTTGTCGCCGACCACTTCGGCAGCGGCTTTCGGCAGTGGATGCTGGCCGAGGAGGGCGGCGGTGACGTAGGCCAGGCTCAGGCCGGTGCCGTCGGCCAGATCCTGCCACGACAGGTTTTTCTGAGCCTTGGCATCCAGGGCGCGGGTGGTCAGGGCGATGCGGCTGTCGTTGTAGGCTTGGGATTGCATGGTGCTTCTCCTTTCGGGGTTGGCTTGCTGTGTGGGATTCATCTTCTGCCGATTGATCCATAGCGTCCAAGACCGATATACAATGCAAAGCATAAGCACGGCCTATAGATGGAACGTCCCATGCTGTTGCGACATTTGCGATACCTGCTGGCCGTGGCCGATCACGGTGGCTTCACCCGGGCGGCCGAGGCGCTGCATGTGTCGCAGCCGACCTTGTCGCAACAGATCCGCCAGTTGGAAGAAAGCCTCGGTGTGGATTTGTTTGATCGCACCTCGCGTTCGGTCAAACCCACCGACGCCGGTCAGGCCTACATAGAATGTGCGCGGCGGGTGCTGGTGGAGCTGGAGGCGGGCAAACGCGCGTTGCATGACGTGAAGGATCTGTCCCGAGGCTCGTTGCGCCTGGCCATGACGCCGACGTTCATGGCGTATCTGGTCGGCCCATTGGTGCGAGACTACGTGGCGCGTTATCCGGGGATTCACCTGGAGATTTTCGAGCTTTCGATGGATGACATCGAGGCCGGGCTGGCGGATGACTCGCTGGACATCGCGATTGCCTTCACCCCGGTGCGCAACCCGGACATTGAATGCATTCCGGCGTTTGTCGAGACGCTGGGAGTGATGGTCGGGCGTGGGCATCCGTTGTATGACAGCGCTGCAGTGCTGACGCCGGATGACATTGCGCAACTGGATTTCGCCTTGCTGGCACCGGACTTCATCACGCGGTTGTCGATTGACGAGTATTTCCGTCAGCATGGGATTGCGCCCACGGTGCAGATCGAAGTGAATTCGGTGAGCACGTTGCTGGAGGTGATCCGGCATGCGCCGATTGCGACCATGTTGCCGGAGGCGATTGCGACCGAGGATCGAGCGTTGCGTCGGTTACGTGTGGAGAGTGAGGCGCCGCAGCGGGGAGCGGCGTTGTTGCGGCGCCAGAACAACTATCACAGTGCGGCATCTGTGGCGTTCATGGAGATGGTGCTGGAAAGCCGTTCATGAACAGGGTTTGCGATCAATAAAAAAGGGCCTGCTCCTTATCGGAAGCAGGCCCTTTTGTTTATTGAAAGTTCAACTTAGCAGAACCGATCAATCACCCGAACTTCGTTCTTGTTCTGCATCGAGTCCCACGCCTGTTTCAGCGTTTGCAGAACATTACCGATGAAGTCCTTGTCGGCCGCGGCTTTCTTGCCGACGTAGCCGTGGCCGCGGCGGTACATCTTCAGGCGGGCCAGCAGGTTCTGGTTGTTCCGGTCGAACTCTTCTTCACCAGCATGGGGCGACAGGCAGTCGATATGCACCTGACCCGACTTGCTGATCCACAGAATATGGCTGTCATGGCTGTCTTTTTGTGCAGCGAACATACGAGCCAGTTCTTCGATAGTTGGTTGATTGTTCAGATTCATGATATTGCCCCTTGACCAGTCTGGTGATCTTTCAAAGTTGATTCGCTAATACAGGTAGCCCATCGGTTAGTTGATCCCTGGCACCGAAACCAGGACGTCAGCGGTCGCCCGTGTGAAGTACGGGGTCATGCGTCTGTTGCATGTAGTCGTGTTGAATAACTGCTACGCAATAGCGTCACAACGAGGAGAAGCAGCGAAAACCGGGAGGCTCCTTGACGACGTTTTCAGGGTCGACCACAAGCGTCTTGAGAATTTTCGCCAGCGCTTCTCGTCCTTGTACTGGACGTTCAGGCCAGGTCAGCTTCTTCAATCTGCCTTGTGGGCAGCGTGTATCCGGAAAAAACAGCTCGGCGGTCAGACGAGCTTGCTCAAGCGTGTTGCCAGTGCTCCCGATCGGGGAGACGTCTGCATCATGCAAAAGCCAAACGACGCCGTCAACGGTTTTGTAGTGATTATTTTTAGTCACTACATATTGTCGGACAAAGTCATTCTGGAATGAAAAAAGGGGGGCTTCAGGCAGCGGGAGAAAGGCTTCGCAGGCCGTAGAAGGTGCAGGGGTAGCCATCCACGGTTTTGGTCTGGCGGGTAAAGTCGCCGCCGCTCAGCTCGGGGATGAGTCGGGCCCAGAACCGCTGCGCAGGCAGGTTGGCGTCGACATGGAAAATCTGCCATCGACCGGGCAGGTGGCTCAAGAGGGCAGAGGCGACAAACTGCGCGACACCTTGGCCACGCCAGCGTCGGCTGACGAAGAAGTAGCCGATGTTGTAGTCGGCGCCTTCGACGAGGAGGTGGTCGTCCACGGTCACGAACCCCGCCAGCTCATCGTCGACGTGGATCAGGAATGGCCGGGTCGCCGGTTGACGCCAGTAATCGTCTTTCAACTGGATCGGGAAAAAACCATGCCCGCCCAACTTCAACGGCACCCACTCGCTGAAGTCATAGGTGTAGAACTGCATCAGGTTTTCGAGGGTTTCCAGTTCGTCGCGCCGGGCGACGCGCAGTTCGATGACAGACATGCCGCAGGCTCCTGACAATCACTGCAGAAACAGTAGCGCGCAACGAGCTATCTGGCAGCCGGTTTTGCCGTACGTTTGCCGGTCCCCGTGGTTTTTCGCCGGGTGGTCTTGCGCTTGTTCTTCCACGGTGCTGCGGCCTTGCCGGCAGGCGGCGGGCCGCTGATGGTCAGGCTCAACCCGGCACAACGGGTCACTTGGTTGCTCATCCACGCCGCCTGTTTGGTGACGAACTCTTCCAGACTCATCTCGCCACTCTGCACCATGTCCAGCGCCTGTTCCCAGATTGCCGTGGTACCGGGGTCGGCAATCGCGCGCGGCACGGCGTCGATCAGGCTGAACGCGGCGGGCGTGGCGGACAATGCCTTGCCGTTCTTCACCAGATAACCGCGATCCAGCAGGCCTTGAATGATCGAGGCGCGGGTGGCTTCGGTGCCGATGCCGGTGGTGTCCTTGAGTTTCTGCTTGAGTAGCGGATCTTCCACCAGTTTGGCGACGTTCTTCATCGCCTTGATCAGGTCGCCTTCGGTGTAGGGTTTGGGCGGTTGCGTCCAAAGGTCCTTGAGCTTCACGTCCGCCACGGCGCATTCGGCACCTTGGGTCAGTGTCGGTAGCGTTTGTGGCGCGGGGGCTTCACGGCCCTTGGCCGGGGCCAGCGCTTCGGGCAATGCGCGTTTCCAGCCCGGCTCGATGATTTGCTTGCCGACGGCGCGCAAGGCCTCCCCGGCGCAATCGAAATCGGCCTGGGTGCGGTCGTATTCATGATTGGGCAGAAACTGCGCCAGATACCGCGCGCGAATCAGCGTGTAGACCGCGCGGTGCTTGCCGGTCAGGCGTTCCAGATTTTTCGCGGCAGCGGTGGGGATGATGCCGTGGTGAGCGCTGACCTTGGCGTCGTTCCAGGCGCGGGAGCGGCGCTGTGGCTCCAGATGGTCACGCAACGCTTCGAGGCCCGGATCGGCCTGACGCAACGCCGCGAGAATCCCCGGTGCCTCGCTGTGCTGGCTCAGGGGCAGGTAACCGCAATCGCTGCGCGGGTAGGTGATGACTTTGTAGGTTTCGTAGAGGGCCTGGGCGATGTCGAGGGTTTCCTGGGCGCCGAGGCCGAGCTTCTTCGAGCAGACCTCCTGCAAGGTGCCCAGATCGAAGGGCAGGGGCGCTACTTCGCGCATGCGCTCGGTGCGCAGCTTGACCACCCGGGCGCTGGCGGCGCTGCCGATTGCGGCGGCCGCTTGCTGGGCGAGTGCCTGATTGAGGCAGCGGTCCTGATCATCGCAGGCATCGTTCGGGGCGCGCCATTGGGCGGTGAACGATGTGCCGTTGTGCAGCAGTTGCACATCGATGGCCCAGTACGCGACCGGCACGAAA
>Ga0105246_10001295_pt1 | contig 14680 bp, 9 predicted proteins | sample KBSM64metaG_FD_99694 | JGI IMG/M metagenome (GOLD analysis project Ga0105246, IMG submission 99694) | Miscanthus rhizosphere microbial communities from Kellogg Biological Station, Michigan, USA - KBS M6-4 metaG | ecosystem: Host-associated > Plants > Roots > Rhizosphere > Soil | place: Michigan...
ATTTCTGCTTGAGCCGGCGAAGGAATTCCATGCCACCCATGCCCGGCATCTTCAGATCGGTGAGCACGAGATCAGCCGGCGTCGTCTCAAGCTGCTCCAGCGCTTCTTCGGCGCTTGCTGCGCCACGGACCTGATACTCCTTTTTGTCGAGGAGCGTCACCAAAGCGCCTCGGATGTTCAGTTCGTCATCGACGACGAGAATGCGGCGTCCGGCTGTCATGATCTCGCCTCTATTTCCTGGGGATGAGTGACCAGCGCAGGAAATCTCAGCGTCACGGCCGTTCCGGTTCCCCGTACACTCGAGACACTGATCAGTCCACCGTGGTCCTCCATGATTCGGTATGCGATGGCGAGACCCAGTCCCGAGCCGCTCGCTTTCGTCGTGTAGAAAGGCTCGAACAGGCGAGGCAATGCGTCCTTCGGTATGCCCACGCCGGTGTCCCGCACGGAAACTTCGACCCAGTGTTTCCCATCGGTCGTGCATGTGGTGGCTGCGATATGGCAGTGGCCACCCTCCGTCATCGCATGGAAGGCGTTGACAACGACGTTCACCAGAGCCTGACTGATCTGCGTTTCATCGCCCAGCACCGGCGGTAAATCGTTGTCGATCGTATATTCAAGGTGAATCTTGTGTTCCTGCGCTTCAAGCTGCATGAGTGCGGCGATATGCTCGATCACTCCATGAACATCCATCTCATGAGCATCCAGGGAGGCGGGACGCGCGAACTTCATAAAATTATCAAGGATGGCGGAGAGACGTCGGCATTCAGCATCCAAGACTTGCACATAATGGGCGGTCCTGCTCGTGAGCGGGCCTTGGTCCTGCAATTCTTCTTGGAGAAGATGGAGGTTCAAATCCATGGCGCTCAGCGGGTTGCGTAGCTCATGTGCGACACCGGCGGAGAGGGTATGGAGTGCCGCCAGTTTTTCGGCGACACGAACGCGTTGTTCGAGCCCAAGCCAGTCCGTGACATCCTGAGCTTGCAGGAGCACACCGGCAGGCCGGCCATCATCTCCTCTCAATTCGACCGTGCTGACACGAATCGTCTGGGGTCGGCCGTCGAGGCCCGCATACGGCAAGTCTTTCTGGTTCATATGCGTGTGGGTCTTAAGTGCTTCATCGAGCGCTTCACGGATGATTTCACCGGCGGCAAAGACGGATTCATAGGAGTTTCCGAGCAGATCAGTCGCCGACCGTTTCAAGACCGCTTCGGCGGTGGGATTCACCGCCGTGATGATGCCGCTGCGATTCACCGTCAGGATCCCGGTCGGGATGCTCTGTAAAATGTTTCTGGCGAGTCCCTTCACTTCTTCAAGAGTTCGCTTGGTGCTGGCATTGTGCAGGAAGCTGATCACGGCTGCGATGCTCACGGCGCTACTGAGAGCAAGAAACAGTGCGAGGACGATGAGGTCCCGCCGAAAAAGCGCGGCGAAGACGTCCAGACTTCCGAGTAGGATGATGATGCCTACGGCAGAAACCAACATGATGGACGCGATGAGTCGAAAGGGAGCCCGTCGAAAGAGAGCGGCTTCGGGGATGGGTCTAAACATGATCGTGGCGGAGGATGGGAACGCGGGACCTATGCTAGCACGCCGTCAGGCCGCTGTACAAAAAGCCTGTAGCGGGTGCCGTCAGATGTGCGCTTCTCTTAGAGCTTTGGCGGCTTCTTCTGGTGAGACGGGATTGATATAGAATCCCGTCCCCCATTCGAAGCCCGCCACCTGCGTGAGCTTGGGGATGATCTCGATGTGCCAGTGATAGAAGTCGCCGGTTTTCTCATGCAGCGGCGAGCTATGGAGGACGAAGTTATAGGCCGGCTTCGACAGGACCTTGTCCATGCGTCGGAGCGATTCGGAGAGGATCGGCGCGAGGAACTCAAATTGCTGCTTCTGACTCTCTTCGAAGTAGCCGGCATGCCGCTTGGGCAGAATCCACATTTCAAACGGAAACCGCGGCGCGAACGGCGTGACGCAGATAAACTCCGGGTTGTCGGCCACGATCCGGTCGCCGTCTGCAAGGTCTTGCCTGAGGATGTCGCAGTAGATGCACCGTTCCTTGTGCTGGTAATGGGCGCGGCAGCCCTCGATCTCATTCATGACATTGGTCGGAATCACCGGCAACGCAATCAACTGCGAGTGGCTATGCTCGAGCGTGGCACCCGCTGCAGCGCCGTGATTCTTGAAGATCAGAATGTACCGCAGGCGGAGGTCCCGTTTCAGATCGATGACGCGGTCGCGGTAGGCCCAGAGCACGTCTTCGATGCCCCTGGTCGGCATGTCGGCCAGGCTATCTTTGTGTCCGGGCGTTTCAATAATGACTTCGTGCGCGCCAATCCCATTCATCCGATCATAGAGCCCCAAACCTTCGCGGCCGAGATCACCTTCCACTTGCAAGGCCGGGAACTTGTTCGGGACGACCCGTACCGTCCAATTGGGCACATCCGCTTCGGCGGGCTGCGGACGGTAGGCCATGATTTCCTTCGGGGTGAGCCGTTCTTGCCCCGGGCAGAACGGGCAGAGCGCAGCCGAGATCGGCCGGATCGGCTGCATCTGCGCGAAGTCGTGCGGTCGGCCGTTCCGCTCCGTCGAAATGATCACCCAGCGACCTACGATGGGGTCGCGCCGCAAGTCAGGCATGGCGTCCCTAAGAAATGTGCGAAGCGGTTTATACCCTCCAGACCGTCGCTTCGAAGTCCGGTCCGGGGACGCTCAGTGCGGCCGGCTGATGGCGCGGATACCGCGCGGTCTCCAAGCCGTCACGCCGAACGATCACCGTCATCTGTAGAATTTGTCCCTCTTCGACGTGAACCTCTTTGAACGGAAGAGCCAGTTCCAAGACCTGATGCCATGAGATCCGTGCTGAGCGACTCACCTCCTGCCAGCCGCCGTCGTCACGCCTCTCTGACAAGACATAGTGATCGGGGAAGGCGAGAGACATTTCGAGCCGATAGCTATGGGCGGGCGTCTGAAGCCAGCATTCAATACCGAGGTCTGCTTTCTGGCTCAGAAGCGATGTGGCGGGATCGAGCCGGAGAAAGAAGTGCTCCAAATCGAAGCCAAAACAAATGGCGGAAAACAGGCCTTCGGCCTTCCACATCGCGCCGAGTGGAGGATGAGGATTGATTGTGCCGGCCCCCCGCCATTCGAAAAAGTTGGTCACGGTTCCGTCGATCGTCGGTCGCAGGAGCGAAAGCGGCTGGGTGACCTGATCACGGGTCTGGAAGCGGCGCGCCTCACAGAGCGGGTGGTTGAGCAGGTCCGGCGGCGTCAAGCCGGCGAGCGTCCACACGTTGCGAAGATGGGTGCGGAACAACCGGTCGAATTCTTCCTTATAGGCGGTATCAAAATCGTCGCCGTACCACCAAAACCAGTCGCTTCCCTCGGCGGCGTATAGCTCGTGCCACGCAGCCTTGGCTCGCTCGGGCGGCAGGCTTGGACTGATCTCCAGCAACCGCGAGCGAGTATGGCCCAAGAGATCCCATCCGCGGTTGTCCTCCGCATGGCCGATCCAGATCTTGTAGTCCTGATTGATCCAGGATCCTGAGTGCAGATAGGGGAGATGCGGCAGCTCCGGCGTGGCTGCGAGGGCTTCGGACATCGTGGCGGTGATGATGCGGAGTGAGTCGCCTTCGTCCAGCGTCCCGTGAGAAAGCGCCTGATACAGGTGCGAAAGAAACTGTTCGCCACCCTCATGATAGTGCTCCCAGGGATTTTCGCCGTCCAGAATGATCGGCACGAGCACGTTGTCTTGAGGCGTATCCAGCGCCACCTGTTTGATGCGGCGCAGCACGTCCTGGCCAGCCACGTCAGCCGTCGTCTTGTGGTAGAGAAAGCCGAATCCGTCTGAGAGCTCCCTGTCACGAAAGACGATCGTCGCGTCCTCGCCCCCCATTCCCACGGTGTAGGGGCGATAGAGCTGGGCCCGATGCCACGGGATCTGTGCCACTTCGAGCGAGCGCGCGAGGATGCCTTCATCGGTGGCCAGCCAGCGGAGGCCGATACGTCGGAGCAGGGGAATCAATTCCGGACAGACAGAGCCTTCCGAAGGCCACAGGCCCTGCGGCGGCCTGCCGAACGTGGCGGCATGGTACTCAACAGCCAGACGCAGTTGGGCTTCGGCATCTTCCGGCGCGCGAAAGCGCGACGGCAGCGGCAGATCCGGCCTGGCCCGCCGGGTATGTTCCGTATCAATTACGAGTGGAAGGATCGGATGATAAAAGGGTGTCGTCGTCAATTCAATCTGGCCGCGCGCCGCCAATCGCCGGTACATCGGCACAATGTCCTGCACCGTCTGCCGTTGGAGAGCCAGGACCTCTTGCTTCTCCTCCTCCGAGAAGCCACGGTTCTTGACCCGCAGCGCCGCGAGGCGAGGAGAGCGCTGGATCGCTCCGTAGCCGAACCAAGCGAGATTGAACCAGACTTGGAGATCCAGGAAATCCTGTGAAGAGAACTGCCGGGCCACCCGTTGGAGATCCTGTTCGTCGACATCCAGGCCCCGCTTGACGAGCAGCTCGTGGTACCTGGGGAAGGGGCGTATCATCGTGGCCCAATTGATCGAGAAATAATGGCGAATGAGGAAGGCCTGCTCCTCAGGATTCAAATCGGCGGCCCGCCGCCGCGCATGTTCTAAAAACAGATCCTGAACGGCACCGTCACCGATTTCCTTGAGTTGGACCAGCAGCGACGGCGTGAAGTTGAAGGTGGCGTGAAGCCGTGGAAACCGGTCCAGGAGGAACGCCATGTCGAAATACGCTTTTGTGGCATGTAGACGCACCCAAGGCATGCTGGCCGAGCCCGCGACGGGATCGGTGTAATACGGCTGATGCATATGCCAGAGAAAACAGACTCGAACAGTTTTCATGGGCAGGTAGAGAAGAATGTTGCGGATTGTTGCAGACTCACAAGGAGTATGTCATAGGGATACCGACCTTGCAATCAAGGGAGCAAAATGGAAAAGGCGTGCGCGCAGCAGTTTGAAAGTCCTGCTAGCCAGCGGATGCGGGCGTGGCTTCCCGTCGCGGCCTATATGACGCTGATCTTCTACTTCTCGTCGTTGTCGCATCCCAACGAAGAGCTGCCAAAATTTCTTTTTGAAGCACTCGGCGACAAGTTGCTGCACATGATCGAGTTCGCGGTGCTGGGTGTCCTCTGCTACCGGGCGTTTCGCCGCGCGGCTGGACCGTTCGGTGCCGGGTACGCCGTGCTGCTCGCGATCGTCACGGCGTCCTTGTACGGCGCAACGGACGAACTGCATCAAGCCTTCGTCCCGTTCCGCACCGCGACCTGGCCGGATTGGATGGCGGATACGGCGGGCGGGATGGTTGGCGTGGTCGTCGGACGACGCGTGATGGAACGGGGAGCGAAGGACGGGATCTCGTGACAACTTTTTCTTGTGCCAGTATAATGCCGCGCTGATGGCCACGATCGACCCTGCCTCTACGAAACGGCCGCTGGATCCTCCTGATCGAGCGCTCGTGGCCGAGACGATACACACTCGGTTGCCCTTTCACGGGACGTTCAAAACACTGCTGCCGCTCGCCGGCGACGCATCCAATCGACGGTATTTCCGGATCGACCTGAGCGGCGACGCACTCCGTTCCGTCGTGCTCATGCAGTTGGCTGAGCCGGAAGCATTCAAACAGTCTGAAGAGGCCGTGAGCGGTGCTCCTCACGCGATCGCGGAACTCCCGTTCATCAATATCCAGACACATCTCTCCAAGGCAGGGGTCTCTGTGCCGGCCCTCTACTATTACGATCAGGCCGCCGGGCTGCTCTATCTCGAAGACTTCGGAGACCTGACGCTGTCGGAAGCCTGTGCCAATGCGGGCACCGCCGACCTTGAAGCGCGGTACAAGCAGGCGATCGACGTGCTCGTGGGCATGCAATCCAGAGCGACGTCGCCCGCCGATCCCCAATGTCTGGCATTTCATCGAAGCTTTGACGTGCCGCTCTTGATGTGGGAGTTCGACCACTTCCTTGAATATGGCATTGCCGCCCGGCAGGGCACGCCGATGGACGGCGGAGATGCAGGCGCGATTCGGGAAGAATTCCGGAGAATCTCCGAGCTCTTGGCCGGACAGCCGCGGGTGTTCGTGCACCGTGATTACCATTCAAGAAATTTGATGGTCGCCGGCGAGCGGCTCGGCGTGATTGATTTTCAGGACGCGTTGATGGGACCGGCCACCTACGATCTGGCCTCGCTGCTGCGGGATGCCTATATCGCGCTCGACGAATCGTTGATCGACCGCCTCATTGACTACTATTTGGACCAGCTCCAGGAAGGACGCCATCTCTGGACGAATCGGGAGGCCTTTCGCCGATTATTTGATTTCACGAGCATTCAACGTAATCTCAAAGCGGCCGGCCGGTTCGTGTACATCGACCGGGTGAAAGGCAATCCGAAATTTCTGGCGGACATTCCCAGAACGCTCGGCTACGTCAAACGGAACCTTCACAAATACCCTGAATTGTTCACCTTGGATAAACTCCTGAGTCACTATGTACCGGAACTTCAGTAACACGGATCCATTGTCCTTATGAAGGCGATGATCCTCGCGGCCGGCCTCGGCACGCGGTTGAGGCCGCTGACGAATACCATCCCTAAGCCGCTGCTCCCCATTGCCGGCACGCCCCTGATCGTTTGGAACCTCTTGCTCCTGAAACGCCACGGGTTCCACGACGTCATCATCAACCTGCATCATCTGGGGCCGATGATCGAGCAGGCGGTCGGCAACGGATCAAAATATGGGCTGCGGATCTATTACTCGCACGAACCCGTGATTCTCGGAACGGGGGGAGCGATCAAGCAGGCGGAACCGAATTTTTCAGGAGAGCCCGTGCTTGTGCTGAACGGCGATACGCTGTTTGAACTGGATCTCGAAGCGTTGTGCGCGTTTCATCAGCGGCGTCAGGCGGCGGCCACCCTGGTCCTGCGATCGGACCCTGACGCGGCTCGCTGGGGAGTGGTCGAGGTCGAGTCGGACGACCGTATCGTTCGCATTACCGGCCGTGGCCGGCCGGACGCCGCAGCCACCACACCGCGGATGTTTGCCGGCATCCATATTCTCAATCCGCGTCTGCTGCGAGATGTGCCCAAGGGCATGCCGTCGTCCATCATCGATGCCTACGTTGCGGCGATTCAGCGCGGGGACTTGGTGGCGGGCTACGAGTTGACCGGCTACTGGTCCGACGTGGGAACTCCCGAGCGCTATGCCCATGCCGAGCATGATGCGACAAGCGGCCTGATTCGACTGAGTGAGCGGCTTTCCACGGCCCCGTTGGCCTAATGGAGGTTAGGTCGCCGGGGTTGGGCGGGTGAGAACAGTGGCCTTTTTGAAAGCCGCTCTCAGTCACACGGTGCTGGTGCTCTCTCCGTCACACTTTACCTGCGGATTCAGTCACCCGCTCGTCCGCTTCGTCGGTTTTATCGCTGGGTTTTTGCCGCTGCTGCCGGAGTAGGCGAGCCAGGTACGTGCGCTGGAGCCTAAGGCGCTCGGCCGCTTTGGTCTGGTTGCCATCGGCGTCCAGCAGTGCCTGTTCGATGATGCGTCGACTGTGGGCTTCCATCGATTCGTGGTAAGGCAGCCTGAGGTAGGATAGGTCATCACTGGTCGCGTCAGAGGAGGTGAAGTCGAGTGCGAGCACCTCTGGGTCAATCATATCCGTCTGGCTCAGTATGACGGCGCGGGCGATTACATTGTCCAGCTCCCGGATGTTGCCCGGCCAGGAATAACGCGCCAGGGCGTCCATGGCGGCCGGACTGAACCACATGCCGGGACGTTTGGCTTCTTTGGCATGGCGGCTCAAGAAGAACTTGGCGAGAGCCGGAAAATCCTCGAGCCGCTCGCGCAAGGGTGGTAGCGTCAACCCGATCACATTGAGACGGAAGAAGAGATCCTCGCGGAAATCTCCGGCCTTGACGGCCTGCTTCAATTCCTTGTTCGTGGCGGCAATAATTCTAATGTTGACTGACACGAGTTTGGTACCGCCGACACGATGAAATTCACGGTCCTGCAGCACGCGCAGCAGCTTGGCCTGCAGCGGCAAAGACATGTCACCGATCTCGTCCAAGAAGACCGTGCCGCCTTCGGCCATTTCGAGCTTACCCTTCTGCAGGCGGTCTGCCCCGGTGAATGCGCCGCGCTCGTGGCCGAACAACTCATTTTCCAGCAAGGTCTCCGTCAAGGCGACGCAATTGATGACCACCAACGGCATGGCATGGCGTGGACTCCATTGGTGGATGGAGCGGGCCAGCAGCTCCTTGCCAGTGCCGCTTTCTCCGAGCAGAAGCACGCCCGCGTCCGATTTGGCAGCTCGTTGCGCGGCTTCCAGCACCGTGCGGATTTTCGCGCTCGTGCCGATGATCGAGGCATAGCGGCTGTCGACTTCACTCTTGAGGCAAGCCACCTGCCGTTTCAGTGATGCACGCTCGAGCGCTTTCCCGATGACGATCAATAAGTGATCCTTGTCGAGCGGTTTGGTCAGAAAATCGTATGCCCCGTGCTTCATGGCCTCAACGGCCGCTTCGATCGAACCGTGGGCCGTCATGACGATGACCGGAATGTCCTCGGCCTGCTTGACGGTGGGAAGCCGCTTCAACACCTCCAGGCCCCCGAGTCTGGGCATGTCGAGATCGAGGAGCATCAGATGCGGCGCTTCCTGCTCGACCTTCTCTAACGCCTGGATGCCGTCACTGGCCACGAGGGTGCCGTAGTCGGAGGCTTGGAGACGGTCCTCGAGCATCGTGGTGATGTCTTGATCGTCGTCAACGATGAGAATTTTCGCATTCACGCGCTCCTCCTCTCGCTGCTGTAAGGACGCTCAGTCTTCCATTACGTGAAGGACCAACCCAGTCAGTGGCTTCGGATAGAAGTAGGTCGACTTGTGCGGCATTCGCTCGCCGGCCTTGGCAACCGCCTGCACCTCGCTCACTTTGGTGGCATTCAACAGGAGGGCGCCCGTCCCCGTTCCATAGGCGGCCCAATCGAGGGCTTCCTGGTCGTCCTTCGTATAGAGGATGGCTTCCTGTTCTTGCTGTGTGGGGCAGAGTGTGCTGACCACAAGCTGCTGAAGTAGCGAGACATCGAGTTTGGCACGAGGGGAAGCGTTCGCATCCGGACGATGCGCCGGTGTGAGAGCGAGCGTCACGTAGCGGTTTTCCCCCTTGAGCGCAAGGCCGAAGGTCGGCGTGGTGCGTCCGTGTATACGCAAGGCATCGATGAATTGCGCCCGGACTGCTGGCATGTTTTCGCCCGAGAAGGGGAACTCCTTGAAATCGAATGTGTCGCCCAGCCGCGACTTGATGGCCGCGTACGGCGGCAGCGGAGTCGTCGTGACCCGGTGGGTAGGCAGCACCGTTAAGCCCGGATCCTCGAGTGGCGACAGGAGCATCAGCACCCCGTCGTAGGGCTGAAGCGTAGTCGATGCCCCGTCCTGCTCCCGGCGGAAGCGCTGATAGTTCACCGCCGTTTCATACCGATGGTGGCCGTCTGCAATGAAGAGCGGCTTGCCGCTCATGATGTCAACGACCTGTCCGAGCACGGCTGGATCAGTGACCGCCCACAGTTGCTGCCGGCATCCGTGATCGTCCTCAAAATCGATTCGTGGCGACTGGCCTTTGACGGCCCGTTCGAGCAGTCCGAGAACCGCGTTCTGCGGATCAGAGTAGAGCAGCCAAATGGGGCTCAAATTCGCCTTGCAGGTCTTGAGCAGGTTCAGCCGGTCGGTCTTTGCGGCCGATCGCGTGTTTTCGTGCGGATAAATCTGGCCGGAGTCGAGCGGCTCGATTTTCGTGGTCGTCAGGAATCCGCGCAGCGTCTTTCTCGAGGCGCGCGCATCGGAAGACGGAGGTGCATATTCGATCGTATGGTAGTAGACGGCCGGGTGAGCGTCCCGTTTGAGTGCCCCGCCGGTGATCCAGGATCGCAGCGTGTCTGCGGCGCGTGTATATCGGTTGCTCGTGGCGTCATCGCCGGGATGATCAATGCCAAGCTCGAGTCGGATGATGTTCTGCGGATGCCGGTCATGCAGCGCCTTCTGTCCCGCGGCATCGATGATGTCATACGGGGGCGCCACGACGTCGCTGATGGCGCCGACCATCGCCTGGTCGTACACGGTCCCACGAAACGGAATAATCTGTGCCATGCGTTCCCTCTTCCTTACTGGATTGAAAGTCTGCCAGCGGTGCGCTCACATCGTGTTGCGTACGACCGACGTACGCCACACGCACGGCGTGCTGGACACACTGTGATGGCTGGGCGCTGATCCGCGCTGCCCGCCGGATGCCGAGCGGCTCCGGCCACGCGGAAGCGGCTATCGGTCGCGAGTCACCATGTAATCAGCGGCTACCAAGAGGGCCCGTCGAACGGTACCATCGTCGAACTCGCTCAACTCTCGCTTCGCCGCGGTGATGTAGGCTTGGGCATGGTCCAAGGCATACGCGATGGATCCGTACTCGCCCATGAGGCCGATCAACCATTGTAAGTCGTCCTCCGTCAATGTGCGTGTCTCCATGCGGTCCTTGATCATCTGCCGATCAGTTTCAGGGCAATGAGTCAGCAAATGGAGCAGTGGCAGCGTCGCTTTGCCCTGGCGGAGGTCCTGTCCCAGCGTCTTGCCCAACGAAGTGCCGTTGGCCGTGTAATCCAAGGTGTCATCAACGACTTGGAATGCGATGCCCAGATACTGTCCGAAGCGAAACAGGCAGTCCTGCTGGGCGTCCGATCCCTCGGCCAGAATCGCACCCATCCGGCAGGAAGCCGCGATCAGCCCCGCCGTCTTATGCTCCACAATCTTAATGTAATCGGCCTCCGGCATCGCCGGATTGTCGTTGTAGTACAGTTGAAGGACTTCGCCTTCCGCCATTTTCTTGCAGGCTTCGGCGAGCACCTCGTTGATCCGCTGGCTTCGAAATTCGACTACCTGGCACATGGCCTTGGAATACAGATAGTCGCCGACCAGGATGCTGACCTGATTTCCCCAGACTTTTCGGGCGGTTTGACGGCCCCTTCGAATTTCGGCATCGTCCACGACGTCGTCGTGGAGGAGGGTGGCGGTATGGATGAATTCCACCAGGCTTCCGAGTTGGTGATGTTCACGGCCTGTGTAGCCGCAGAGACGCGCAGACAGCAGGAGAAGCAGGGGTCGGATGCGTTTGCCGCCGCTATTGAGGATGTGCGCCGCAACCGTATTGACGAGGGCGACGCTCGAGGTAAGATTCTTGTGTATCCGGTCTTCAACCCCCTCGAGCTCATTCCGATAGGCGTCCCAGACGTCCGCCATCGTATGAATCGGGGAGGTGACAGGACCCTGTGGCATGCGGCGGATGGTAGGGCAGCGGAGGAAACAAAGTCAAGGGAATCGCAACGAAATCCATGCATTGGTCGCTTGACAGACGATTCACCCTTCCATTAATCTGACGCACGAATTTCACATGGGATTATGCCTCACGAGTCATGAGGCTCCGCATCCCTGAGTCCTCTCGACAGGGCCTCTACCCAGCAGGAAAAAGACCTGCCTTTTTCACGAGATAGGTAACATGGAACTTCCAGGGCTTCCACCGAAGCAAGGGCTCTACGACCCTCGACACGAAAAAGATTCCTGCGGCATCGGCTTTGTGGTCAACATCAAAGGCCAAAAGTCGCACGACATCGTCCGTCAAGGTCTGCAAGTTCTCGAAAATCTCACGCACCGCGGCGCCCAAGGTTGCGATCCCTGCACCGGGGACGGCGCCGGAATTTTGCTCCAGGTACCTCACGAATTCCTGCGGCGCGCAGCCGGTGATGCCGGCGTCAAACTGCCGGGGGCCGGCGAGTACGGGGTCGGGCAAGTGTTTCTGCCTCCCAGTTCGGCAGCGCGGCAGCAATGTGAAACGCTGTTCGGCAAGATCGTCGAACAGGAGGGCGCACGCTTGCTCGGCTGGCGTGACGTGCCGGTCAAACACGATGCAATCGGCGTCCAAGCTCGGAAAACCGAGCCCTTCATGCGCCAGGTCTTTATCGCGCGGGACGTGCTGAACGACGCGCAATTCGAACGAAAGCTCTACGTCATCCGCAAGCTGGTCGAAAAAGCCATTCGTGAATCGGCCATTGATGGCCGTGAGCACTTCTACATCCCGAGCCTCTCCGCCAGCACGATCGTCTACAAAGGCCTGCTACTGCCGCATCAGATGGCGGCCTACTATCAGGATCTGAAAGACGCGAGCATGGTCAGCTCGCTCGCGCTCGTGCATTCCCGCTTCAGCACCAACACGTTTCCGACCTGGCCGCTCGCGCATCCCTATCGGTACATCTGCCACAACGGCGAAATCAACACGCTCAAAGGCAATGTGAATTGGATGAAGGCCCGGCAGGGACGGCTACACTCGGAGTTGTTCGGGAAGGATATGGAAAAGCTGTTTCCGATCGTCTACGAGCAACAGAGCGATTCGGCTTGCCTGGACAACGCGCTCGAATTTCTGCTGCTGGGCGGCCGCTCGCTGCCCCACGCCATGATGATGTTGATACCGGAGCCCTGGGTGGCGAATCCGCAGATGGACCTCGACCGCCGAGGCTTCTATCAATATCATGCCGCGATGATGGAGCCTTGGGACGGTCCGGCAGCCGTCTGTTTCACTGACGGCAAGATGATCGGCGCGACGCTGGACCGCAACGGCCTCCGCCCGTGTCGCTACCAGGTCACGACGGACGGCACAGTAGTTCTGGCTTCGGAAGCGGGCGTGTTGCCGGCCGACCCCAAAACCATTCGCCTGAAGGGCCGGTTGCAACCCGGACGCATGTTCCTGGTCGACACCGTGCAGGGCCGGATCATCGACGACGAGGAGATCAAAGCCGATATCGTAGGCCGCAAGCCCTATCGCAGCTGGGTGACGCAGTACGGTATTTCTCTGGACGAGCTGCCCGAGCCGTTGAACGTTCCGCAGCCCGACCATCCGACAATCCGCCAGCGGCAGCAGGCGTTCGGTTACACGGTCGAAGAGCTCAAAATGGTGATCACGCCGATGATTGTGACCGGCGAGGAAGCGATCTCGTCGATGGGAACGGATACGCCGCTTGCGGTGCTGTCCGACCGTCCGCAACTGCTGTTCAAGTACTTCAAGCAACTGTTCGCGCAGGTGACGAATCCGCCGATCGATCCGATCCGCGAACAGCTCGTGATGTCCCTCGTGACCAATATCGGCCCCAAACCCAATTTGATGGACGAATCGCCGGAATCCTGCCGCCGCATCAAGGTGCAGCAGCCGATTCTGACGAATGCCGATCTGCAAAAGATCCGCGGCATCTCTGATCCCCACTTCAAAAGCAAGACGCTGCGAATGCTGTTCCGAGTCGCCGAAGGGTCCGACGGATTGGGCGCGGCTATTGATGCCATGTGCCGAGAAGCCTCTCAAGCCATCAAAGACGGCTACAAGTTCCTGATCCTGAGCGATCGAGGCGTTGATGAAGAGTGGGCGCCTATTCCGAGTCTGCTCGGCATCTCGGCGGTCCATCATCACCTCATCCGCGAATGCTCGAGGACCGAAGTCGGGCTGATCCTCGAAAGCGGTGAGCCGCGCGACGTGCACCAGTTCGCCTGTTTGATCGGTTACGGCGCCGGAACCATCAATCCCTATCTCGTTTTCGAATCGCTTGTGGACATGGAGCGCGACAACTACCTTCCGGAGGGATTGGATGCCCAGACCGCGGAAGGCAAATTCATCAAGGCGATCAACAAGGGCCTTCTCAAGATTTTCTCCAAAATGGGCATCTCCACGGTGCAATCCTATTGCGGGGCGCAGATCTTCGAAGCCATCGGCTTGAATCACGAGATCATCGACCGCTACTTCACCGGCACGCCCTCACGCGTGGAAGGCGTCGGTATTCGCGAGATCGGAGAAGAAACACTGCGGAGACATCGCGTCGCCTATGAGCCGGCCGCGATCCGCCAACTCGATTTCGGCGGCGAAATCCATTATCGCATCCAGAGCGAGCACCATAACTGGAATCCCGATACCATCTACAAGCTTCAGCACGCCAGCGAAGCCAACGATGCCAAGACGTACGCCGAGTTCGCCCAACTCGTAAACGACGAAAGCAAGCGGCGATCGAATTTACGCGGCCTGCTGGATTTCAAGTTTCCTCCGTCGCCGATTCCGCTTGAAGAGGTGGAGCCGGCCAAAGACATCGTCAAGCGGTTCAATACCGGCGCGATGTCCTTCGGGTCCATTAGCAAAGAAGCGCACGAGACGCTGGCGATCGCGATGAACCGCCTCGGCGGAAAGAGCAACACCGGTGAGGGCGGCGAAGATCCGGAACGGTTCAAGCCGCTGCCGAATGGCGATTCCAAGAATAGCTACATCAAGCAGGTGGCGTCCGCCCGTTTCGGGGTGACCACGCACTATCTCGTGAACGCACGTGAGTTGCAGATCAAGATGGCGCAGGGCGCCAAACCGGGCGAAGGCGGCCAGCTACCCGGCCACAAGGTCGACGAACACATCGCAAAGTTCCGCTATGCGACGCCGGGGGTCCAGTTGATCTCGCCGCCGCCGCACCATGACATCTATTCGATCGAGGATCTGGCACAGCTGATCTTCGACCTCAAGAACTCCAATCCCGAGGCCGGGGTGTCCGTCAAGCTGGTGGCGGAAGTCGGCGTGGGGACAGTGGCTGCGGGCGTCTCCAAGGCCCATGCGGACAAAGTCTTG
>Ga0105246_10001296_pt1 | contig 14678 bp, 13 predicted proteins | sample KBSM64metaG_FD_99694 | JGI IMG/M metagenome (GOLD analysis project Ga0105246, IMG submission 99694) | Miscanthus rhizosphere microbial communities from Kellogg Biological Station, Michigan, USA - KBS M6-4 metaG | ecosystem: Host-associated > Plants > Roots > Rhizosphere > Soil | place...
ATAGCGGAATAAGAAGTGGGCTAGGATGGGATTATTTCATAAACAAACAGATACGGATGACGAATCGCTCGAAGAGGCGAAGCTCAAGCAAGAGCAATTTTTTGACGATTACTTCCGCGAAGAGCTCCGCAACCACGGCCGCTGGTATTTCGACAAAGTCATTAAAGAAAATGGCAACTTGTTCAAAAAAGACCTCGAGGCAGTTATCTCGCAGGTTAACACCGATCTTAAAGAACATGTTACAAAGCAGCTCGATGGCGCCGTCGCCACGCTCAATGCCTCACTAAAAGAGCAAGTCACTGCGCAGTTAAACGAGCAGTTCTCGACCTATAGCAAAACCATGCAAGAAGCGCAGGACCAAGCGCTCAAAAACATGACCGAAGGTTCAGACGAGCTCCGTCAGCAGTACCATGAGCTCAGTAGCCTGCTTAAGGACAATATTGCCGAGCAGAACTCCATGATGCACCATGCATTCGAGGATCACAAGTCTCAACTACAAGCGATGGACGAGGCGCAAACGGCAGCCCTTAAATGGCTCAACCAAAGCGCCGAAAAGCTCCAAGATCAGTACCAAGAAATCAACACCATGCTCGAAAAGCAGGTCACCGAGCAACATGATCGGCTCATCAAAGCCTTCGAAGGCAACATGGCTCGCACGGTCGAACATTACATTCTCGAGGCTTTGGGTGACCAGTTTGATATGAAAGCACAAATGCCAGGCATTATTAAGCAGCTCGAAGACAACAAACAAGCCATGGTGGATGATATCAAATTATGACCGAGCGCCAAGATCTTGATTACAAATCATTTAGCCTGCCTGCAGGCGTTGTTTCTCGTCGTGATTTAGCGCGGCTTGTTACCGAGGCAGAGCACATCGATGACGAAATGACATCTGCAGATGTTCGCGCCCGTAAAACAAACCATGCAGCAGAAACACCGGCATTTTCTGGGCAGTTTACAGATTTTCTCACCGACAACAAGCTTGATTTCAGTGAGAGCAAAGTTCGCACCGATATTATCAAAGAACTTCGCCTACTCAAAACAAAAGCTCCAGTCGTGCACACAACGTTTGCTGTTCCTGCAGATATCGAAAGCCTGCAAACGCTCGCCGCATGGTTCCGTAAGTCGGTACATCCGCAGGTATTACTCGAAATCGGCTTACAACCAGCACTCGTTGCAGGTGTGTATATTCGCACTCCAAACCATGTGCATGACATGAGCCTGCGTTCAGCCTTAGCAGGCAAGCGTGAAGTGCTCGTGAAAGATCTGGAGGAGCTACGTCATGGCAAGTAAATTCGATAAACTTGTAGAGGGCGGCAACCCAGTCGGTGAAATCATCGGCATTGATTCATTCATGGTGAGCGTCAAGGGTCTGCAACCAACTAATGTCCATGCAACCGTACGGTTCGACGACGACACCCGTGGCTATGTCCATCAGGTCCTCGAAGATTATGTAGTTGTAATGAAGCTCGATCCATCTCCACTACACATCGGCGCCGTTTGTGTCATCGAAGGCCCCGACATCATGACGCCAGTGGGCAAAAACTTCATCGGCCGTGTCGTAAACGTGTTCGGTGAGCCAATTGACGGCAAGGGCGATATCGAACCAGACCAAGAATGGGATGTGTTCCATAGCGCGCCAATGCTTTACGAGCGCGAATTGCTCGATAAGCCGGTTGAGACAGGCATTACAATTCTCGACCTTGAGTACTCGCTTGCTCGTGGCCAGCGTATGGCAATGCTTGGCGACAGCAAGGTGGGTAAAACCGCACTTGCGGCATCCGTTGCAATCAACCAGAAAAACACCGACCTTACCGTAATCTACGTACTGATTGCAAAACGTCAGCACGATGTCGCTGAACTTGTCAGTAACCTCGAAAAAAACGATGCACTTAAAAAAGCAGTGGTTGTGGTGTCAAACTCATTCGAGTCACTGATCCTTACTTATCTCGTGCCATATGTTGGTGCGGCGCACGGTGAATATTTCTGGCACCAGTGTAATATGGACACATTGGTGATCTACGATGACCTGACTGCACACGCTCAGGCCTACCGTGAAATCTCGCTGATAGCCGGCGTGAGTCCAGGTCGCGACTCGTACCCAGGCGACATGTTCTATACACACTCAAGCCTGCTCGAGCGTGGTGGTAAAACTGAATCAAACCACGCAAGCCAAACACTAATCCCAATCGTGTACGCGCCAGGTGCAGATATCACGGCATATCTCCCAACAAACATCATGTCTATTACTGATGGTCAGTGGATTCTTGATGGCCAGATTTTTAAAGACACTATGCGCCCAGCGGTGAGTACCGGTCTGTCGGTGACGCGCGTGGGTGGTGTTGGTCAAAACAAACGCCAGAAAGGCTTAGCCGACCAGCTAAACCGTACACTCTCGGGTTACCGTACGGCCGAAGAATACGCTCACTTTGGTACCGAGCTCAGCCCGCAGGCTCAGGCCGATTACGACAAAGGTAAAGTGCTGTTCAAGCTGATGAACCAAGCAATCGGTGAAACCTACAGCTTTGCCGAACAACAATTCTTAATGAGCATCGTACTCGGCAGCGCGCCCGAAGAAATCATTGATATTGCCGTAATGAAAGAAAAGGTCCACGACTACGCAGCAAAATTAAAAGAAGACAAAGACATGAACGGCAATTTCGATGAGCTTGCTGCGGCACTCAAAGCTGAAGTGATGAGTATCGACCCAGTCAAAAAGGCAGCAATCGAAAAGGCAGCGAAAGCTGAGGCGGAAAAGAAGCGTCAAGCCGAAGAGGCCGCAGCGGCTGCCGCAGCGGCGAACGCTCCAGCCCAACCTGCCGCCGAAGGGAAGAAGTAGCATGCGTCGGCCACTAGAGATCAAAGCCGAAGAAGCTTCAGTCCGCTCTGTCGTGAGTCTTACGTCTGCACTCGAAAGCCTCAGTAGTATGCAAATTGCAAAAACGAAGAACAAGGTGCTCATCAGCAACCAGTTTTTCGATGAAGTCTGGAATATCTACAAGCAGATCCGCGTTGATGTGCTCTTTAACTTTGGTCGCTCACCAGAAGAAAAACCAATCAACAAAGAGCTCCTTATTCTCATCACCGCAAAGGGTGGCCTTAGCGGTGACATCGACCAGCGTCTCATCCGCCGCTGCGTCGAGCATTACGATAGCGCACTCAACGATGTGCTCGTCATTGGTCACCATGGCGCCCTCAAACTCAAGCAAGCACACATCGACTACCAGTTCTACTTTGACTTGCCAGAAAAAGACTACATTAACGTCGACCCACTCATGGATATTATTCGTCGCTACGCACGCAGTCGCATTTTCTACCAGGACTACATCTCACTATCACAGCAAGAAATCAAAGACGTTGACCTCAGTGAAGTGGTCTCAAGCAAGGGTCGCGTTGCCGACCTCGATGTCATCGATAAAAACCTTGTGAGCGAAAAGACCTACATCTTTGAGCCAAGCTCATACCAGGTTGCGGCGTATCTCGAAAACTCCATTTTGCGCTTAACAATCTCACAGTTCATCTACGATAGCCGCCTCGCGCAGGTGGCAAGCCGCTTTAAAGCGATGTCGGCAGCCAAAGAGCGATCCATTGGTACGGCGACCGAGCTTCATACAGAATTTAACCGATCAAAACGAAACCAGGTCGACACGCGTCTGAAAGAAAGTTTGGCGGGTCTTAAAAAAATACGTGCGGCGGAGGCAGAATAATGAGCGAGCAAACAGCATTCAAAAAAGGTACAGTCAGGAGCCTCAAAGGTCTTGTTATTAAAATTCAGTTTGATGACGGCATGCCCGACATCAATGAAATGCTCTATGTCGATAACGAGAAAAAGTCGCCACTCCTCGTGAGCAGCCTTGCGCATGGCGACACTGCGGTCTGCCTCAATATTGGTGGTGATTACGGCATTATGAAGGGCGACAAAGTAAGCCGCAGCGGCCACAGCCTCGAAATTCCTGTTGGTGAAGCAATGATCGGTCGTGTGTGGGATGCGATGGGGCGCCCAATTGACGGTAAGCCACAACTCGATGATGCTACGCTCGAAAAAATGCCAAAACGCGCAATATTTTCGCCTGCTTTCCAAGAAACTAGCCTAAAAAACCGCCCAGATGATGTGCTCGAAACCGGCCTTAAGGTGCTGGACTTCTTCACGCCGTTCGTGAAAGGTCGCAAGATTGGTATCGTCGGTGGTGCCGGCGTGGGCAAGACAGTCCTCACGATGGAAATTATCAACAACGTTGCTCAAGGTTCTGGCGCGATTAGTATGTTTGCTGGTATTGGTGAGCGTATTCGTGAGGGTCACGAGCTTTATAAAACCCTCGATGATAACGATCTCCTCAAAAACACAGCCATGTTCTTTGGCCAGATGAACGAAAACCCCGTGCAGCGTTCGCTGATTGGCTTGTCTGCAATCACGCTTGCCGAATATTTCCGCGACGACCAAAAGAAAGACGTGCTACTCTTTGCCGACAACATGTATCGTTACATTCAGGCCAAAAACGAGGTCTCAACTATCATCGACCAGACCCCAGCCGAAGGTGGCTACCAGCCAACCGTGTTCTCGGATGTAAAAACCTTCCAGGACCGCCTCGCAACTAACGACAATGGTTCTATCACTGCACTGCAAACAATCTACGTGCCAGCCGACGACCTTTCCGACCCTGCCGTGCAGATGATCCAGCACGAACTCGACTCAACTATTGTGCTCAGTCGTGCTGTCGCTGCTCAGGGTATTCGCCCAGCGGTAGACATCTTGGCCTCAAAATCCAGCCTGCTTACTCCAGAAGTCGTGGGCGAGCGTCACTACGATCTCGCCACGCGCGCAACCGCAATCTTGCAGAAGTACGAATCTCTTAAGGGTATCATTGCCATCATCGGTGAATCTGAGCTATCAGCAGAAGACCGCGACGATTACACCAAAGCCAAGCAGCTGATCGAATTCTTCAAACAGCGCTTTAACGTGATGGAGAAGGTGACAGGTGTCCCGGGTGAGCACATGACGCGCGAAGACACGCTAAATGGCGTCGAAGAAATCATCGGCAAGATGGAACCAAAAGGCGGCAAGAAGACTGACGAAGAAAAGAAGCCCGAAGCGCCAGTAGAGAAGCCCGCTGAAAATAGCGAAGAAAAGCCGGCAGACGACAAGCCTGCCGATGAAAAACACGAGGACAAATAATGGCCGACGAAGTAGCCCCTACTCCTCAGCCAGACCAAGAGCAAGCTGTTGTTAAGCCAAGTGGCAAGCCAACCATGGCAGTAAAGGTGTATGCACCATTCCAGGTGTATTTCGAAGGCGACGCATTTAGTGTGAGTGCAGTAAATGCCACTGGCCCGTTCGATATCCTACCGAAGCACCACAACTTCCTGTGTATGCTCGAGCCATGCATGCTTGCGATTAAAGCGCCACAGGGTGATAAAAACATCAAAATCCACCGCGCACTTATGCACGTCAAAGCCGACCGCGTTGTCGTCTTTATGGATGTATAACTACTGGCCGCTTACAAAGTAGTCGTAAGCAAATGGTTGGTTTGCAGGTGGCACATTCGCGGTACACACACTAAACCCACTCGTGTCGCGTGTCACATAGTACTGTGCTTGGCCAGCACCAACGCCCACAGGTGATATCAGTACATGCGGCTGCTTATCAAACGATTTGCTAAAGGTGACATGGATAAAGCATCCGGCAGTCGGGTTATTACCCGTATTTACGTTCACAGTGCCGCTTGTGTCTGATCCGTTCACCGACGCTGATCCACCATTCCCAAGTACGCTCTGGGTGACAGACCTGTCCATATTAGTAGCAGGGAAGCTCAGGTGGTTTGGCACACTTAATGTGCCATTGCCACTAATCGTAAGGCTAGTAACGGTAAGATTGGATGCAGTCACCGCACCGCTCAGTGTAGTAGTACCAGATACGCTCAAATCGCGAAGCGTTGTATTGCCCTGGATTGCCGTCGTACCCGCCACCTGTAGCGTGTTGATCTGCGCGGTGCCGAGGTTTGATGTGCCCGATATCGTAATGCTTGGGCCTGTAATGCTGCCCCCAGTCTGGAAGTTCCCAGCAACCTGCAAGTTACCCCGTGCTAAGGTTTGCCCAGCAATCACTGCATTACCCTGGATTGTCAGTGTCTGTGAATTATTACCGACAGATACGTCAGTGTTAGCAAGCTGCTTTAATGCACTGTTCGAAAGCGTTTGCCCGGCAATCGTCGGTGATGCAGTCGGTTTTTGGCTATTAAAGTAGTTAACAGCAACAATCACACCTACAACAACGAGCATCAATACAAATATCAAAAGGTATACATTTACCTTGCGAAAGAACTTCTTAATAGGTGAGAGCTTCTGCTCTGTTGGCTCAGCCGCGACATGCTGCTGGCCGAGTTCTTTTTCTTCTTGTTCAACTTCATCTGGCGTAAGGCTCAATGCGTCAGCCGGAGCCTGCTGAGGCTCACCGGCGTGACTATCTGCAGCCGGGGCGTCTTTTTGCTCTTCTTCGCTTTTATCTTCTGCCATATATAAACTAGGTGGTTATGCTTAGCTTTATAGTACTATACTTGCCTCACGCGTGCTAGTAGGCGATAATAGGCCATAACGCATATGGTAACGGGGAGATGGCGACAATTTGTGGTACTAGGGCTAGCGGCAATAGCTATATTGTCGGGTATTCAGTCTGCCTACGCAGTTTCGCCATCATCTAGTTCTGCGCATTACCAAGTTACAGATACTCAATTTGGCTCAAGCTCAACCAGTCAAACCTGTTCATCGCAATACTGTGCATCAGCTGGCGTTGGCGGGTCGACGGCTGGCGGTGATTCCGCGAGTGCTTCATACGGTGCTAAATTTGGGCCAATTACTAGTAGCGACCCATTACTAGAGGTGATTGTCGATCCAGGCCAGTCCGACCTTGGCAACTTCGACTCATCGCATGCCAGCACGAAAACAATGAAGGTAAAAGTCCGCAACTATTTAAGTAGTGGCTACATCGTACAAATCACCGGCACACCGCCACATACGTATAGCCATACAATTGGCGGTCTTTCATCGCCAACCTCATCACAGCCGGGCACCGAGCAGTTCGGTATCAATGCTGTGGCGAACACCACGCCAAATGTCGGCGCCGACCCGCTACAGGTCCCATCAGGCACGTTCAGCTTCGGCGAAGCAGCCACTGGCTACGATACCGCTAACAAATTCCAGTACAAAAGCGGCGATACGGTCGCACATAGCACTAAAGCCTCAGGCGAGACCGATTTCACCATCACAATGCTCGTAAATGTCTCCAACACAACCCCAGCCGGGCAATACTCAAGCGACTTCTCGGCCGTCGTAATCCCGTCGTACTAGCTCGCGAAGGAAGAGTTAAATTTAAGTAGCAATAGACGTAAACACTATTGTTTTTTCATATTGCAGACCCTATTCTGAAGCCAGAATTCTTAAAAGGGAGGGATATGAAAGTATTTTTTAAAAGAGTAAAAACTTCAATGTCGCGTGGCCGTTTTGTTCTATTAGCCACAATGTTGGCTATAACATCCGTATTGGGTGATATTTCTCTCCCAGGTTCGGCACACGCGGCAATAGGATCGGTCACGCAGTATAGCGTACCATATGCAAGCGAGTATATTAATGGGCTTACCGTTGGCTCTGACGATAATATTTGGTACACAGCCTATGGTCCTACCATAAATACCTATATTAGTAAGCTTACGACATCCGGCACTCTTACTCAGTATGCAAATCGAACAGCTAACAGTAGGTATCCAGGCGCAATGTCAAAAGGCTCAGATGGAAATATATGGTATAGCGAGCAATATACAGTGAGTAGTAACTACCACTATCGTATAGTGTGCATGACCACAACTGGAACTGTGCTTGGTCAGTATAACTTACCGAGTGATAAATATGTTAGTAGCATGGTACTTGGGCCTGACGGCGCCATTTGGTTTACAGAAGATGGTAATAAAATCGGTAAGATCACTACCTCTGGATTAATCACAGAATACTCTATTTCGGTTGGGGGAGTAGCGGCGGATATGACTGATATTACGACTGGTCCTGATGGCAACTTATGGTTTACGGCGGGACGAACAGGAGCTACTATCGGTAATGCGGTCGGTAAAATAACCACAGCCGGCGCGTACACTATTTATCAGGTTTCTACATATAATGCATATCTTTCCGGCATTACAGCTGGACCCGATGGAAATCTCTGGTTTACTGAAAAGAACGGTAGTAAAATCGGTAAGATCACTACTTCAGGCACGATTACACAGTACAGCTCAATCCCAACGACAAATGCACAGCCGAGTAGCATCACAACAGGCTCCGACGGCGCACTTTGGTTTACTGAGGCTACTAAAATTGGCAGGATCACTACTTCAGGCACGATTACAGAATATGATGTACCAGGCGGCACCACTGGCTTCGGACCAAGCATGATTGTAGCTGGCCCTGACGGCGCAGTGTGGTTCTCGCAAACTACGAAAATTGGGAGGATGGCAACCGAACTGACAAGCCAATCTATCGCTTTCACCTCGCCCGCGCCGACTAATGCAACTATTGAAAGTTCTAGCTATACTCCAACTGCATCCGCAACTTCCGGCCTGCCAGTAACGATTACTGTCGATCCCTCCTCATCAAGTGTATGCTCTATTGATGGCACCGGTAGTGTGAGTTACCAAAGTGCTGGGACGTGTACTCTGAACGCCGACCAGGCCGGGAATATAGACTATAAACCAGCGCTACAAGTACAGCAGTCCTTCGCAGTATTACCTGTAAATGCTGACGTTTCAGCTGTCTTAGATTGCCCGGCGACCGCCAGTGTAGGCGATGCTGTAACGTGTACAATTACTGCAACGAACAATGGCCCCGCCACATCCCAAAACACTACGCTATCCGCTGTTTTCCCTTCGATGCTAAGTGGAGCTACGGTAACGGGTGGCGCGGCGCTATCAGGGCAGAACATATCCTGGACTGCTCCATCGCTCGCTCCAGGGGATTCTGTAACGATTACTATTAGTGCAACAGCATCAGCAGTGGGTAATGCCCGACTCAATGCAGCCGTACTACAGACGAGCCCCGACCCAGATAACTCCAATAACTTCGCAAGCAGTACTTTAGTAATATCGTAATTCACGAACTAGGGCAGTGGGCAGGAGATTTATACGCTGCCCGCTCGCCCGGATAAGCGCTGCAAGCCGCCTTTTAAAGAAGTGTCCTTAGAAGGTAATACCGTTAAATTAATCTCGCCTGAATTTCTGTGGAAAACTTCACAACACCGCTATTGCTTTTGCATTCTCGCTAATGGTAATATGTGCTTGTAACCCTATAGGAAGGGCATAATAATAAAACAAAAACTAAGGAGATATACAAATATGTATACACTTAAGTCAATCGCTAAGCGCGGGGCTACCCTCAGCGCGGCGTTTGTACTAGTGGTTTCATCTCTTGCAGCTTCGGCAGCGCCGGCATTTGCAGATGAGTTGAATCCACTAACAGAGCGCAGCTTGACGCTGTCAAGTTCATCCCCTGGATGGGCAAATACTGATGGCTCGGGCAACAGTACCTATGCACCACCAAATAGCGGTGCAAACGGGCAAAAGTCGGGTAACTACTTTAGCTTTAAAGTAAGCTCTTCGGCGACCGTAAATACATTCTCGCTTCAGTACTGTACGACTTCTGCGGGTTCATGTGAAATTCCTGGTAACGACGCAACACCAGGGGTTGACACTGCAACTACCTCAGACCTAAACGTTAACTATCCTTCAGCTTCAGAGGTTGGATCTAGTGACTTCAGTACGGTTATTGATACAGGTAGCGGTGCAACCGCTGGAAACGTGAAGGCTGTGCCAGGCTATATTAACAGCAACCCTAAGTACCAAACGCAAGGCGGTACGGGCGATCCAGCTGAAGCTGCAAAAAACGTTTCCGGAAACTTCATTGTCATGTACTACAGCTCAAGCGCTAACGCGGGTGCTGGTGGATGGGTTCAAAGTACTGGTTGGACTGCTGCAGCCCACAAAGTAACCGACGGTACTCGTACAACGAACAACTACATCACCCTTACGAACGCTACTGGACAGGCGCTTACAGCTGGCCAGGCGGTAAAAGTGTTGCTCTTTGCAAACGACACCAACTACATTACAAACCCTGGGGCAGATGCATTCTTTGTTAAGATCAATACATACAACAAAGAATTTAACGCAAGTCCTACAGGTTCGCAGGTTGACCTCTCTGGTCTTGCCCCTGCGACCAGTGCGAATATCATCGATGGTGGTGTGACTGTTGCTAACGTGATGAACCAATCAATCCAGATTACTACTAAGGTACTGGAAACGATGCAGTTCTCAGTTGGTACAGTCGATCCAAATACACTAACTGACGCAGAACTAGGCAAAGCAGATGATGGTAGCGCCGGCGCGCCTAAGCAGCACACACCTTGCGATACGATTAAGACAGCAATGGTTAAAGGTGACCCTGAAAATGTGCTTCAGCTAGGTAACCAAGGTGCAGAAAGCTCACTGGAAACAGCTAAAGCATACGCCACTCACTCTTACTGGCGACTCAGTTCAAACTCTAGTGCTGGTGCAACAGTATACTACTCTGGCCATACACTCGCGAACACTTCTGGTGACGAGATTAAGGCTATCGGCACGACTGCTAAGCACTCAGCACCAGGTTCAGAGCAATTTGGCCTTGCTATCGCCACTGCGTCTTTGAGCGGTGACCCATTCAATACGGCTAGCTACGGTGTAAATTACGCACAAGACCGTGCAACCAGCAAGAACTGGGAAAACGCCGCCGACAATGACAAGGTTGCAGTTGATAACTCTGTACTCACCGACCTTGGTGCGGATCTATCGGGTACACCTGACTACACTAACCTTAACAAGAGCTACCACACGCCTCGGCTTGATCCACTCACGCCAAATGCCAACTATGGCGGCGGTTCAGGTAAGATCAACGGTAGTGATAGTTTGACTACTCTAGGTACTAACGATGAGCTCAGTCCTGGCGATACTAATGCATCATTCGCATTTGATTCAATGTCCGACACGATCCCTGCGGCAATCGCAACGGAAAGTTCACAGGTTGTTGACTGTGTGACGGCTAAGATGCGCTACATTGGTAACATTGCAGCGACCACTCCAGCTGGTATCTACACAACCAAGATTAACTACATTGCAGCTCCTCAATACTAGGGTGTAGCAAAATATAGTTACATTACAAAACCGACCCTTCACTGGGTCGGTTTTCTTGTAGCTAAGCACTAACAGTATTACTGTAGCTATAGTACAATAACAGGTATGGGGCGTATGAGGCACTTATTGCTTTGGGCACACACCTTTTTTCACTCGTGGCGATATATTTGCACCGAGGAATTTGTGGCGCTACTGCTTGCGCTGTTTGTATTTATGATGCCAGTCGCTGCAACTACACGCTTTGAGACTCGCGGGCTGTTTATGCATACGACCGAACCAGGGGCGACGACCTCATACACAGTTACGCTTAGATTTATGAGTCCAGAGCAGGTTGGGTCTGTGGATTTGCTATTCTGCAACGACCCAATCCCGTACATGCCGTGTGCGATACCTACGGGGTTGGATGTCTCGCAGGCTACGCTCACGAGCCAATCTGGCGAGACGGGCTTTTCGATTTATTCAAAAACCCAGAATCACATAATCTTGACGCGTACGCCAGCCTCGCCAACATTCCCATCTGAATCGAGCTATACATTTAGTGGAATAAAAAACCCAACAGACACGAGCCAGGCATTCTCTATCCGTATGAAGAGCCTCACGTCAACTGATGGTACGGGGCCATTAATCGATTTCGGTTCGGTCCGTGGGCAAGTCGAGACAGGGATTATGATTCAAACTCAGGTGCCACCTATGCTAATATTCTGCGCAGCGCAGAATGTTGATGATAATTGCAGTGGTACCGATGAAACATATTATCGTGATATGGGAACCTTAAGCCCGGATAATACACTAACTGCACAATCACAAATGGCAGTCGGTACGAATGCGAGCCAGGGATTTGTAGTTACGGCCAATGGTCCGCCGATGGCTGCCGGTACAAGTGTCATTAACTCACCAAGGCTGCCTACCGAAAGCCAACCTGGGACAAACCAGTTCGGGATTAACCTAGTTGAAAATACAGTGCCTGCAATTGGTGGCAATCCAGAGGGCACATGGGCGAATGCCATACCAGCAGCAGACTACTCAATCCCAAATAAATATAAGTTTGTATCAGGTGATGTAGTGGCATACTCGCCAAATGTGAGCTTGATGCGCAAATTCACCGTAAGCTATATTTTAAACTCAAGCAAAGATTTGCGAGCCGGTGTGTATACGACAACGGTTACACTCATAGCCAGCGGCCGTTTTTAATGCTACAATACAGCTTATACTTACAATACTACGAACATGAGGAGTTATTAGAGGGACAATGAAACATCTAAAAAGCCTAGTGCTGGCCGCATTTGCTGTATTACTTAGTGCAAGTTATATATTGCCCGCTACGTCAGCTGCGGCTGCATCATCATCCGCCCTAAGTATTGCGCCCAAAAAGAATTACGTTATCGAGCCAGGAAACAGTGTCCAAGATAAGCTGACTATTAGCAACCTTGATCAAACCGCTGCACTGAATCTTACTCTTCGCGTGATTGACTTTAGCTTTACAGGTAATGGCGGTACCCCAAAACTATTCCTAGATACAAGTACGCCACAAACGACGTGGTCACTCCGATCTTACCTAAAGGTCCCACAAACAGTAACAATCGAGCCAGGTAAGACTGAGCAGCTTGACCTTAACGTCGCAATTCCTAAGGGTCACGGGGCTGGTAGCTATTACAGTGCTATTGTCTACTCGTCGGGCAGTGGGCAAGGAGGGAACATTGGCCTAAATGCATCTGGTGTAACTTTGGTTTTTGTAAATATCCCGGGCAAGGTAAAAGAAGACCTTCAGTTTACGCACCTTGGCGCATATGATCGGTCGGCGCAGGGCGATCTATCAGGATACCACTACTTAAACACTAAAGCGCCAGACACTATTGCATATACATTGAAGAACAACGGTAACGTTGTTGAGGCTCCTGCTGGCAATATTACATTACGAGATATTTTTGGTCGTACAACAACGATTAATGAACTTAATCCGTCTGACTCACTAGCTCTGATCGGTCAAGAGCGAACATTCATGACATGTATAAAGCTAAAACCTGAAGACATAAAGCTTGGTGATACGACCACAAAATCTACAACTTGTGACAATTCCGGGTTATGGCCTGGCTACTACAGTGTGTCTGCAGACCTATTTTACGGCCAAAACGGCAATCTCACTCAAGAGGTAACTAAAGTAGGTGGATTCTGGTACTTGCCATGGTGGTTTATCGGCGTAGTGATTGTTGTTCTGGCTGTAGGTGGTTTCTATGGCTGGCGCACCTACAACAAGCTTCGCAACAAATTCTATGGCCCTCGCGTTGCAAAAACCAAATCAGCACGCCGTAAGTAGTAAATAACAGCCTTTTGCGGCGAGTGGCTACGCTGTACAATAGACATAAGCATGACGTACGCTACACGTACAATTCAACGGTGGGGTATCCCAGGCATAGTGGGGGCGATAGTAGTCGCCCTCAGTTTGCTTGTCCAGCCCGCGCATGCCATCACACAGATTCCTGATCCAGAACCAAAGCCAGGCTCATTTGGTTTGGCTGCATCTAAAACCCAAGCGCCACCTACGCAAGGCGCCACAATCTCTACACCGGGCAGTGGTGCGGGCTTTACCAATTCGCCAATCACCGTAGCGGGCATATGCCCGAATGGGTTACTGGTACAGCTCTATGATAATGGCGTGATGGTAGGTTCATCTATTTGTAATGGCGGTAGCTTTAGTATGCAGGTAAGCCTCTTCGCTGGCGATAATGAGCTTACGGTGACAGTATTCGATGATCTCGGTCAGGCGGGGCCAACCTCGGCGCCAATAACAGTAACCTATACCGATACACACTTTAGCGCATTCGGTTCACTCGTTACGCTTACAAGCTCCTATGGTAGGCGTTCGGCACCTGCAGGTACTTCACTCACCTGGCCACTACAGCTATCTGGTGGTAGTGGGCCATATGCCTTCAGCATTGACTGGGGTGACGGCTCTAAGCCTCAGCTCAAGAGCCAGGCATTTACCGGGGTGGTGCCAATCGACCACCCATATAAAAAAGCGGGTATTTACACAGTATCGGTAACAGCAACAGACACAAACGGCGTGTCGGCATTTCTCCAGGTAGTAGCGGTGTCAAGTGGTAAGGTAGATAGCACAACTGGTACGGTTGGAGGCGACGCAAGCGGTGCGGCAAAGGTGGCGCCTCCGCAGGTGCTATGGGTACCAACGATTATCATGTTTGCACTGTTCTTGCCAACATTCTGGCTCGGCAGGCTTAGCCAAGTGGTCTCTATCCGCAACAAGATGCTCAAAGAGCGCGATACTATTGAGCATAGCAGCAACAAGTAACCTGTGGAAAACTTTTATACACTATTGTTGACAAGCATGAGCAGTATTGTGATATACTAGCCTTGTCAAGAGAAGACAAAATAAATATTTCTTTAAAAAACGTGAGGAGAAGGAATATATGGGTTCCTTTAGGGTACTTAGCCAGCGGACAGGCCGCATGGCTACTTTAGCGGCAC
>Ga0105246_10001298_pt1 | contig 14674 bp, 11 predicted proteins | sample KBSM64metaG_FD_99694 | JGI IMG/M metagenome (GOLD analysis project Ga0105246, IMG submission 99694) | Miscanthus rhizosphere microbial communities from Kellogg Biological Station, Michigan, USA - KBS M6-4 metaG | ecosystem: Host-associated > Plants > Roots > Rhizosphere > Soil | place...
CAGACCCACGACAACAAGCTCGGCGCCGGCTGCCAGACGCGGATGCGGGTCGAGATGCGCACCCTGGTGGAGCGGGCGTCGCGCTGGCTGGTCAACAACCGGCGGCCTCCTCTGGACAGCCAGGGCACGGTCGACTACTTCCGCGAGCCGGTGCAGCGGCTGATGGACGAGCTGCCGTCGCTGCTCACCGGTCGCGAGCTGCGTGCCTACGAGGGCCGGATGTCCCGCCTGGTCGACGAGGGAGTTCCTGAGGACCTCGCGTCGCGGGTCGCGGTGCTCCACCCGGCGTACCAGCTCCTCGGCATCCGTGAGATCGCCGACCGCATGGAGCTCGATCCGGTCGATGTCACCCGGCTGCACTTCGCGCTCGGCGAGCGGCTCGGGCTGCCGGACCTGGTCACGCGCATCCTGGCCCTGCCGCGCGACGACCGCTGGCAGACGATGGCGCGTGCCGCGCTCCGCGACGACGTGTACGCCGTCCACGCGCAGCTCACCGCGCAGGTGCTGCGCGACACCAGCGGGTCGGACACGGTGCCCGCTCGCATCCAGCAGTGGGAGGACGGCGACGCCGTCGTGGTCTCTCGTGCGGCGTCGACTCTGGAGGAGATCTGCTCGGACGAGAACGCCGACCTGGCCCGGATGTCGGTGGGTCTGCGGGTCGTGCGCGGGCTGCTGGCCAACTAGGGCGCTGCGCGCGCGGGCACCCGCACCTCGAACCGACCGCCGGGGCCGGGGTGTGCCACCACGTCGCCGCCGATCGCGCGGACCATCCGTCGCGACAGGGACAGACCGAGCCCCGCCCCATCTCCGTGCGTGGTGTGGCCGGGCTCGAAGACCCGCTCCAGGTCCCCGCGGTCGACGCCGGGCCCGTCGTCGACGACGGAGATCACCACGATCCGTCCGTCCCGACCGACCTCGACTCGGGGCTCGCCCGCGCCGTGGCGCTCGGCGTTGTCGAGGAGCGGGCGTACGGCGGCCGCCAAGGGCGCCAGCGGAGCGGCCAGCACGATCTCGTCGTACGGCGTGTGCGGGAGGTCGAGGGCGCCCATCAGCTGACCCACCGTGGCCCGGCCACCCCCGGAGGCGTGGGCCCGCGCCACCGACAGCATCGTGTCGATCGAGTCCCGCATCCGGATCGCGGCGGCGTGGATGTTGTCGAGGCCCTCCCGCTGCGCCTCCGGGGCGTGCCGGCGTGCCAGGTCGGCCTCGGCGAGCACCACCGCGAGCGGGGTCCGCATCTCGTGTGCGATCTCGTCGGTGAGCCGCCGCTCGGCGGAGAGCGAATCGACGATCCGGTCCAGCATCAGGTCCAGGGTGCGACCGAGGTGGGCGATCTCGTCGCCGCCCTCACCCGGGTCGAACCGGCGGCCGACGTCGTGCTCGCGCCAGTCGTCGGCCAGGTCCGCCATGGCTCGGACCTGCCGCAACGACCGGGTGGCTGCGACCCAGGCGGCCGTGGTGGCGATCGCCACGGTGGCGAGCCCGAGCAGGATCGAGAGCCACACCGAGCTGCGCTGGGCCCGCTCGTACGGCTCGTGGTCCTCCGCCGCGACGACCGTGGCGACCTGTCTCCCGTCACGGCGCACCGGGCGGGCGAGGTAGGTGACGTCGCCGATCGTCCTCTCGTGCTGGTCGGTCACGCGGGCCAGGCTCTCGACGATCCGTGCCAGCTGCGGCAGGGAGAGCCGTCCGTCCGCGAGGTCGCCGTGCTGGTCGAAGATCCAGACGTTCTGGTCGAGCAGGCGGGACCTCTGCTCGAGGATCCGGATGCCGTGCGGTCCGGCCACCACGGTCGCCGAGGCTGCGGACACCCGCGCGTCGAGCCGTGACCGGATCGCCGCGTCGCTGCTGCGCGCCAGCACGACCAGGACACCGGCCACCAGGAGCGTCGCGGTCAGGGTCGACACGAGCAGCGCCGTGGCCGCCATTCGGGCGCGCAGCGACGGCGGTCTCACCGCCACCGGTAGCCGACCCCGCGGACGGTGCTGATCGCGGCCAGGTCCAGCGGCTCCAGCTTCTTGCGGATCCGGCGGACGTAGGAGTCGAGGGTGTTGTCGCTGACGATCGCGCCGGGTGGCCAGGCGGCGGCCGCCAACGCCTGACGCCGTACGACGGTGGCCGGCTCGGCCATCAGCCGCCCGAGCAGCCGGAACTCCGTCGGCGTCAGCGACACCTCCGTCTCGTCCACCACCAGTGCGTGCCGTGCCGGATCGAGCACGGCACCACCTGCGTCGGCCGGCGCGGGTGTCGGGGTACGACGCAGCAGCGCGTCGAGGCGCACCCGCACCTCGTCGAGGTCGAACGGCTTGGTCAGGTAGTCGTCACCACCGGCCTCGAAGCCCGCGATCTTGTCGTGCAGGGCATCGCGAGCAGTCAGGAACAGGACCGGTGCGTCCAGCCCGGATGCCCGCAGGGCCAGGCACAGGTCGCGACCGTCGGCGTCCGGGAGCCCGATGTCGAGCACCATCACGTCGGGCCGCTGCTTGGCGAACGCCCGGAGTGCCTCCCCCGCGGTCGCCACGACCAACGGGTCGTGCCCCATCGCCCGCAGCGCCCGCGCCAGGACCGAGCGCAGCGCGGGCTCGTCCTCGCAGACTCCGACGACAGCCACACCCGGAGCCTAGGAGGGACCGCCTGGCGGCGTCCTGACTGTAAGGGGCACTTGCGGTCCGCGCGTCGTACCAAATGATTCGGCGGATGTCGGCGCGGAGGATTAGAGTCGACCAACGATGTCTGCCGCTCTCGACAACGCCACGGTCCCCCTCAGCCACCCACCCGCCAGTGTGAAGTCACTCTGGCGACTGCGTGGCTATCTCCGGCCGCACATCCCCGCGCTCGTGATCATGCTGGTGACCTCCATGACCGGCGTCGCCGTGGCGATCGCGATCCCGTTGGTGATCAAGGCCCTCATCGACGGTCCGATCGAGGACCACCGGGCCAGTGGCGTCCTGCCGCTGAGCCTGCTCGTGCTCGGCCTCGGCGCCCTCGAGGCGTTCTTGATCTGGTGGCGCCGCTGGGTGCAGAACAAGGCGGTGCTGGCGGTCGAGACCGCGATGCGCCGCGACCTCTACCAGCGGCTGCAGGAGCTCCCGATGAGCTTCCACAGCCGGTGGCAGTCCGGGCAGCTGCTCTCGCGCGCCACCACGGATCTCTCGGCGATCCGGCGGTTCTTCGGCTTCGGCATGTTGTTCCTGCTGGTCAACATCACCCAGGTCGTGGTGACGACGCTCGTGCTGCTCCACATGTACTGGCCGCTCGGGCTCGTGGTCGCGGCGACGTCCGCGCCGATCGTGTGGCTGTCGATGCGGTTCGAGAAGCGCTACGTGGTGATCTCGCGCGACGTCCAGGACCAGCAGGGCGACCTGGACACGCTGGCGGAGGAGGGTGCGGTCGGCATCCGGGTGATCAAGTCCTTCGGCCGCTCGCCGCACGTCTCGACCCGGTACGACGCGGCGGCTCGCACCCTGCTGGAGACCAGCGTGCGGAAGGTCCGGCTGTCGGCGAAGTTCTGGACCTTCCTCGAGATGATCCCCAACCTCGCGGTCGTCGTCGTGCTGCTCCTCGGTGCCATCGGGGTCGGCCGCGGTGCGCTGACGCCGGGTGAGCTGGTCGCCTTCATCACCCTGATGCTGTCCCTGGTCTGGCCGGTGGCATCCCTCGGCGTGATCCTGGCGATGGCCCAGGAGGCCATGACGGCCGCCGCCCGGGTGCTCGAGATCTACGACACGACACCCGACATCGTGTCCGGAACGGCGACCGCACCCGAGGCGGAGGGCCACCTGCGCTTCGAGCACGTCGACTTCACCTTCCCGGGCTCCGACACCCCGGTGCTGCGCGACGTCAACCTCGACCTCGCGCCGGGCGAGACGCTCGCGCTCGTCGGCGCCACCGGCTCCGGCAAGACCGCGCTCACCTCGCTCGTCCCGCGGCTGTACGACGTCAGCGGCGGCCGGGTGACGATCGACGGGGTCGACGTCCGCGACTACTCCCTGCTCGAGCTGCGCTCGCTGGTGGCGACGGCGTTCGAGGAGCCGACCCTGTTCTCGATGAGCGCGCGCGAGAACCTCACCCTCGGCCGCTCGGACGCGAGCGAGGAGGACATCGCCCAGGCTCTCGACATCGCCCAGGCCGGCTTCGTGCACGACCTCCCGTGGGGTCTCGAGACCCGCATCGGCGAGCAGGGCATGTCGCTCTCCGGCGGGCAGCGGCAGCGGCTCGCGCTGGCCCGCGCCGTCCTGGCCCGGCCCAAGGTGCTGGTGCTCGACGACACCCTGTCAGCGCTCGACATCCACACCGAGAAGCTGGTCGAGGAGGCGCTGCGGCGCGTTCTGGCTGCCACCACCGGTCTCGTGGTCGCCCACCGCGCGTCGACCGTGCTCCTGGCCGACCGGGTCGCCCTGCTCCAGGACGGCACGATCACCCATGTCGGTGACCACCGGCACCTGCTCGCGACGGTGCCGGCCTACCGCGAGCTGCTCGCCGCCGACTCCGACGAGCTCGAGGACGTGTCGGCATGAGACCCACGCCACGACGGCCCTCTCCTGCCTCGCTGCCGGCCTTGCTGCCTGCCTCACGGCCGTCCGTGCTGCTGGCGGGGCTGCCGGCCGCGCCGCGCTCCTCTGCCGGACGACGCCGCGGGGACGCCGCATGACCTCGGCAGGCGTGTCCTCACAGGTTCCGGTCGACGAGGGGCAGAAGTGGCGGGGCGTCGCCGCCGACGGCCGCGACGACCTCACCGCCGAGACCACCGCCAAGCTCGCGGGTCGCTCGCGCCGCCTGCTCCGCGACCTGCTGACCCCCTACCGCCGGGTCGTGAAGCTGCTGATCGCGGCGGTCCTGGTCGAGAACGCCGCCCGCCTGTCCATCCCGCTGCTGGTGGCGAAGGGGATCGACGTCGGCATCCCGCCGATCCGCACCGACAACGACCTCCGGCCCCTGGTGGAGATCGTCGCGATGGTGCTGGCCGCGACCCTCGTCCAGGCGGTGTCACGCAACATCTTCCTGGTGCGCTCCGGGCAGATCGGGCAGGACATCCTGTTCGAGATCCGGCAACGGGTCTTCCGGCAGTTCCAGCGCCTGAGCCCGGCGTTCCACGACTCCTACACGTCCGGCCGGGTGATCTCGCGGCAGACCTCCGACGTCGACGCCATCTACGAGATGCTGGAGACCGGCTTCGACGGGCTGATCACGGCGGCCCTGACCCTGGTCGGCACCGCGATCCTGCTGCTCTACCTCGACGTCAAGCTGGGCCTGGTCGCCCTCCTGTGCGGACCGTTCCTCGCGTGGGCGACCAACTGGTTCCGCAAGGAGTCCGCCAAGAGCTACCGGGTGACCCGGGAGAAGGTCGCCCTGGTCATCGTCCACTTCGTGGAGTCGATGAACGGCATCCGCGCCGTCCAGGCGTTCCGTCGCGAGCCGCGCAACCAGGAGATCTTCGACGACGTCAACGACCAGTACCGCGCGGCCAACCTGGTGGCCTTCCGGCTGGTGGCGTGGTTCATGCCGGAGATCCGGCTGATCGGAAACGTCACGATCGCGGTGGTTCTGCTCTACGGCGGATATCTCGCCTACCAGGGCCAGGTCACGGTCGGCGTGCTGGCGGCGTTCCTGCTCTACCTGCGCCAGTTCTTCGAGCCGATGATGGACATCTCGCAGTTCTACAACACCTTCCAGTCCGCCAACGCCGCGCTGGAGAAGCTCTCCGGCGTCCTCGAGGAGGAGCCGGGCGTCCCCGAGCCGACCGACCCGGTGGCCCTGACCGACGCGCGCGGCGACCTCCGGTTCGACCATGTGCGTTTCGAGTACGTCGAAGGGGTCGCGGTGCTGCCCGACCTCGACCTCGCCGTGCCCTCCGGCCAGACGGTGGCGCTCGTGGGCACCACCGGGGCCGGCAAGACCACGATCGCCAAGCTCGCGACCCGCTTCTACGACCCCGTCGACGGGCGGGTCACGCTCGACGGCGTGGACCTGCGCTCGCTCACGTCGACCGATCTGCACCGGTCCGTGGTGATGGTCACCCAGGAGAACTACCTCTTCTCCGGCTCGATCTCCGACAACATCCGCTTCGGCCGGCCCGACGCGACGCAGGAGGACGTCGAGCAGGCGACCCGCGCGCTGGGCGCCCACGGGTTCATCGCGGCCCTGCCCGAGGGCTACGACACCCGGGTCTCCAACCGCGGCGGACTGCTCAGCGCCGGGCAGCGTCAGCTGATCGCGTTCTCGCGGGCGTTCCTGGCCGACCCGGCGGTGCTGATCCTCGACGAGGCGACCTCGTCGCTCGACGTCCCGTCCGAGCGGCTGGTCCAGCGGGCGTTGCGCACGATCCTCAAGGGCCGCACCGCGGTGATCATCGCCCACCGCCTCTCGACGGTGGAGATCGCCGACCGCGTGCTGGTGCTCGAGCACGGGCACATCGTCGAGGACGGCTCACCGGCCGAGCTGATCGAGGGCGGCGACGGCCGGTTCTCCGATCTGCACGATGCCTGGCTCGCCTCGCTCGCGTGAGCGAGGACCGAGCGACCCGGCGGAGCCGGGTCGCTCGACCGCAGCGAACGGGCGGCGCGTACTCGTCAGGCGTCATCATTGAACCGATCGGACGCCGGCTCCGTATACCGGACGTGAGGAGGTGTGATGGCGGACAGCCCTGATGTCGTGATGCAGCGCCTGCACGACGACCACGCGGGTGCGTTGTGGGGTCATTGCCTCCGCCTGACCAACCACGACCGTGCCCGCGCCGAGGACGTGTGCCAGGAGACCCTCCTGCGCGCCTGGCGCAACGCCTCGCTCCTGGACGAGAGCCAGGGGTCGGTGCGCGCCTGGCTGTTCACGGTCGCTCGCAACATCGTCATCGACGAGTCGCGCACCCGGCGCGCCCGCTCCGAGATCCCCATGGGAGAGCTCCCGGAGCCGGTGTCGACCGAGGACGCGAGCGACGAGCTGCTGATGACGTGGGTGGTCGCGGACGCGGTCACCCGGCTCTCACCCGAGCACCGTGCGGTGCTCCAGCAGACCTACTTCAAGGGCCGTCCGGTCGCCGAGGCCGCGCGCCGCCTCGGCATCCCCGAAGGGACCGTGAAGTCCCGCACGCACTACGCCCTCCACGCCCTCCGACTCGCACTGGAAGAGATGGGGGTGGTCGCATGAGCACGTCGAACGGCTCATCGATCGACTGTCCGTACGAGATGTGGGACGGCTCCTACGTCCTCGGCTCGCTGTCCCCTGCGGAGCGGCGCGAGTTCGAGGCGCACCTCGACGGATGCCGGCCGTGCTCGCGCGCCGTCCGCGACCTGGCCGGGCTGCCCGGCCTGTTGGGCCGGATCGGCCCGGAGGTCTTCGACGAGCACGAGCCCGAGCCGGTCCCGGAGACGCTGCTGCCGCGGCTGTCCCGGGCCGTACGCCGCCGCGAGCAGCGCCGTACCTGGCTCAGCGCAGGCATCGCCGCTGCCGCTGCGGTCGCGGTGACCGCCGGTGGCGCGCTCGCGCTCGACCACGCGTCGTCGTCGCCGACCGCCGGCAACCCCACCCCGTCGGTCGTGCAGCCGTCCAGCCTGCTGATGACTCAGCGCTCCCGCGACCCGATGACCGCCCGCGTGGCGCTCACCCCCGTCGCATGGGGGACCCGGCTCCAGCTGACCTGCAGCTATCCCCGCGGAACCGTCCGGTACGAGGGCGGCGCCTACGCGCTGGTCGTGCACACCAAGGACGGCCGCACCGAGCGGGTCGCCACCTGGAACGGCCTACCCGGCCAGTCCATGCAGGTCAGCGGCGCCACGGCCGCCTGGAAGTCGGACATCGCCTCGGTCGAGGTGACCAAGCTCGACGGCAGCCCGGTGGCCGAGGTCACGCTCTGATTGCGACCTGAGCCGGCTACTGCCGGATCACGTCGCGGCCGGGGCCACCCCGGAGGACGTCCAGGCCACGGCCGCCGTAGAGATGGTCCGCACCTGCGCCGCCACTGAGGTGGTCCTTCCCCGAGCCGCCGCAGATGACGTCGCCCTTCCCGAGCCCGGTCACGGTGTCGCCGCCGCCAAGCCCGGCGATCACATCCGCGTGCTTGGTGCCGACCAGCCTGTCGGCGGCCGACGTGCCCACGATCGTGGCCTGCCTCCGGCCACAGGAGGGGGCGACGAGATCGCCCCGGAGCCGATAGAGGACGTTTTCCCCTCCGACGACGTTCCCGGCAGCGAGGATCCGGCCGTCCGCCAGCGACGCGGCGCCGACCATGCCGTCGAGAGCGCGCAACGGCTTGACGCCGTGTGGGCCCATGCCCGTGTCGGGCGCACCGGTACGGCTGACCTCGGCCACGAACCCATTACCGCCAGTGCCGCTGTCGCCGGCGACAGCGATGTCCCCGTGCGGTAGCAGTGCGATGCCCTCCCCGACGATCGAAGCGGCGCCCTGGGGAACCGGGAGGCGCGCGCCGGTCGCCGAGCCGAACGTGGGATCGACGTTCCCGGAGCTGTCCAGCCGCACCACCGTGGCGTCGGCGCCCCCAGGCGTCGATATGGAGGGCAAGCCGTCGAGCAGGAGAATGTGACCGTCGCGGGTCACGGCGACGTCTGTGTTCTGATTCGCGGGAAGGGTGCCCGCCACGTCGGCGACGCCGCCGTCGCCGAAGGTCTGGTCGAGCCCGGCGAACCCCGATGGTGTCGCGTCTCCCGGGGCGATCCGAAGGGCCGCGTATCCACGGGCTCCGGCGTAGTTGGCAGCCACGACGATCTGATTGTCCTTCTGCACCGCGACTGCCACACCGACGTCCGTGCCGAAATGGTTGACGTCGAAGGACGTCGACCCGTGGTTGAAGGTGGGATCAGGGAGTCCGCTCGCAGTGACCCGTAGCGCCAGGACGTCGAACCCGGCGCCCTGGCCGACTCCCGCAACAACGATCCGACCCCGGTGGTCCAGCGCAACGTCGTAGGGGACCTCGACGACGCCGGCATCGCCGAACTGGAGATAACCGTCGCCTCCGCCGAAGGTCGTGTCCGGCTTTCCAGACGGGAGCACCCGCCAGACGCCGACGTCGTCGCCTCCTGCCGCATCGATGACGCTCCCGGCCACGACGATCCTTCCGTCGGGCTGAACCACGACGGCACGTGCTTGCTCGGTCTGGGTCCCGGCAGTCAGGGTGACGGTCCCGAAATCTCGGTCGGGCGTGCCGTCGGCGTTGAATCGCGTCATCACGGCGTGCAAATCCGGCGAGAAGCCGACCACCACGACCTTCCCGTTCGGCTGGACCGCCAGGTCCGTCACGGTCCCGAGGGCGAAGGCGACCCGGCCGTGGTTCGCCCCACCGAAGCCCGGGTCGAGGTCACCGGGCGAGGCGGAGGCGGCGTTCGAGAGGCCGGCAAGGGCGGTCGTCGCGAGCGTGACGGCCGCGCCGAGGGCGGCGCGTCGGACCCGGGCGGACGTCGGGGCAGCGTTCCACATGCCACCCGACTGTGGGCGGACGGTGTTGAAAGGGCGTTGAACGGGGGCGGCCGGGGTCAGCCGGCGACGGTGCTGTGCTCGCGCTCGGGCTCGGTCAGCAGCTCGCGGGACAGCGAGAAGAGCGCGGCGAGGACCGTCACGGCCTCCGCGATCGCGGCCACCCAGATGTAGCTGCCCTGCCACTTCTCGTGGTCACCGAACAGGCCGGCACTCGTCGTCGCGATCGCGAACCCGGCGAGCGTGGTCGCGCCGAAGCCGAAGGCGAGGAACGGGGCGAACCAGTGCTTCCAGGTGACCAGCAGCACGGCGATCACGACCCCGGACACGATGTTGACCACGAACAGCGGCCCGATCACGTGGACGTGGCGCATGCCGTTGAGCCACTCGTACAGGTGGACGTACGCCGACACCAGGACGGCGATCGCGGCAATGATTCGTGCGGTCATGGGGCTTCCAACTCCGATCCGGGCCCGGACGGCCCTCTCATCCAGTAGACACGAGCCACGGAGCCGGTCGGTTCGATCAGCGGGTGGCCGGATCGGTGTCGAACGCGCCGAGGAAGCGGTCGCGGAAGTGGTCCATGGGCATCACGGGGCCGTCGGCGTCCGGGCGGAGCCCCGGTGCCCAACCCCAGCTCCGGATGCGGTCCAGGACCAACGGGTCGTGGGCGATCAGCGAGATCGGGACGTCGTGCGAGACGCCGGTGCCGCTGACGTTGGTGTTGGGCTGGTGGTCGCCGAGCACGACCATCACCAGCTTCTTGTCCTGTGCGTGACGGACGAAGGAGACCAGGGAGTGCAGGGAGTACTGGATGGAGCGGGCGTAGTCGTGCTGCTGGTCCGGCCCGCCGAGCAGCTGGAAGAACGACGTGTGCGAGGCGTGCATCCCGTCGTACACCGAGCCGTCGCCGAGCTGGGACCACGGCACCATCCGCGGCAGTGGTGTCCACGGCGTGTGGCTGGAGACCAGGTCGATCTCGGCCATCAGCGGCCCCCGGTGGGGACGGCGCAGCTCGCGCTGGGTGAACGCACGGAACGTGTACTGGTCGGGGATCCGCGCATAGCTGAAGCGGGGACCCTGGTAGCCGACGTCGCGCGAGTTGTACATCTGGTCGAAGCCGTAGAAGCGACGGCCCTCCTGCCATGCCCCGTCGTCGGAGGGGATGTCGCTCACGGTGCGCCAGCCGGCGCTACCGAAGGCCCGGGACAGGCTGAGCCGGTCACCGGAGAGCACCTGGTCGTAGCGCTGCTGGGAGTCGATCCAGAGCCCGGTCTGCAGGGTGGAGTGGGCCAGCCAGCTGAGACCCCCGAAGGTCGGCGACCGCATCCATCCGCTTCGCGCATGGAACCCCGCCGCCGCCAGCTGGTCCGTCGAGGTGCCCAGGGTCCGGTCCACCATCGGCGAGAACCAGGAGCCGTCGACGGCCACCCGTCCGTAGCTCTCCACGAAGACCAGCAGCACGTCCTTGCCGCGGAGTCCGGTGAGCAGGTCGGCACCGGGCGTGAGCGCGTAGGGGTCGTGGGCGAGCGCGCGGTTGAACGCCGCCCGGTCGTGCAGCTCGGCGCGCACCTCGTCGACCTGGGCGCCCACGAGGGAGGCGGCCGGTGCCGTGGCCACCGGAGTGCCGGAGACCTGCGCCCCGCCGATCCCGGCGACGGCCCACACCACGGTCAGCGCCACCACCACGCGGGACGACGCGCGCGGGGCCTCGTGGACCGCGCGACGTACCCGTACGGTCGCCCAGATGCACAGGGCCAGCGCCAGCACGAGACCGAGCACGGCCGCGCCGGCGGCCAGCACCTCGGCGGTCCGGCCCGCGGACCGATGCACGAGGTCCAGGCCGGAGCCGACGTACCCGGGGTCGCTGAGCGGGTTGAACGGACGGTCGAAGGCCTCGTAGAACCCGAGGTCCAGAGCGGTGAGCATGAGGGTCGCCGTGAGCAGGACACCGCCGACCACGGCCAGCGGCCTGCCCCACCGAGACGGCAGGACGACCGCGAGGGCGGTGAAGACCAGGAGCTCGAGCGGGATTCCCAGCAGAGCGCCCAGGGAGAGCTGTTCGGGGTGACGCGGGACCATCAGGGCCAGCCACACCACGGCGATCGCCAGGACGTCGACCACCGGGCGCACCCACGCCGCCCGCGCGACCACGTGCTCATTCCGCAGCCGCCGAAGTACCACCACCTGGTGCCCGAACGACTCGACGAGCAGGGCCAGGGACCCGAGCGCCAGCGCCGTGGAGAGGCTGCGGGGAAGGACATCGGAGCCGACCACGGTCAGCACGACCCCCTGCACGGCGGCCACGATCTTCGCCCACCGGCGTGGCGGTGCCGGTGTGGTCAGCCACGGCCAGACGAGGCCGGCGAGCAGGAGCAGGTAGCGGGCCAGTCCGATCAGGAGCACCCAAGCCCCGACCACCGGCACGGCGTACGCGCTGAGCACGAGGATCAAGAAGGCGTCGACCTCCATGTCGAACGCCGCGCCGAAGCGGGTGACCAGGCTGCGCTGGCGGGCCAGGCGCCCGTCGACCAGATCGGTGCCGAGCGCGATCGTCGCGAGCACCACCACCAGCGCGCGCGGCACCGGGGCGCTCCAGGACTGGACGACGAGTGCCGTCACGCCGGCGGTGAGTGCGGCGCGCAGGAGCGTGACCAGGTTGGCCACGCCGAGCCGGGCCAGACCTTCTCGCCGTACGCCGCGGTCGACCAGCAGCCAGGTGGCGACCGCGACGGCCGCGCCCACCAGCGTCGCCCCGGCGCCCAGTCCGGTGGCGGCCGCCAGCGCCAGGAGCAGGGCGGCAGCAGCCGGCAGTACGGTCAGTGGACCGACATGAACCGTTCGCACCCTGCCTCCGTATCTTCGGTTACCAGTCATACGAGGGCGGGGCGGCGTCGGTTCAGGACCAACGCCGGACGTGGAGGGAGCCGACGTGTCACGAACGGCCCGCGCTTACTGGCTGCGTGAGCCCGGGTTCGGTGAGATCCGTTCCGCGGATCTTCCGGATCCGGGTCCGGCGGAGGTGCTGGTCCGGACCCTCGTGTCCGGTGTGAGTCGCGGCACCGAGGCCCTGGTCTTCCGCGGCGGCGTTCCGGAGGGCCAGCACACCACGATGCGTGCGCCGTTCCAGGAGGGCGACTTCCCGGGTCCGGTGAAGTACGGCTACCTCAACGTCGGCGTCGTCGAGGTCGGACCGGACCACCTGACCGGCCGGACCGTCTTCTGCCTCTACCCCCACCAGACGGCGTACGTCGTGCCGGCGGAGGCGGTCACCGTCGTACCCGACGACGTGCCTGCTCGCCGCGCGGTGCTGGCGGGCACGGTGGAGACGGCCGTCAACGCCCTGTGGGACGCTCGCCCGCTGCTCGGCGACCGGGTCGCGGTCGTCGGCGCGGGCATGGTCGGCCTCTGCGTGGCCCGGCTGCTCACCGGGCTGCCCGGGTCGCAGGTGACCGTCGTCGACACCGACGAGACCCGTGCCGAGCTGGCCGAGAAGTTCGGGGCGACCTTCGCTCGGCCCGGTGACGCTCCGGGCGACCTCGAGCTGGTCTTCCACGCCAGCGGCACGGCCGCGGGCCTCCAGGTCTCCCTCGACCTGCTCGCGGCCGACGGCATGGTCACCGACCTCAGCTGGTACGGCGACACCCCCGTCGAGCTGAACCTCGGCGGTCGCTTCCACGCGGCGCGGCTCGGCATCCGGGCCAGCCAGGTCGGTGAGATCGCGCAGGCTCGGCGCGGCCGGCGCACGCATGCCGACCGGATGGCGCTGGCCCTCCGGATGCTGGCCGATCCGGCGTACGACGCTCTGCTGTCCGGCGAGTCGGGCTTCGACGAGCTGCCACCGGTGATGGCCGAGCTCGCCTCCGGCTCCATCCCGGCGCTGTGCCACACGATCACCTACCCGACGGACCCTGTCGAGGACGCAGGGGAGCGCTGATGTTCGAAGTCACGGTCAGCGACCACATGATGATCGCGCACAGCCTGCGCGGCGAGGTCTTCGGCCCGGCCCAGGCGCTGCACGGCGCGACGTACGTCGTGGAGGCGGCGTTCGCGCGCTCGGAGCTCGACGCGGACGGCATCGTGCTCGACATCGGGAGGGCCGGTGCCGCCCTGACGGCGGTCCTGGCGGATCTGACCTATCGCAACCTCGACGAGGTCGAGTCCCTGGCCGGGCTCAACACCACCACCGAGGTGCTCTGTCGAGAGATCGCGGACCGCCTGGCCGCCCGCGTCCACGACGGTTCTCTCGGCGTCGCCGCCGGCGACCTGGCCCGCATCCGGGTGACGCTCCGCGAGACGCCGGTGGCCTGGGCGAGCTACGAGAGGGCGCCATGACGGTCCCTCTGTACGCCGTGCTGCCCGACGGCATCGACGACCCGGCTCGGCCCAGCGGTGGAACATCTACGACCGCCGGGTCCTCGACGGGCTGGCCCATCGTGGCCGGCCGGTGGTCGAGCTGCCCGTCGCGGGCAGCTGGCCGACACCGGAGCCGGCCGCCCTCCACGAGCTGGACGCGCTGCTGGTCGGCATCCCCGAGGGTGCGCTGGTCCTGGTCGACGGGCTCGTCGCCTCGGGTGCGGCGGCGGTGCTCCCGCGCTACGCCTCCAGGCTGCGCGTGGTGGTGCTCCTGCACATGCCGGTCGGCCCCGACTCCGGCGAGGCGCGGGTGCTCGGCTCGGCAGCCGCCGTGCTGACCACCAGCGTCTGGGCGCGGGAACGCATCCGCGGCTGGTACGGCGCCCGCCCGGTCCACGTCGCCGTCCCGGGCGTCGATCCGGTCGACCCGGCCCCGCCGCACCGCAGTGCGCCAGGGGGGACGTCGTTCCTGTGCGTCGCGGCGGTCCACCCCGGCAAGGGGCACGACCTGCTCTTCGAGGCGCTGGCCGCTCTCGGCGACCGGGCATGGACCCTCACCTGCGTCGGCTCCCTGGAGGTCGACCCCGACCACGTGGCGGCGCTCCAGACCCAGGTGTACGCACGCTCGTGGGAGCGCCGGGTGATCTTCACGGGGCCGCTGGCCGGCCGTGCCCTCGGTGCGGCGTACGACGTGGCCGACCTGCTGGTGCTGCCGTCCCGGTCGGAGAGCTACGGGATGGTCGTCGTGGAGGCCCTCGCACACGGTCTGCCGGTCGTCGCGACCGCGGTCGGCGGCGTGCCGGAGGCGCTCGGGCACGCGCCGGTCGGCGCGCTCCCGGGACTGCTCGTCCAGCCCGAGGACGCGGGTGGGCTGGCCGGCGCCCTGCGCGCCCAG